>Ga0114970_10000034_pt1 | contig 74734 bp, 62 predicted proteins | sample M_140205_XF_Meta_FD_87030 | JGI IMG/M metagenome (GOLD analysis project Ga0114970, IMG submission 87030) | Freshwater microbial communities from Lake Montjoie, Canada to study carbon cycling - M_140205_XF_MetaG | ecosystem: Environmental > Aquatic > Freshwater > Lake | place: Lake Montjoie... | reverse complement strand
TTGTTGCTGCTGTTGTTGCTGCTGTGCTGTTGTTGATGCTTGTTGCTGTTGCTGGTCCTGCTGGTGTATTTGCTGATGCTGATGTTGATGTTGATGCTGTATTTGTTGCTGCTGTTGTTGCTGATGTTGCATTTGTTTTATCTCCTTTACTATATCTACTCTTTAAATCTTTATAAATAGTCAAGCCTAAACTTTCTTTTTTCATTTCTGTTATTTTTTTAATTTCTTCTTCAAGCAACTTTATTCTTTCAGATAAATCACTAACCCCTTCTTTTTCTATATAATATTCACCATCATCATCTTCTTCATCGGCAGAAGCCTCATGTGTCGGTTCTTTCTTCTTTTCAACCTTATTAGCCTTCGCAGGCATTTTATCCTTTATTATATTTATAAAGGTATTTTGCCAAGTTTTTTCTTCTCCTACACCACCAGCCTGTCTATTCCTTCTTCGTTTATTTCGCCGTCTCATACTACCGCCGCCAGCAGCACTACCTAAAGATGAATCTGAAGAGGACGAGGACGGGGTATCTGTATCACCTTCAGCATCCTTAAGTTTTCTAGCATAATCGTATATATATTTAATTATTCCTTTCTCTTTTTTATGCATACTTTTAACGTTATAATATTTATTCAATAAATCATATAGGGTCTTTGGGTCTTTATTATATATATAGAGCAGGTTTGTATAATATTCATATCTCTCAGGGTCGAAGTTTTGCAAATCAATATCACTTATTAAATTTGTATTAAATTTGATATCTTCATCATAATTATTAATCCTGTTAAAGATCATATTATAATTATAAATTGATTTCTCATTTTCCTCTTCTTCATCTTTATTCATTATATTTATGCTTCCTTAATCGTATTATAGATAATAAATTATATTAAACTAATTGTATTATCTAATTACCTAGCTTAATCCAGATTACCTTACATTAATCCAAATTAATCCAGATTAATCTAGCTTAATCCAGATTAATCTACATTAAGTATGTATATCATCTTCCAAATAACTGCTACCAGTATTAATAGTATAGTAACAAACAATAGAATATACGAATATATATCTCTATAATAATAAAATAATATATTGAGCAACATTCCGATAATAAGCACCCATAACACGATTACGAGGCTAGCCATATTGTTAATACAATAAGCATTAAATATTGCTTTCGGGTTATTCAATTGGTCTTTCAAGCAATACTCTAAATATCCCTTTAAGTCCTTGTCAGTTATATAACTTTTATTGCTGGGGTCAGGTAGTTTTTTATAATCCAATAATACTCTTTGGTAATCATTCTCCGTAAATATGTCGCCTTTTGATAATCTGTCCAAGTTCATTTCGTAATTCTTATAATTGAATGGTATATATGAGGCAGGTACTAATTCTATAGGGATAATTCCAAAAATATCAAAATATTTACCATTCAGATATTTTGCATTTGTAGCAGCTTCTTTTCCCGCATCTTTATATCTCCCATTTATTTTCTCAGTAGGCACTACATTATAAGATTGAAAGAATTTACTATAAAATACTTTCATTCTATCAGCAACCTCTTCGCTATTTTTAATATTTTTATAGGCGAGAATATACGTTTCTGAATGTAAAAACTCGCGCGTTTTGTCTGCAAGAGCATAACAACAACTATTACCTGCACTTGTATTTTCCTTATAATCAGAATCAGAAGTATCCGCTTCGCAATCACTCGTTTTACAATCTCCCATTATAATAATAAAGTATCTCTATATTTAATAGTTAAAAAGATTATTTATTATTTATTTCAAGATACTTACTACGATAATCAATAAAATAATATTAAATATGTATGTTCCTCCCAACGTAGTCGTAGATATATTATTGGCTATATTCAAAATATCTTCTTCATTCTCGTAGTCCTCCTTGTTATCTTTCCTATCTATATAATCGCGAAACAAATACTTGGCATCCTTACTTGCGTTTTTAAAGGTCTTGTCGTCATCATTGATTTTATTGTTGATGCTTTTGATGATATTCATTAAATAATTGCTATTATTGTTATTTGATGATATGCTAACATATTTGGTTTCTAAATAATTATAAATATATGTTAGGTTTTTATATTTTTTATATGTATCTGTTATCTTAAGGTTATCAATAGCAGTTTTATAGGCTGCATCAGAGTCTGCTCCAGAAAGCCCTAAGGATGTTCTTTTAGTTACTGATTTATCTTGAAACGTATCATCAATGTCGTATGTGTCATTATATAAGGTATCTGAAATTAATTTATATAATTTATAAGTTTTCTTTTCATATATTTCCTTTTTTTCAGGTTCTGTTTTACTTCCCGCATTGTATTCAATGCGATTATAATTGATATGCCCTAGAATTAATAAATACTTGGCAATTATTTTTATTAAATTTTTATTTTGCTTCTTCTCAATATCAGATGCTTGGCTCAATAGGTCTTCTTCGCTATTATCTAGTATTTTTGTGGTATCTATAAGGTTAGTCGCAGAATAGGGTTGTGTAGGGACATTAAGAAAATCTTTTATCAAAGTGTCAAATTCAGTCTCTTCATCTTTACTTAGATCCTTTGTAAATTCATCTCGCCCGCTAGTAGTATCTAATTTTAATACAAACTTATAAGGTATTATCTTGTTATTGTTTTTTTGAAAGGAGAACTTATTATAGGAACTTATGTTAATCCCTTTCTGTTTGTTTTCAGCATCATTATAGTATATTAAATTATTATTAAACTTGTTCTCGTCAAATAAATTAAAGCATTTTTTAATAATAAAATAAATATGCTTTATATTATCTTTATTGATAATAGTATTTTTAAAGTAGAGGTCGATATGTTCTATGGTAGTTATAGGTGTTGCAGAAGGTGCTGCAAACAAACCTTCAAATACCTTGTATAATGTAGCAGCATTCGCAGGTTCGTATTTTTCAGCATATATATCCTTAAACGTCTCTTTATAGTAATCTCGGAACCCATTCTCATCGCTTAGAATACCGCTATTTATATTTGTAAATTGTAATCTGCTAGATTTTATTTTGGGAATATTATAGTATGTATCCTTGCTTTTTATTGGTTCTAATTGACCATCATTTGCATTTATTTTTAATATTTTGGTTTTAAGGTCTTCTATATCAGTTAATGTTTTTGATAATTTAGTTCCAACCTGTTTTGCTAATTTTAGTGCTTCCGTATCAGATGCGGGGGTTTTTGTATCAATATAATTCTTTACTGATAATACAGGTGAAACTCCTGATATATTTGTAATAATTTTAGCAATAGCGTCAGTAATGGTTTTTATTTGAGAAGTAATGGTTGCGTCAGCAGGTATAATATTAATAGCTTTAATATACGTATCTATACTTTCCAATAATGTTTTAGCATTTGCTATTTTGTCTGTAACTTCTTTTCGATTTGAAGTAAATTTTAATAACTTATCAGCAGCAGTAGGCACACTGCCATTATCATAAAAAGTAGATAATCCTATTATTAATTTAATAATCTCGCGCATCTTTGTTTGTGTTTCAGTGGTAGCCTGAATGGCTTCATAAACCTTATTTATTTTCACATCATCATTCAATTTAATATTACCATTTAATAATGAATAGAAGACGTTGGTAATAATATAATTTTGCAAGTAGTTTTTATTACCATTTACGATTTTGTTGTCGTATAATCGTATATATGGCGTAGTAATATTATTCAATTTATTCAAAGACCTCTTGTAGCTGCTATCTAAGCATTTATATACCACGTATTTATTAAACCACGTATTAAAGCTAATAAAGGCTATTATATATAAAATTAAAATCCCGAGCATAAATAATGGTAATATATTTTTAAATATTTCGCTATCTGATATAAATGCGAAGGATTTTAATACAAAGTCTATCAATAATAGAACAACTATAGATACAATAATTAGCATTAAAATCTTGAACAGGTTTGGTCGCCACGTTCCAAATAAAAACGTAGGTGTAAAGTAATCATATCTATGTAAGAATTGCGGTATTAAAATAGAACTATTGTTCCCTATTTCATTCATATCCCAATATTTTTCATAAAATAAATTGGGGTTATCATATGATATATCTGCAGTATATACATATTCGGCATTCGCAGTATTCGCATTGGTGTCGTGCTCATTTCCATTAAAATCAACAGGTAGGTTTATTTCTTTATCGAATATTAAAGATAGCGCAGTAATATCATCACCTTTGCCAGTATCTTTGTTGCTTTTTTCTATATTCTCAAAATTATCTTTGATATCCTTCTTTAACGTATCAATATAACCTTTTACAGGTTCAGTATCATTTGATAGAGATTTAGAATAAATTTTAGATAGTTCTTTAAATGCTATTAATATTTTAATATAATAAGCAATATTCGTTTTAGTTGTTTTATTATATTTGTCGTCATTTAATTTCCTTAATGTATCAATCTCAACCTTTAAGTCATCGCCTATATATGTTAGCGTCTTTGCAGCGCCGCCGTCAGTATATGACATATCTGAATTATTAACATAATTATCAATAGATTTTTTGATAGACCATAATAATGACTTGGTTTTCAGCATTGGCTTCGTATTACTGCGAAAAGACATTACGATATTCATCAAATTTAATAATATGATGATTGATATAACATAGCATATATATGTGTTGTAGTTCTTGCTGTCGGTATTTACATAAGTAATTAGAATGGCACCAATTAAACCAAGAGAGATACCAATAATCCCATTGCTTAAAGTAGATGACGTATCTTTGAAATAGTTCAGGTATCCTGCATCATCATTAGGAACATATCTATAGATTATTATCGTTAGTAGTATAATTAATAATAAAATATTAAGAACATAATATGATTTGAAACTAGTTTTATTCTCAAATAATATGTAATGATAATATATAAATACCAATATAGAGATTATGAAGACGAATATAGTGTAGGTCTTCGAATTAAACACGTCATTCGGCATTCGTAAGTTATAACTATTTTTAGCGATTTGATACCTGTCTGTTTCGGCTTCGCAATATATATTATTACATTTTTGCTCCATTATGATTTTTGACAAATCCTTTATATAGTTAAAATTGAAGATAAACATAGATATATGTCTCATCTCATTTAGATATATAATAATCATCATTATAAATATTGTAAGATTTATAGTAGAAGCAATCATAATTTATAATTTTTACTTTAACCCTTACAAAGAAAAAAAGATATTCTAAGATATTCTATGTATAGCATTATTAGTATCATTGTATTATAGCAGCGTCTATGATTGCAAAGTATTATAAACATTATACACTGATATGCTAAATATAATTGCAAATATTATTACAAATAATAGATATACATAGTTCCCTTGCAGAGATATTGAAAGTATATATAATGGAACTATTAAGAAAACTATATATACGTAAATAAATCGGAAGATATCCTCGACCTTGTTTTTGATTTTATCCTTCGCCTCGTCGCTATTATAGTATTCGATTTTATCAATATTCTTCAAGGTTATCTTGTAATTATTATTGTTTTCATATATAATCGTCGTGTCGCTATTGTATATATCTAGTAGTTCGCCTACAACCGCGCTGTTATGTATGGTAGTGTATGAGATATCATTAATTTTATATTTGGAATACTTCTTGATTACATCAGTTATAGCCGCGCTACCTGCTTTATTCTCTTTTAAAAGGATGTCAAATTCCTTCATTAACATTATGTATTCATATGTGTCGGTATCAGCATATAGCTCTGTTAATTTCTTTAATAGTATTGAGAAGAAGATTATGAAGAGCAATATATATACAAATAAAGTATAAATATAATACCTGAAACAGGATGCGTCGCATTTACCTAAACACCTTTTAAATTCAGTAAAAGTATCAAAATATACATACATATACATTTGAATACCAAAGAATATTATTAGGAATATAAAAAGTGGTATAGACATATTCAAATAATAGTTGTATATTTTCATAATATTACTTATATATTTATTGTCTACCATAATGATGCTGATGTCGCGATTTAAATCAAGGTAGTCTTTTGTATTCACACTAGCATACCCACCCGTATACTTGTAAAAGAAGTTGGATAGATTGTCGACATCGTATATATACGTCGACATATTCCACATATACGAATTCTTAACATCTAATTCATTTATCAAACTGATATCATTATTCAAACAATACTTGTTAAATGTTTCAATTTTATCATACAAATCGCTATTATATTTCAATTCTATTATTGGTATCATAGATAATATAATTAATAATAGTAATACCATTATAAATATCTCCAATATAGCATTTTGAAACATTTATAATACTATTAAATTTATTAAATCTAATTATATAAAGGATATTAATATTCTTTTTTATCATTGTTATAATACATAAATTTAGAAGGTGTTGAGAAGTCCATTTCGTCGTCCTCGCTTTTCCCTCTGCCTATATTTCGCAGCCTTTTTAATGCATAGTTATTTCCTGATGCAACTCCTGCTGATAGATTAAGGAAACTGCCAAATCCCGAAGTGAATTTGCAATAAAATTCATTGCATTTTGCTGGAGGGAACTGCTTATATATTATACTGGCTAATTCAGGAAACTCATATTTTCTAATAGCCATTATATTTAATATATATAATTATAATTATAAAAATAAATTATTACTTTGCCCTAATTACTATTACCTTTTAACCTATTTAAGTGTGCTTGCATTTCTATATCGTAAGCATCGCAAATATTCCTTATATTATCCCATTTAGTTTCTGGATTTGTAAAATCGAATTCCGCATCCGCTGCATCCGCTGCATCAGCTGCTTCCACTGCTGCTTCATCTTCTTCATTATTTGTAGGTTTCGCATCCTTAGCATCCTTAGCATCCTTTACCTCTATATTCCATAAATCTATCAAGGTATCTATAACGTTCTCTTTGTTCTTCTTAAAGATGACTTCAATTTCTTCTACTGAGATATTATCTGGTGCCTGCTTAATAACTTCGTCCATACCTTATTCGCCTTTATATATATACCATAATAATATATTATTTATATCTATTTACATTCGCCGATATCTACCCGATATCTACCCGATATCTACCCGATATCTACCCGATATCTACCCGATATCTACATATTTATTTTTATTATACTTGTAATAGTTCTCGGCGATTTCATAAGCAATCTTTTCATATGGGTGCTCATTTGAGTAATTTTTATGGATAACATCATTAATACTATTAGGATTATCATTGCGATACAAGCATACCATAACATTGGTATCCGACACCATAGAGCTATTAGCGGCGCTATTCGCAGCTGCATAATATATCTTATTATTTGTGTCGGGATTTGAACGGATATATTTAGCAGATTTATATGCTTTTTTATCTATCTCAAGTAATCCCATATCTTTTATTATTTTATCAAAAATATTTGAGTTATATCTTTGATATATGTGAATTTTCTCGTGTATCAAAGTATTTGTCAAGTTTAACTCGTCGTATTTTAAAACATTTTTAGATACAAAAATAATGTTCTCACGTGTATGTGGCAAACCTTCTTCATATTCTTTAATTTTATGATTAAATTGGTTCGCATAGGTATTTGCAAATATCCATTTAATACCTGCTATATCATTGCCATTTATATGATTAGCATATTCTAACTCCTTAAATTGTCCCATTTTAAAATAATTATCGGCTTTATCCGCGCATTTCCCTAGTAATTCCTTCTCTTCTGCAGTGAATGTTATAGCAGTATCCTCTATATTATCAATATAATCCATATATGTCTTTGCGTGTCTGGCGTGCAAATCTAAAGCGGACATATTGCGAACATAGGCATCGCTATCATTTCTTAGAAAATCTGCGGTTTCCTTGAACGTCATAAATTTTATGTCATATTTGTCCTCGTATTTTTCAGTTATATTAATCGGAGATATCGGAGGTATCAAAGACGCATTATATGCTAAGTATGCTAAAGCAGATGCCACAAAGACCACAAGAATAATTAAGAATATTAGTAAATAGAACATCATTATATGAAATTACTTATATCCCGTCCTTTATTATAATTATAATAGTTTTTATTTTAGTAAGCAATTCTTTAATTAGTCTTCGCAGTCTTCGCAGTCTTCGCAGTCTTCTTGTCTTTCTTAGCATCTTTTTTGAAACAGAATAAATTTTTGTCTATTGCTGATACAACATTGCCATCAGGGTTTGTTTCAATATTTCTACATATACCTTTGCTCTTGTATTTAGAACTATTTATAAAGGAGGTTCTCTCAATAATATTGCTTACATATATTACATCGTTTGCATTTCGCGGGATTTGATACTTAACTATTCTTAATTTACTTACCATTGTAGGCGTTCTAGACCCAGATAATGACTCCAGTTTGCGAACTGGAGGTTTATTTTGTTTCAAATCCAATATATTACTTGGTGCCGATAATGGACGTTCCCTTATATACCCTTTAGTATATGCGCGTTCTCTCTTGTCCGTAATAATTTGCTTATAGGATACATTGATATACGCATCACCTATTTCTATACACACATATCCATAGGAGTTTAATGCATACGCAGATATTCTATATTTATCGCGGGTATCGTGTCCTTTGACATCATAAACATCAAAAGACTTATCTACAAATTCCCCTTTAATTAAGTCGGGGTCTGCTCCACCTGTTCCAGCAGTAATCTGTATTAATACCTTGTCCTTCCTTTCAATCTTCATTATGCTAAAGTTATGTGTGTCTGCGCATAAATATATGATATTATTATCAACTAAAATATCATATAATATATCTATTAATATTCTATATTCTAGGTTCTTCTTATCAATATCTTGCATTGCTATTTTGTCCTTTTTAAATGAAAATAAAGGTATGTGTCCCATTACAAATATTTGTTCGCCGCTGCTCTTTTTCTTTTGCTCTCTCTTTACCTCTTCTATTTTTATCCGAACATCATCTAAATATTGTTTTCCCTCATCAATATCTTCTAATTTATTGGTATTTATTATGATAATTATATTATCTTTATTATACCGCACTCCTATGTTATCAACATATATATAGATACCATTCTCGGAACATAATCTGTCCTCCTTTAATTCTAATCTCTTCTTGCGCAGTAATTCTAATGTTGGGACGCTGATAATTTGTTCCGCCGCTCCCGCCGCTGCCGCTTTAATTTGCTGCAGATAATACTTTTGTGTGTTGATACTACAATCTTTCTTTAAGTCTTGTGATGAACGCGACATAACACCTGCAACGCCAGTCGCATCAGAAACTATGTCGTGATTTCCAACTGCTATATAGATTTCCTTGCTCATACCATATAATTTTTCATAACCTGTTCGCAATACTTCAGTAAAATAAAGTTTGAATTCACTAGTATTAATCTTTTTCTTATTGGAATACCAATTATCTCCAGCGAGATAGATGTGCTTCATAGCGGTCTCATTGATAGCGATATTATCTAATACAATATTGCGATATATATATTCGCTCTTGCAGTTTATATTGTTCCAGCAGCCAAAGAATATAAATTTATTGCAATCCGTAGCAGTATTTATATCATTATTACATTCAGTCTCCATAGTATATAGTAGTTTGCAGAAAATACACTTAATAAATACAATAGAAAAATATTTATAAATACAAGGAATGCAATACATCCTTTCGAATACTAACGTTTTTACCGCAGTATTTGTCGTAAAATTGCGTATTTAATTCATATGGTATATTGACTATCACGTTATCAATAGGCACATATATCATCATATTAATCCACGAAATGATATTATTAATAGCGCGCTTCAGATTGCGAACTCCTTCTTCCTCCTCGATGTTATTTATAATATGCATTAATACGTCGTCGCTAAATACGATGTCTCCCTTTTTAAGGTTGTATTGCTTCAGTATTTCTGGTATTATATAGTCCCGTGCCAACACAATTTTTTCTTGATTGTTGTATCCTTTGACATTTATCACAATCATCCTATCTTTTAATATAGGGTTTATTAGCGTCTCGTCGTTGAATGTGAAAACAATCATAGACCGCGAGATGTCTAAATCAATTTCTTCAAAGTATCTGTCAGTAAATCTATCATTCTGCACGGGGTCTGTTATGTGAATTAAGGTATTTATAATTTCCTGTCCTTTGTATGTGTCTGATACCTTGTCTAATTCGTCAAATAATAATAGCGGGTTCATAATACCCGTTTTAATTAGCGATTCGCATATCTTCCCATACGTGGCTCCTTCGTAAGTATAAGAATGCCCTCGCAGAAATGCGGAGTCGTCAGTTCCACTCAATGATATAAATGCACTAGGATAGTTAAGCGCATTGCAGATGCCCTCTTTTATTAATTTTGTTTTGCCAATTCCTGCTGCACCTTGTATTCCAATGATATACCCATATGCCTTAGGGAATGATATTAGTTGCGCTAATACCCTTATTATCTGCTCTTTTGCTTCCTTGTGCCCATAAATTTGGTCATTCATCCTTGTGCGAATATCACTGAGAAATGAGCATATCTTCTCATTGCCGTCTGTGTTTCTAACTGGTATGTTATAGTATTTATTAAAAGGCACCTCGTTTAATACATTTAGCCAATTATTTATCTTGTGATATTCGCCAGAGGTCGAAGACATCCTGTTCAAACATTCCAATTTATATATGATGCTTCTCTTCGTCCTTTCATTAATATTCAAATCTAAAATCTTAAATCTCATAGGAACTGCTAAACTACTTTTATTAGCCGTTAATTGCTCTTCCAGTATTTGTATGCCGTCCTTCTCTTTCGCCGTTAATGCATCAAAATACGTCTTCTCGTCGCTATTATATTTCTTATAAAAGTTGTATTTAGTCTTCTTTATAAGCTTACTATTTTGTGATAGCCTTTTCAATATTAAAAATACCTTGTCTTTCTTATTTGCCAATTGTTCATCCGAATGCTCATCGTATTTATTAAAATAACCTCCTGAAGGAACATCATTGATTTCTTCGCTTTCCTCACTTTCCTCTTCTTCGTAGTCGTCATCATCATCTTCATCATCGTCATCATCATCTTCGTCGTCGTCATCTTCGTCGTCGTCATCATCATCTTCATCATCTTCTTCATAGAAGTCTTCCTTGTCTTTAGCAGCATCCGCCTTATCGGCTGCCTTATCATTCTTAATAGTATTAGTAGTCATTAAAGATATATATCTTATAATTTTTTATATAATTTATAAAAATAAGTAAATGAATATAGAAAACTTAGAAACTTTCAGATGATTGCGGACCCCAATATATATTTTTATGTATAGTTCTTACTCGCCTGTTTGAATTTATTATGTAATACGCTCCTATCACTATGAATATGATAATGGCTATGAATATCATTAATGAAAGATACTTATCATCATTAATATAATTGATATATATATTATATAAACCTATGAATATGATTGAAGATATTAAAAGTGTTAATATATATAATTTATTGTTCTCTAGCTCATATTTTAATGTATCCATATTGGTATTACCTTGAGAGCTGTTGAAGTCCAATATCTTGTCCAAATAAGTCTTATTTTCTTTGTCTGCATTGATAACTGAAGAAATCTCTCTGTAAAAATCGTTGTTATCAGCAGTAGGCAATTTAATCATTATTGTTTCGAAGTATCTTATAAATTGCGTATTAAGTTTGTCTATTTCTGTTTTTAATGCAGATACCTTTTTAGTATTACGCGTAGGTAATGCTGTTGATGTATCTTTCAATATTGTAATATTTGCAGCATCAACTTCGAAAGTTTCTATATAAGTTATATTCGACATAAAATATATGATAAATAATAATATTATAATTCCTAAGCAAGCAAGCGAGATACTTTTAACAAGCGGCTTATCTATTTTAAACACATTGATACCTATTAATACCACTATAATAGTGCAAATTAATATGTTGTATGTTAATATTTGACGGCTCAGGAACACATTCTTATTATATTGGGTTTCATATAGGTTCTTTTGATTATTTACTCTATTCGTATTCAAACTAATATTTGCATTTAATTCATCTACGGCTTTCTTATTCTCAATATAATTATTCTTCAGAGCATTTATATCCTTTCTTCTGATTTCAAGGAATTCGCCAGATGCACTTATTGCAGTTTCACTTGCTGGAATGCTAGTATATTGGCTTGCATCATATTTATAAAATAAACCAACATATTCCTTCTTTACATCTTTTACAAAAACTGCATTTATTTCAATCCCAAAATACTCAACACTATTTGATGTAAATGTAGTAATATTCAAAATATCATAATATTTTTTATTTTTTTTATCATATATACTACAATCGTTTACTAAATTATTAATATCATTATATTTTTTTAGTTTGTTATAAATTGCTGTATTACTTGCTGCTATCATAATAAGAACATTACCTTTATCACTAGCCATTATTTTTGCGGTAGTTCCTGTAGTTAATATTACAAAGCTTTCTTCTGTTTCAGGGTCATCATCATTCTTAATGCTAGTAATTAAAGCAACAATTTTAGTTTCAATATCTTTAAAAACATCCTTAAATCTATCTATATTTTCTATTTGTGTCTTTGTAGTGTTATGGTATGCTAATGGAACAATTGTTGCTTTGAATGTAGGTTTAGCATCTGTAGGAACAGATGATAGCGTTGTAGAACTAATTATTAGTGCATTAAGTGTGTTTTGTGCTTTATTTAGTTTTAACTCTGCTAATTTTTTTTCTACTAGTATATCAATATAGACTAATGCATTCGTTCTAGCCGCGTCTTGAGATCCTGATGCTGCTCCAGCAGCTACAGGATGTGTTGCTGTTTTAGCGGCAGTTTTTATTGCCGATGTATCTGTAATTATAACACCACTTGAAAAAAAGTTAGCAGTATTAATACTAGTTTCCGCAAGCGTTCTCTGCGAAGAGGTCAATCCCGTGTAAGTATTTGGAGCAGTCCCAGCAGTTGTGCCTACTGAAGGATAACTAGATAATTTAGCATTTGCAGTAGCTAGTTCTCCTTCAGCAGTATTTTTAGCAGTTTGTGCATCTGCAGTTTGTTTAGCTATAGATCCTGTTGTTGCAGTATTCAAGTTTTCAGTTTTATATTTTGGGTCTCCGCTTGTTGTGATATTGGCAGGCGTTGATGTAAAACCTGTGCCATTATTTGTAATAGTAACTGCAGTTCCTACATCTATAGAACCAGTTATTGCATCGTAAGAAATTGTTCCAGCAAAATCTGAACCACCTCCATCACTTATAGTTACATTAGTTGGATTAGCTAGAGAAGTAGGTATGTTATTTTGAAAACCTTCACCTTTAGTAGTAACCTCTATAGCAGTTACCGAAATTTCAGTTCCTGTATTATATGAATCAATACGTTTGGGATTTGCACTATCAGAAACATTTGCATACATAACATTTGAAACATTTATAATTAACGTAGCATATAATTGCACAAACTTATAATAATAATAAAGAGCATATACGCTTTGTTTGCGAAATTTAGGGTCAATATAAAATAGACATTTTAATAATAAAGATACTACATTCTTATTTCTTTCATCTCTTGTTAAGCCAGACTTATTGATTGTTATAGTTTTATCATAATAATGCATAGCATAATCTTTTTTAGCAAGAACTAAACCGCTTAGCGGTGTTGCTGCAGTATCAGTTGCATCAAAAATTTGCGTTGTTATTTTATCACAATTATCGGATGTGCTATAGGTGCCTTCAATAACCTTTTTATCAAATATAGTATTATAATTTGCAGTAGTAAGCCCAGTGTAAAAACTTTGTATGGATAGATATAATACATTCTTTGAAGTTGCACTTGCACCTGTTTTTGTAATTCTTATATATCCAACATTTTTATACGTATTAATATCTGGAACTGCGGCTCCAGAAACATAAAATCTTGTCCCTGACGATACAACTTCAATTCTATTTATCTCTATTTCATCATTATAGCCAGTGTCTATTGTAGCAATATCTTTATCTATACAATGTTTATATGCTTCTAATATATCAACAAAAACATTTAATATCTTTAATGTATCAATAATATTATCTCTTACATCATTGTTAAAAGTATATGTAGTAGTACTACCAGATACAACCTTATTTACAAATTCTAAATTAGTTCCTGTTGCACTCAAATCAGAATAATTTTTAATTTTGAAATTGATTATATTCCTTATAAAGTTGTTGAATTGGTCAGTGCTATAGCTATTAGCACCACCGATATTCAAAGCATTCGCATCATTTTTAATATCAGTCGTTTCATTTAATAAACCACCATCCTGCAATGTTTTAAAAAAAATATTATTATAAGACTTTAATTTTGTATCAAATATATTTATATAATTAGTATTTTCCAAAGTGGTACTCATTCAATTATACTCTCTATTACTATATATATTTTATTTTAGAAGCAAGATCTATAGTAAAAAGACACGCCGCTATTTTCATTGTATCGAATTATTTTTACAATATCTCCGTGTTTCAGCCCTAGCCATTTAGCGATAGGGTCTATTGGGTATATTCTAGACATATCCAATTTACTGCGTATCATATACTTTTTCATAAACTCGGCAATCTCCTCTTCTTTCAATTTGATATGCTCAGGGACGTATTCGTGTTTTGTCGGGTTAAACATAAGCTGCTTAACTTGGAAATATTGAAGCATCCCGCCATTTTTTTGAAATAATTTATCATACTTATTCAATTGCGATATTAGCGGCAGCGACACTGTGTCATTATTGAATATCAATATTATATTCTGTTTTCCCTTGTGTTTTTTGATGAAGTTTGCTACATTTGTGTCGTCGTCCTTGAGTTCATCTATGATATTTTTACGGGTCTTCTTAGTTAGCGCAAAGATGAGCGTAGTATTCGATGTTTCAAATTCAATGCAACAAGCATCGCTTTCATACTTATCTTTCTCTATAGATGCCTCGTGTTCTTCAAATAATGTTATATCATCTCCGCGACTTTTAAGCATATCTTTTAAATTGCTAATAACGATGCCGATATCCATATTTATCTAATATTCTATATTATATAAATCTTATATTAATATATAAAAAGAAATCAATTTTTATTTTATTTGCTTTTCGGCATTTGCGATTATTTCAGGGTCTATATAACTTTTCTTGCATATGCTATAGGTATTGTGCAGTTTTTCAGCGACTAACTCAATAGCCTTCTTAATATCTTTCTTATTATCCTTGTCCCTCTTAACGTCATCCACATCTCCATCAGCCCCAGCAGCCCCAGCAGCCCCAGCGTCCTTCCGCTTTCTCAATTTATTATAATATTGGATAAACAAGGTATTCGCATTCCACGTTCGCAAATCCTTCGTGGTTATTATAATATCATCTCCTTTTGAATATAATTTACTATTAATCTTTAGGTATTCATTAACATCGCTAGACGTTATTATTTTAACATCTACATCACCATAAGTAAATACATAATCTTCGGCTGCGGACTTCTTATATTTATTATGGAGATACTCGTATATTTTATTATTATCGCAAAAAGCCGTGTTGCGGACACCTTTCTTACCTATAAAATCGATTAGGCATTTATTGTTTTCGAACTTCAAATGCTTGTATTTTAATGTAGTAAGACCGACCGAATTGTTCTCCTTCTCGTATTTTTTATTGCCTATTCTAAAACCGCACGTTAATATTAAGGTTATTATAATAGCGATTGCTTTGATTTTTTCATCACCGCTATTCAAATCCGCCGCTATCTTCTTCTTTAACTTGGTAAATATATTAACGGATGCCGCTATTTTATTGTATTTCTTGGCATTTTGTTTAGCGATAAAAGCGGGGTTATATAATACCTGCTTACGATTTTTAGAATCATACCCATATGCAATGATTTTTTTATTGTTAATAATAATAACATTTTCATACGCTGGTGGTATTTTTAACAATCTTATCCTTTCTATATCGTCTTCATTAGTAATCTCTATTTTATTTTTATAATATTTGAAACCAGTATTATAGTTTCCTACTCTATTAATTTTCATTGATTTATTTATCTTATTCCTTTGTAATATATTATTTATCTCATTTGCATTACTGCAGTTTCTTTATGGCTAGTTGATAACCTGTATGGATTAGTTCATATTGTCCTTCATACTTTACGAGGAATTTATTCATCGTTTTCTCTATACTACCATCATTACCACCGCCGTAATCATCCATCCACATTATACCATCCTTATCTAAAAATCTAAAGGAATTTTCCATATCTCTTTGTATATAATCAGGTTCGTGGCAACCATCTATATATATTAGGTTATACGTATCACCATCCTCATTATTTTCAAAAAAATCGTCAGACGTTGTCTTGTGTATTGTAATCTTATCCGTATTTTTACATTTTGAAATATTATAATCAAAATTTAATTCTTCATCATTCTGCAAAAGGCTTCTATGGTCATTATTATCGATATGTAAAAAAGGGTCGACGCACGTTAAAGACGATTTAGGATTGTCGATAAAATTATCAGCAAAAAAAACACTAGACAATCCTTCATAGCAGCCAATCTCTAATATCCTATTTTTCTTCGATTTATCCAAAAAATTTATTAAATTATACTTTAATTCGCAATGCGTAAACCAAGTCTTCGTGTATTTATAATCACCCATTCTCTATCTATATAACCCCCTCATATTATTTTGTAATCTTAGAATAAAACGCTTTAACAAACGGGTTAATCTTAAAGGATTGCTTTGAAACGTCAATGACCTTGATGTTTTTCAGGCTTTTTGCTCGCGAAAGCGCGGTATACGCTTGTCCGCAAGTAAAGATATTTTCACCCAAGTCAATCTCTAGAGCATCAATGGTCATACCTTGCGATTTATGTATAGATAGCGCATACGACACTTTTAATGGCATATGAGAAATATAAGATTTAGCGGTCTTGTCCGCCCTATCTGTCTTGTCAATTACATCCTTGTAATACAAGATATTATGGAGATTACCATCAACATCTTTGATTATTACAAAATCACTAAATAACTTCTTTACAACACCGCGCATTCCATTAACAATACCTGCAGATATATCGATATTTCGCGTCACGATTACTTGGGAGTTCTCTACAAGTTCTACATTGTATTTGCTAATATTCTTTATGTTATCCTTCGTAGCCTCTGCATTATATATCTGCGTTTTATTACCCGCTTCCTTCAACCTAGCGATTTCAATATCATTTATTTTATCCACATTCATATTTTTAGGATATAACTTTGTAGGGATTATTTCATCATCAAATTGCGTATCCTTAAGAACATTTAAAACTTTTAAAATATTATCGGTGCATTTGCCTTTTCTTATTATTTGCAAAATTTGTTGAAACAAGAGGTCATCAGTCTGTCTCACGAGTTCGTCGAGTAAAACTACTTTTATATTAGCAGCCTCCCATAGTTTAGATAGGAAACAATAGAAACCATTAACAGGTGCGAGCTGACAAAAGTCCCCAATCAAAATAATTTGAACACCTCCAAATGGTTTATTAAGTAATCCAGTGTCTTTCGTGCTATATGATTTAATATAGCAAAGTATATCAGATATTTTCTCAAATAATGCACAATCTAACATAGATACTTCGTCGATAATTAACACATCTAATTCGACTAGCCGCTTGTATATGCTAGGATGTTTCTTGATGTTAATAAAAATATCCGCCAGTCTTTCAGTGCCTATTCCAAATCCCATAAAAGAATGTATTGTTTGTCCGCCTATAATAAATGCAGCAGTCCCTGTTGTCGCAGTTAGCCCTACCTTTTTATTATCGCTATTCAATAAATCAATAATAAATTTTATAGTATATGACTTGCCAGTTCCTGCGGGACCCGTAATTAATATATTTTCCCCATTCATTGTTTGCTCCGCTGCTAATTGCTGCTTATTATTTAGCAACTCCATAGGTATACGTATGTATTCATTACAATCAATTAAATATACTAATCAATTTTTCATATTTACTATAACTATAACTATAACTATAACTATAACTTATTAATAAATTTAATGATGACATTATTCTTCTTGCAATAATTTGTTATAAATATATTATGCTTTCGCTGTATCCTGTGTATAATCTCATTGTGGTATCTTTCCTCTTTTGATGGCGGATTTTCAAAATACCATTTAATAAGCAAGTCTCTGTCGATGACCTTCTTGTGATTATAGTCATACTCCCTGCACATATAGAGAATTGCCCTCGATATGAAACCGCGCGAATAATGATTAGGAGCGAATACCTTGTATTTATGATTTACGTGGTTATCAAAATCTAGCTCTACCCAGTTTTTATCTTTGCAATTAATATCTTCGACAAACATATAATTTGACCTATTGACGTTTAGCGTATTAATAGTCCTAACAATATTATGCATATCATTCCTATGTTTAATATTTAGAAGGCATTGCGGGAATATGTGCTCTGCCGAAAAAAACTTATTCTTAAACTTTGCGTCATTATCGCCAAAGAAACTATTCTCCAAATATATAGAAGGCATCTTCATATCGTGAAGTATCGTTTTTTTAATTATGTTCGTATAAGGAAATCCTCTGATATAACTCATATTTACTAGTATTATCAGTGCCCTTAATAAATACATTTGAGTTATTCTATCTACTCTATATTAATACTATCAATTTTTTTTGCGATACTAGGATATAATTTAGAGAAAAAACTATACATATTATAGTGTATCGTTTTGTTATTCTCGGGATAGAACGTGGTTAATAGCGCCTTTGACTCGAAGTCGCCGTGTATCCAATAATGAACCATTATAGTATCTTTGCCATACTCGCCTTTTTTTAGCATCGTCCAATCGCCTATTGTGAAAGGCATATTGTCAAACTTGAGGTCATTAATGGGATAAAATAGTTCCCTGTCGTCGATAACATACACGTCGTTCTTAAACTGGCTATTCATCGGGTCTTCTATAATCGCCTTAAAATAAGAGCCACCAAATATATCAAACTTCTGGAATATGTTCTCCGTATAATTCTTAACATACTCTGGGATATTGTTTAATACAAGTCGCAGCATATTATTATTTTTATTCGCCGCAAAGAAAGCATTGCAAATATATTTATCGCTATTATATAATGCATTCGTTTGCCCCGATGGTTCGTAGGTAATATATAATTTATTCGAAGTCATATCTAGTATTTCATTGAAATCTCTTAGGATAAGAACGTCCAAATCGATGTATATGCCGCCATAATGATATACTAAGAGAATACGCGCAATATCACCCTTCTGCACACCTGTTCGGGCTAATTTATAAATATTGTAGAAGTTCGGATATTCTTCAGATATTAATTTCAATATCATATCATCCGTCCAGAACATCAATTCATATCCATTTGCTTTCAAGAAACTGATATTCTCACTGACTAACTTATATATAATCGGCGGTAGGTTCTTATCCTTCCACGTTTGATGAATAATCTTAGGGATCATTAAGTATAATTATATATAATTACAATAAATCTTATATATATATCAAATCTTATATATATATCAAATCTTATATAAAGCATAATTTACAATCTTGTATGTGATATAGTCAACAATTACTACGAGATTAATAAGTTTTACATTGCAACCGCTAAAAGTCGGCACATATATCGAAGTTATGTTAAAGTCGCCAAATATATTTAGAACCCACATAAATTTGAACATTATTAAATAATGAAACATATGTATCTTATATCCCTCATCGTCGCATATAACATTCGCGGTATCGTTTTTTAGTGTTAAATAGTCGCCATAGTAATATACAGGTAATATATGGATAACAATATTTGCGACGAAGTATTCGAAGCGAACCAATAGGTTGTTTGAAATCCTGCTAAATATAGAGTGTTTTAATAAGAGCGGGGTAGCATCCATCACGCAAAACAAGACATTGCTATCATATACCATAAATAGATGGAATAACGTCATAATCTGCACTGAATTGATAGCGATAAACCGCGATATAATATAATTATCTATATCGAAAATATTATATAAGGCGCTATTGGCAATAATCATCAAAATATTCCAATTTGTATATTGATTTATTTTCCTTCGCACTAGGTCATTTTGAATATATTGCGTATATTTCTTGCTAATAGGCATTAACATCACAAAAGTAGCAAAGAATATCTCAAATTGATTGTAGTTATAATTGTTATATTGAAAATAACTATTGTTATATTGAAGATAACTATTGTTATATTGAAGATATCTATGATTTAGATGATTATAGTTATAACTATTCACAAGGGATATACTAGTATCACAAGTTATATTTAACATTTTTACATTATTTTAATAATTGTTAATATCTTATATATATTTCAGTGTCTATGCTATGCATTCCACTCACTCACAAAGGCGATGACGTTATTTTGATACCGCAGTAATCCACATTATTATTTTTAAAGTCTTGTCTAGTATATATTCCGATATTAGTGGACTCCTCTAAAATCCATTTGAAATTTGTCCAAAATTCCTCAGTATGCCCGATGCTTTCCGTCGCTAAATGCGCGAACTCGTGCAGCACCACAAACATCATCGTATTAATATCCATTAGTTTATCTTTATTTCGGAGACACAATATAATCTGCTCACCTTTATTAATTGAATAGCTGGTATAGCCTGGTGTATCAACTCCTTCGCTGATTTTCTCAGGACGATAATTGCTTTTAAGCATATCGACGCGTTTATCACTATTCCCATAGGATTTCTCTAAATGTTCTAATAATGTATTGAGTTTGCCTTTGATATTCGCTATTAAGTCAGCCGCCTCTTTAGCATCCTCTTTGATTTGCACAACGTATTCCTCATTGTCTATATTACTTTTCACCTTTATCAACCCAGCATTTATATAAAAATTATATACATAATATATGCCTAAAATAGTTATGAATAATATAACCAACCCTTCCGCACTTATATTCATAATATTCTATTTTATTTTATTATAATAAATTAAAAAATGATTTGTATTTAAATATTTAAAGCAATATACTCTGTATAATGGAATTACTCAAAAAAATACATGAACCAATAGATAAAGATGCTGATGTCGTCGAATTTCAAATAACGGATATCTATGACCCCGAATCAGATAAAGTTAATTTGCAGAGAGACGCTACAGACCTTTATTCACTTCTAATCTATGGCAGAGCAGCATCAGGTGCCACGTATTGCGTTAATGTAAAAGGGTTTGTTCCTTACTTTTATATCAAACCACCAGATAATTGGGAGGCTATGAATAAAACCGCTTTCAAGGCTAAGTTGGACGAACTGAAGGAAATAATGCTGAACGATTATTATAAGACGAGATTTAATAACAATGGCGTATGGAAAGAATATAGCAAGAAAATCATACCGAATAATCTCGAAAGCCATTTTGTGAATATCAAGATGGTTAAGAAGAAGGACTTTTGGGGTTTTACGAATGACAAGATATTCCGCTTTCTCAAGGTATCCGTGAAATCTCTTAAGTTATATAATAATCTAAAGTATTACTTTAAAAGTCTTGAGAAGAATGATTTCAAACTTTATGAAACGAACATAGACCCTTTCTTAAAATATATTCATACGCAAAATATCAAACCTTGCGATTGGGTTAGAATAGAAAAGGGAACATATGATATGGACGAAGATAATAGCAGGTGCGACTTTAATATTATAACAGAATACAATAATATTATGCCTATCCAAGTGAATAAGATAGCCCCATTGCTAATAACATCTTTTGATATAGAATGTTCTAGTAGTCACGGCGATTTCCCAGTAGCCAAGAAAAATTATAGTAAGGTCGCTCAAGACCTCGCAATAGTCGCTAAGCTAGGCTATAAATATGATGCGGATACTATTATAGGCTGGTTGCAAACTATATATTTTGAAGATTTCATTATAGATAGCACGAAGGACGTTAAGATTAACAAAGTATATGCTAAAAATAAACTGGCGCATAATTATATATCATCTATTTCTCAAAGAATAGAGCAACATATTCCTGAAATACTTGATATATTAAATGTAATCGCTGCATCTATCAAGAAATCTTCAGCTACTGGGAAAAAGGACGGCGGCTGCGGCGGTAGCGGAGATGACTGCTATGATGCAGACGACGGAGATGACGGAGATGACGGCGACGATGGCGAAGACGACGAAGACATTAAGGGAAATAAAATGACTATTCGCGAGTTGAATGCTCAGGAATTGAAACTAACAGATATTTTGACTAGTGCTTTGGTGCCTCTTGAGGGCGACAAGATAATTCAGATAGGCACTACCTGCCATATCTATGGGTCTGATAATATCGTTTATAAAAACATAATAACCTTAAATAGTTGCGATAAGATTGACGGGTGCGATGTGGAGTATTATGATACTGAAAAGGAAGTCCTTATTAAATGGAAGGAACTTATGAACAACCTTAATTCGGATATTATAACTGGCTATAATATCTTTGGGTTTGATATGGAATATATTTGGCAGAGAGCAACCGAGTTAAATATTCTCGAAGAATTTTCAGTGGGCTTCGGGAGACTTATAACACGCAAGTCATCCCTCGTAGAATTAAAGCTATCTTCGTCGGCTCTAGGTGATAATATATTAAGATATATTGACATAGATGGGTCGGTATTGATAGATTTGCTCAAAGTTATGCAAAGAGACCAGAAACTAGATAGCTATAAGTTAGACAATGTCGCATCAATATTTCTAGGCGACAATAAGAATGACTTGAAACCTCAAGAAATATTCGATAAATTCAAAGGGAATAGCGAGGATAGATGTGTTATTGCCAAATATTGTATTCAAGATTGTTGTCTTGTTAATCGGCTGATACATAAACTAAAAATACTTGAAAATAATATTGGTATGGGAAACGTATGCCTTGTTCCTCTCAATTTCCTATTTCGCAGAGGTCAAGGTATCAAGATATTCTCTTTAATTGCCAAAGAATGTATGGACAGGGAATATCTTATACCAACGATTAAATCGTATCGCGAAAATATGGAGGAACTGGACAATGGATACGAAGGCGCAGTTGTATTAGAGCCGAAGGAAGGGATATATTTGAACGAACCGATTGTAGTATTTGATTACGGCTCTCTATATCCTTCGTCGATGATTTCGTGCAATCTTTCTCACGATTGCTACTTGATGGACGAAAAATATCGCGTAGAAGACCCTAACATAGAATACAAAACAATATCCTATGATTTATATGAAGGTGTCGGGGATAAGAAAAAGAAGACTGGAGAGAAGGATTGCGTATTTGTCCAATACAAAGACGGGCGCAAAGGTATTATCGCAGATGTCTTAGATATGTTGCTAAAGCAGCGAAAGAATACGCGGAAAAAGATAGAATACAAAACGATTACCGCAATTGATGGAAAAGTATATTCGGGTATGTGCGTGGATAAAGGCAAACAATACGAAGTATATAATATAGATGCAAAAAGCAACATAATAGTATCCAAAGATAATATTAGGGATATTAAAGATACCTATAATATATTCGAACAGGACGTATTGGATGCTCTGCAAGTAGCTTATAAGGTTACTGCAAATTCGCTATATGGACAGATAGGCGCGAGAACATCTTCTATCTATTTGAAGGAGATTGCTGCGTGCACCACTGCAACAGGAAGAAATATGATTATGCTTGCGAAAGATTATGTTGAGAGAAACTATGGTGCTGAGGTTATATACGGGGACACAGACTCGATATTTTGCAAGTTCCCTTTGACGGATAAAGAGGGAAACGAGGTATTCGGCAAGGATGCTTTGCAGTTCGCCATAGATATCGGAAAGGACGTTGAGAAACATATAAATGTTCCTGATATTATGCCTAGTCCGCAAAAATTAAATTATGAAAAATGCCTATATCCGTTTATTCTATTTAGCAAGAAGCGATATGTAGGCAATTTGTATGAAAACGATACCACAAAATATAAGCAGAAGTCTATGGGTATTGTATTGAAACGCCGAGACAATGCTCAGATAGTCAAGAAGATATATGGCGGTGTAATAAATATCATATTGGAGAAGCAAGATTTGGACGGCTCTATCGAATTTTTACAAGATGAACTGAGTAATCTTGTAGATGGCAAAATGTCTATTAAAGAGCTTGTGATAACCAAGAGTTTAAGGGCGACCTACAAAGACCCTTCGAAAATCGCTCATAAGGTGTTGGCGGATAGAATAGGCGCAAGGGATCCGGGCAATCGCCCTGTTGTGAATGAGCGTATTCCCTTTGTATATATTAAAACTGCTGGAGCAAAAGCGACATCATTGCAAGGAGACCGCATAGAGAACCCTGATTATATTGTGCAGAATAGTTTGATACCTGATTATTTACATTATATTACTAATCAAATTATGAAACCTATATTGCAACTCTATGCATTGTGTTTAGACCAACTGCCAGGCTATGATAAATGCGATGAATATTGGGATGATGTAGAAAAGGCTTTATTAGAAAAACCATTGTATCAGAATGATATACGAAGAAAAAACAGAATAAATAACCTGAAACTAATGATGGTAAAAGAGTTATTATTCGACAAGTTCATTAATATGCTAACTGAACCTAAAGTGCCTAAAGTCAAGAAAAGTAGCAAAAAGGCAATCAAGGATACTCCTAAGGATACTCCTAAAGTCGCAAAAGCGGCGAAAGCGGCTGCTGCTTCGGTATCTAGCAAGGTAGATGATAATGATAACAATATTATAGATGATACACTGCCTCTAAATTTGGAAGCGACCATTAAGATTACTAAGAAAATCAAGACAAATAAGATTGTATCAAATGCCTTTATTAAGAATGATAAAAATAGAAAGATATGGGAAGAAACTAATGAGGATTGTAGGGATAAGGATAACGAAATAATATCATTAATAAAAAAGATAATTGCTTATAACCCCAATAATATATATTACATTACATTAAATTATAAAAACCTAAAAGACGAATATAATAGAGCGCATCACCTATACAATGAATTTGTTAAAAAGAGACAGATATATACTGAAGATAACATTGATAATATAATGGGTAAAATAATGAATACCCAAGACACAGGGAGACTTAAAGATATTGGTAATATCCGTAAATACTATGAAATAATAATGCTCAATAGCAAGTTCATATTTATGTGATAGTAGTAAGGGATACTTAAACTAGTGGGGAGAGTGTGTGCGTATATATATATTTTATTTTTTAAGATATATTATGATATTTGCAAATAACATCATCCTTAATTTTAATCATATCATCTTTGAAATAATTAAAACATAAATGCGATAACCTAAGTTTTATTGATGATTTTGTTCGATTACATTTATTAGCCATCATATCAATATCATATCCTTCAGAATATAAATCGAGTAATTGTATATCTTGTTCTTTATCCCATTTTTTTCCATGCATTATCATTAGACTTTTATCATTAACTTCTAGTTTATTATCACCAACATTATTTACCTTGTTTATTTCTTTCTTTGGACTTTTTTCCTTCTCTTCAAGCTTATTTATATATTTTTCTACCAAACTTTTTTCAATATTATATTCAATTGATAAATCATCCATACTAACATTGTCATTCTTGTATTTAGGATACATAATTTTAGATATAATGCGTGATTTAATACCTATAATGGTTCTTTTATGTTCCAATGCTATATCTTCTAAAGGTATCTTATTAGTAATTTCTTCAATCAATATAGCATCTTCTTCATCTACCCATTTCTTACCAACTCTTGATATTTTTTCCTCGTTAGATATCAAACTTGATATAGACATCTGTATGTGATTTATATAATATAACTGATAATCAATTTTTTATTTTTATTAGATATATATTATATAGATGGAAAAGGAAACGGGGAAGGAAAGGAGGATTTACGAAAAGATTTATGAAATTCAAGAAATGCATAATTATGCTTCATTGATACTTGGCGATATTTATAGATTATTAAGTGATTTAGGGAATGATGATGAAAAAATAGCAGAAATGTTGCATCGCAATAATATAAAAGAAGCAGGGCAGGTAAGCAAAAAGGATGTTATTGATGTAATCAACAACGGGAATATTAGGGAAAAAACAACTGCGATTGCTATGTTTATAAATAATTGTTATATTATCATTAATTTAATATGTATGAAGGATGCAAAAACAAGGTTCCCTTATATCAATCACGATAGATTGAGAGTTATTAAGAATAAATTAAAAAGATTAATAGGAACTAAAGATGATGCCGTGTTGTTTGATATTATAAAACCTACTACCACTAAAGATGCGTGTGCCTTATGTAATGTTGTTATTGCTCCTGAAACAGGTGTCCTTCTATTATCTCGTGTTGTAGGGTTTCCTTTTGGTTGTGCTGGAAACTTGAGAAGAAGTCGTCCTCAAGATGAACAAGAAAAATACAAAGTATTAATAAGTGATATTAAACCTGAATTAAGCACACGTGAAAAGGAGTTTATGCAAATAAGAGATAGTGATACACACGTTCAATGGGTGACGGGGCAAATGAGTTGGGTAATTAATACCAAGCATTTTTTAGTGCCTATTGCTAAAAAATATGGTAATAATTTAATTAGCGGACCCGCAGGTTCTATAGATATGATAATACAAACGTGTTTATTATTCAAAAGGTATGACTTAGAATTAAGCACACTTGTAGGAATAGCGTGGTGCACTATGTGCCCTGACCATAGTGCTTATGAATGCTTGATTTCTGCAATGCCATATGGGTTAGATTATAGTTTAAACCTTGAAGCCGAAGAATATATAGACAACTTAATTAGTAAATATAAGAAGGGGTCTTCTAGAGGGTCTCCTAAAATTACTACAGGAACTTTTGCAGGTGGAAAAAAGACAAGGAAAACGCAAGGTAAATTAGATATCTAAATATATACTATTTTTTATAATTTATAATAATAATTGATAGTCTTAGTTTTCTAATAAAAACTAAGAAACGATGAGCATTAACACGGGAGACAAAGAAATTGGAAAATTAGTTGAAAATAAAATAAAGATGCTACTGCAACAAAGCTCTGCTATATTATTGCAAAAATGGTGGAGAAGAAGAACAAATACAAAAGAACTAAGAATAATACATAATTATTTAAGCAACTCTTTAAGTAAGGAAGATTTGCAGGATTTATCTAATAAATGCCATTCAATCACAAAACATTGCAAAGGTGATGGTGCTGGGTTATCTGGCGGAACACTAATTGATATGCTTTTATGCAAGTTATTTGAAACAAAATTATCCTTATATAGCGATTATCACGATGGAGAAAGTGATATGAAAATATGCGGAGTTCCTCTATCGCAAAAAAAGATTAACGGCAAATCTTCAATTGCTTTGGACTGGTCTAAAAATGAAACAAAAACAACGAGAGAGCATTTTAGTAGCAACATCTTAATTATAAATCTAAAAACAGGGGTATGGTGGGTTAAAAACTTGGTCAAAACTAAATCAAATAAAAAAATATCATATAATGATGAAATCCCATCAGGTATATATTTAATTGATAAGCAATTTTGTAAATATTTCATTGAATTATCTTGTAATAATAAAACAAACACCCTTATAGACCATCAGTTTGTATATATAATGCTAAAACGCAGTATTTCTCAAAAATTATGTATAGATTTGCCAACTCCAAACAAAGATCTAAAATTTAATATATTGAATGCGTTTTCATAATAACTCTTCATTATCTATTAAAAATCTTGCACAACGTTCTATCATTCTTACATTAACTGAATTCCCTACCTGTTTATATATATTTTTCTCATTGTATTGGAATGTATCGGGAAATGATTGTAATCTTAATAATTCTCTAGGCGACAATTTACGACTTTCTGGTCCATATACGGGTATCATAGCCATCGCAACTAAAGTTGGTATATAATCACATCTCTTTACTCGAATACCCGAACCTCTTGCACTCCATAAAACATTATTCATACTATCATTATCTAATAAATTACCTGCTTGCCACTCAAATTTTCTTACTGAACCAAACCAATTTTTATTTGTTCTTGAAGTAATTAACCAATCTTCTAAGATTGCCTTATTATTATTATAGAAGTCGCGATTTTTATCTATCCACGACTTATATTTGATATAAAATGTATCATCATCTTCATATATATTATCCCACCAATCAGTCCATATTGGAAATTTTGGAATATCTATTTTATTTTCAATCAATAATTTAATAAATATATCCCATATAATTTCGATATTTTTCATTTTTCCATTTATTAAATATTTTTCAGTATCTTTCTTATCACACAAGAATTCTTTAATATATCTTGTTAAATTATGTTTGGGATTTTTTGGAATGATTGGTAATGTTTGTAATTCTCCTAAGTCCTTCCTTTTACACATTATGATAACACGCTCGCGATTTTGAGGAATATTAAAATGTAATGTATTTAAAATTACAGGCATCTCGTAAGTATAATACCCAAGCGTATCAATGCTTTCATATATTACTTTCCACGTATTACCTTCGTCGTGCGTCGCTAAATTTCTAACATTTTCTAATAATAAATATTTCGGCATATGTGTTTTTATTATATTGCATACATTAAAGAATAGATTACCTCTATCATCGTCAAAGCCCTTTTGAAATCCAGCCTTACTAAAAGGTTGGCAAGGAAATCCTCCACACAATACATCAAAATATGGTATCTCATCTATTTTAATTTTTGTAATATCGCTCTTTGGTTTAATTCCATAATTTTTCTCATAAATTATTCTACAATTATCATCAATATCGCAAGCAAATACACATTCACCATCTATATTTTTCAATGCTTGATGAAACCCGCCTATTCCGCAAAATAAATCTATAAATGTAAATTTATGGTTTGTTCTTGTGTGATTATCTTCTTTCTCTTCAGTATCATCTGTATCATCTGAAATTGTTGATAACAATTTAATGATATCATCTTTCTTTTTACTACTATATCCCTTAATATTATTTTCCTTACAAATCGTTATTAATTCTTCACGCGTTTTTGTAAAATAATCCATTTTATATATCTATATAAATATATTTATATAGATTATCAATTTTTTTATATTATACAAACTGAAAAGATAAAGGGAACCAATATAAATTTGTAATATTTTTTATGATAATTGATAAAAAATGATGTTATAGTTTTTATACTAATACCACAGACAATTATACAAATGTCTTCTGCTATGCAAGCATCGCAAGAAGTGCAAGCGGAACTAGCTGAGAAAGGTTATTGTGTTATAGAGAATATTTTGACGGCTGAAGAAGTAGCAACGTCAATTGAATATTTTAGGGAATGGTTTGCTTCGCATCCGCAAATAGAGGGGGTGCATAGCAAAATAAGTCCTCACGGGATTATTAAGTTTCACGAAGTTGGGCATCAAAGGCACGCGTGGTATATTAGAACACGTCCAAATGTAAGTAATGTTTTCAAAAATATTTGGAATACGGAAGACGTAGTTGTTAGTTATGATGGGTGTTGCTATATACCTGCAAATTGTAAAAAGAAGGATAAGACGTGGACGCATACAGACCAAGCACCTACAAAAAAAGGTTTAAAATGTATTCAGGGATTTGTGGCTTTAACGTCGAATTCTGATAGAACTCTTGTAGTATATGAAGGTAGCCATAAACTACACGAAGAATATGCAAAAGAATATAATTTAACATCAACAAAAGATTGGCTTCTTATAGAGCAGCAATATCTAGATAAGATTAGTGATAAAAGAAAAGTCCTAAATATTAAAGCAGGTTCTTTGGTATTATGGGATTCCAGAACATTTCACCAAAATCAATATGGTATTAATAGCAATGAAGAGCGAATAGTTCAATATGTTAGTTATTTACCACGTAATAATTTAACTAAGAAGATGCTTGAAAAGAGACAGAAATATTTTGCAGATAAAAGAACAACATCGCATTGGGCATATCCTGTTAGAGTTAATGGATTGCAGCCTCAAAATTATGGAGATGCAACACTTAAAATAAATTATAGCGAACTCATTGAGCCAAAATTAGAAGATATGATAGAGGAGATTATTAAATTGATTTAGGTGTATGAGTTGTGATATATGGATGGTATATGTATTATACCCTTTGTATATGTATATCATATCCTTTGTATATATTTTTTATTATTTACTTCAAAACCATTGAAGGATGTGCTTGGTGCTATTGTGTATGACCCAAAATTGCGAACATATAGCCAATCACCTATATTAAGTTCTGGATATAGTATTTCTTTGTATATGCAATCTAAGCTATCGCAAGTGGGTCCGAAGAATGTTGTATTGTATTTTTTGGCATCGCAAGATAATAATGGGATTAATTCAGGCGTTTGGTGGTCATAATTAATACAATTGAAAGACCCATATACGCCGTCATTCAAATAATATTTAATAACATTATCTTCTTTTTTCTTAGCTATCACGTTGATTACTAGCGTATGTGTTGCTTCCGTAAAATATCGTCCGGGTTCGGCAATGAATTTAATAGTGTTATTTGCAGTTTCATATGCGAAAAAGTCAGCAATCGCTTCATTTATATTCTCGCATATTTCAGCAAATCTGATATTTTTATCAACACCCGGAAACCCCCCGCCAATATCTATTATACTAATATTAAACCCGTAGTCCTTTGATAGCTTATAACTTACCGCGCAATCTTTAATAGCATTATAATAACTACGGGGGTCGCTGCAACCACTTCCAACGTGAAAACTAAAGCCCACTAAATTCATTTGCAAACTCTTTATACGCTCAAATATACTTGGGATATTACATAGAGGACAGCCAAATTTAGAATTAAATTTACATTTGCTATTTGTATCATCTACGCATATTCTTAGTATTATTTGAGCATCTGGATATATAGTATGTATTTTCTCTAATTCTTCTAAGCAATCGAAAGTCATCCTGCTAATTTTATTTTCACGAGCAAATATTATATGCGACGACACTTTGCACGGGTTCGCAAATATTATTCTGTCAGGGTTATTCGCGATACTTAAAGCATTCCTCAATTCATTCTTAGAAGCACAATCAAAATTGCATCCGAGCCTTGCCAGCATATTAATTATTATATTGTCAGGATTTGACTTAACTGCAAAAAATGGTTGTATATTAGGTAAATATTCGACCCACTTATTATACTGCTGTTCGACTTTGTCTAAATCGACAATATAGAATGGCTCTTCGTCATATTCATCTTTCTCTTTCACATACTTTATAATAATATCCTCTAGAGTTGCTTCATTATTTATTTTATCAATACATTCATTCTTCATTTATTTTTAATAATATTTATTTTTTAATCTTATATATAAAAAAAAGAAATTAATTTTCTGTTTCTTCTTCAGTATCAGTGAAAAGATACTTTACAATACTAGCAGCCTTTTCTTTGCCAACGCCATCTAATTTACAAAGTTCCTTGATTTTCTGTTCGGTGCTATCAAAAGGCACAAGCGATTTAACAAGGTTTCCCATCGACTTATATTTCGCATAAATATTTTTAGCGATTACATTGGATATCATAGGTATCTGAGATAACTGCATTATAAAACACGTCTTCAAATCTATGTTATCTATTTTCTTCTTTTTCAGTTTTACAAAATCCGTATAGCATTTATCAGCCGTATATTCTTCATATAAGAACTTATCAGGTTTATCAAGTATTTTCGTAGATATTAACAAGATTAATGTTGTAGTCTCCACAATATTTTTAGTATATAGAATGCGTATGTTATCTCTAAACATCGTATGAAGATAGGCACCTTGTATCATTGATTTATATTTTGAAAAGCAGTTAGAAGATAGTATGTTGTCGCCCTCAATAATATAAGTTATGTATTTCTGAGAGGTATTTGATAATAGTCGGGCTTTTTGCTCTTTATACCTGCCATCTAAAATAGAAGCTTGTAAATCAGCTAGCGTCTTTCTTTCGAATATGTGCGTTAGGCTATTGTTGTATGTTATATGGATATCTCCTAGCAATAGGTTTGAAGAGATAATTTGGATATTATCCTTGTAATTATCGAGGTCTCTATCAATTATATCATTATATACATTGGTTTCCCGTATATCAATACTGATAACTATTTTATTACTATCAGCATTGTCATTACAATTGGTAATGTCCATCTTATTGTATATGTATTTTTATATATGTATATATATCTAGATATGTATTTATATGTTTTACTTACTTATATTTTTTCCTAGTCCTAAATAACAAATAAATATATATTACAATACAAAATAATATAAAAAGTAGCATAAAAACATTAAGCATTTTCATATTAATTATGTTAATACCAGCATCATATTCATACTCTCTACATTGAAATTCCTCTGCTTTTTTTAAAACATTATAAGCAGCATCTATTTGTTCTTTAGTCTTATCAACTTCTTCAGCAACGGGCTTACTTGCTTTTTGTCCCATTATAATTTATCTTAATAATATAATATATAATATATAATATATAATATATTATATATTATATATTATATATTATATATATATCAATAAAATGATAATAACTACATATAAATATCATTTTTATTTGATGAGAACTTTTTCTCAATAATTTTATAAAGGTCATCAAACTTACTAGTAATATCTTCAGTGTCTCTGTTATTGAATAGGAACTGCATCATTGTCGCGGGTTCAATAGAATACTTTTTGATATTTTCCCACATCTGCTCAAAATGCTCTTCGTTATTAAAGAATGATAAAAACATATTACGTGTTTGGTATTTATCAAGATAAGTCAATTCGACATCTAAATCAATCCTCCCAGACCTCATAAGTGCGTCATCTAATTTATCAGGGAAATTCGTAGACATAATAACAATCAGTCCTTCGGGATTATTAAATCCGTCCAAGCAATTCAATATACCATTCATAGTAATATTATTTTTCATACTATCATTTACTTTCCTATCCACAAAAATACAATCGATATCTTCGAGCACGAGGATAGACCTCTTATCATCTTCATTAACTTGCGAAATCGCCTCAATCATTGCTTCTTCCTTAAGTTCTGCATTGATATTAAGAACGCATAAATTAGCCCCGCATTCGGATGCAATACTATGAATAAGCGATGTTTTACCGACACCAGGTGCCCCGTGAAGCATAATATTCATTTTATATGGTATCCCGTGCTTATTATAGGCTTTATACGTCTCTTTTGCTATAAATTTCGCAATAGGCTCCTTGATTTTAACTAGATGGTTTTCTTTCAAGAAGATGTTTTCATATTTTCTTTTGGGAATAGACGAATCATATGCCCAGCAATACCCCGTCCACTTCTTTTTAATAATTTTATCTCCAGAAACTTCGGCAAACTTCTCCTTCTTCTCTTTAAACTTTTTATTAATGGCATCTTCAATAAAAGAAATAATATTGCCCATTGTGGCGCTTTTAAAAATTACCTTTTTAATATGAAAGAATTCTTCTTTAAATCCGAAGACTTGAACCTTGTCGTTTAAAATGAAATCGCAAATTTCTATTTCAATATCATTGTCCTTATCCTTAATAACATATTTGCCACTTTCAGGAACAAAACTATGAATAAAAATATAATCCGAGTTCTCCTTTTTATAATCCCTATAATGTTTTCTATCAATTTCAAGGTATTCACAATCTATATATTGGTTCTCTTTTGCCAACAAATCATAAACGTGCGATAGGACAATTTTAGTATCACTTTTGTATGAATACATTGTAATAGTAGCCATCAGGATAGGTAGAAAATTATTAGGATATTTAATTATATTATTTAAATAAACCTTATATGGTATCGTAGTTATCCTTGTCCTTACCCTTATCCTTATCATAGTGATAATCATCTTTTACTAGGTTCTACGTAAGTCATCTCTAAATATTTAAAGATGTCTTCTTCGCTATGGATAATATCAGAAGTGTCTATGATAATTTTAGAATTAGAAATATCTTTGAACCCATATTCAGATAATGACAAGCCTTTTTTCAAAGCTATCTTGCGCATATAGATGTTGAAACTATAAGAGCCTGTGAAATAAAGGAGAGCAAAATAATAATGCGAAGGATCCGCTATTAATATGTCTATGCGACGTGCTGGTAATTCAGGGGACAACTTGCATAATCCCATAAATTTATTATTACCTAATGCTAATTTTTCAATTATATAGCCTGACCCTTCTAGTTGTTTTATAATGTCTTTTAAAACTAACCCCTGCTTATTTTTAATCAATATATCAATATCCCCCATATCCTTGTTCTTTCTTCTATAACTGCCTACAAATTCAAATTCAATGTCTTTGTCCTTGTCCAGACTTTTCAATATTTTATCTACTATTTTAAAATGTTTTCTCCCTTCAGTGATAGGTATCCTTAAATTCATATCATCGTAATATTTTAAGCCTATTTTCTGCTTCTCATTCAATAATTCGGGATGCTCTTTAAGTTCGTCAAAATCCTTAATTTTCGCCATTAAATCATTTATCTTTGCGGGACCAACTCCATAAATACTTTTTAGTTTGTTCCCTAAAATATATCTAGGGTCATTCAGAGCATTATCAGCCTCTGTAATATTTCCTGTATTCAGGAACTCTATTAATTTGTCCTCTATCTTTTTACCAACCCCTTTAATACTTTTAATATCCTCTAAAGTTTCTATATCTTTGTCGAGCAATTCTATGGCTTCCATTACTTTTTCATAAGCCTTCACTTTGAATGGCTCATTATTTATTCTTTCATAGTCTGCTAATATTTTAAGGTTATCTATAATTTTCTTATTATTAGGCAATATGTCATTAAGCAATAACCTTTTTTGGTCATCTCTTTCCTTCTTTTTATTTATTTTATCAAGAGCCTCCTTATTTATGCATCTTCCTGATATAGGATTAATAACTTTCCCCTCAGGACATCCCTTGTTTTTATTCATTAATTCTAATAATATAAATATATATTATATGTATTCATTTTTTGTATTTTGTATATATGGAAAAATAAAATAATAAAAATAATTTGATTATCGAAGAGAACGAAGAGAACGAAGTGTATTGATTAAATATTTACCAAGATAATAAGCCAACTTACAAGCAACCGCATTACCTATTTGCATTATAATGTCTTTTTTTGTTCCTTCTATCACGTAATTATCAGGGAAACTTTGTATTCTTTTTAGTTCTGTAATTGTCAATCTTCTAATTTCTTTTTCATTATATTTAACTAAAGCGTCATAGCCATCCTTCCAATATCTTGCAGGGATTGTATATGATGGTTTGTCTAAGTCTAGCATTTGGGCACCAAACCCAAAACCCTTCCCTTTGCTCACTGCTCTTTTATTTGCTATTCCAGCCAATGCTTTTTCGCTTAAATAATATTTAGCATCAATGTCCTCTTTATTTAGCAATATAGCTTTAACAGGTATTCTCTCATCTACGGATTTTATTGTAGAAACTGGCTCTTTTGGATAAATATCTAAATCTTTTCTAACACCTATAATTATTACACGCCTTCTATTCTGAGGAACTTCAAAATCGCTAGCGTATAACTTTGTTATTATACAATTATAATTTTTATTTAGTTGCTCCATTATAATATCAATTACCTGTTCGCCGTTTGCAGTTTTTTTTGACAGCATTCCAATTACATTTTCCATAATAAATGCTTTAGGATTAAAATAATCTAGATATTTTACATATTCCATAAATAAGGCATTTCGTGGGTCATCCTTATCACGTTTCCCTGCAATACTAAAACTTTGGCAAGGTGGTCCTCCAACTAAAACATCTATTGTTTTATTATCCTTATTGTATAAATCATTAAACTTTTCAGGAGATAATTGTGTTAAGTCTTCGCAGTATGCTTTGTGTTCAAAATTCTTATTATAACTTATTACTGCCTTATCCCAAATATCTATACCTGCTATTATATTTAGTCCCGCATCAGTTAAGCCTTTTGACATACCTCCGCACCCGCAAAATAAGTCAATCACATTTAATGGGGTTAATTGTGTGATATTATATGATTGTTCCGTATTCTCTAAAAGAGCATTGTGTTCGAGCAGTTGCATTTTAGTTTCAATAAGTTCAATTAGTTGCTTTTTATTTTTTGAACAACAATTTCTAATACCGATGCTTTTACATTTCTCTAATAGTTCCAATCTACTTATTTTTATAATATCTGTCATTAGTTATATTAGTAGTAGTAAGTATTATATGAATGAAATCATTTTTTCATATAATATATAAAACTATATATAATATATAAAACTATATATAATATATAAATATCATATGAAAGAACTCAAGAACGCATTGCTTTGTGGATTAGTAATAATTCAATATATCCAATCTATGTATTGTTATATACCTAATAAAACGCCGATGTATATGAAACTGGACGGGGCAAACCTGAAGCATTCATTGATAACTAAGAGGCGTGAAATGATATTTTATAGCATAGCCTTGAATACGCTAAATAGTAAAAAGGTAAATGCTGAGCAATCAGTAATTGATAATAAAATAAGTTCCAAAGATATCATAAAATATATTGAAGAGGAGCAGACAAATATTTTTGAAAAATCAATATCTTCTGTATGCTATATTAGCACTGAATACTCTAGTATGGCAGATAAATACAATCTGAATAAGGAGGATTTGCCAAAAGGCGTAGGAACTGGATTTATTTGGGATAAAAAAGGGCATATTATTACTAACTTTCACGTAATAAACAAGGTCGACAAAGCATTAGTTACGATAACTGATATAAATAGAGTTAAAAGAACTTATGTTGCAAAATTAACTGGGGTCGATCCTGATACTGATTTGGCTATTCTAAAAATAGATGCACCTGAAAGCGAACTGCAAGTGATTAACTATAATAAGGATGTTAAACCGCGTATAGGGCAGTTTGCTTTCGCTATAGGTAATCCGTTCGGTCAAGACCATACATTTACTACGGGAATAATCTCTGCAATCAACCGCGAAATAACTGCACCGACGGGAAGAAAGATATTTGGTATAATTCAAACAGATGCTGCAATCAATCCAGGCAATAGCGGAGGACCGCTTTTGAATAGCGATGGCGAAATCATAGGTATTAACACAGCATCTCTTGGGATGGGAGTATCAGCAGGTATTGGTTTTGCAATTCCCATATCATCCGCTTTAAAATCTATATGCGACATTATTGATACTGGCTACGTTCAAAAAGCCATTCTAGGTATTTCATATATGGAAAGAAATCCGTCAATTGTTGAGTCAGAGAAAAGTGGTATCCCAATTATTGCTAAAGGAATTCTGATTTTAGATGTTCCTAAGCAATCTCCAGCATATGCAGCAGGTCTGCAAGGTATTACTAGAGATGAAAAAACAAAGAAGGTAATAAGCATAGGCGATATTATTATAGCTATTAACAATATGCCTATAAATAATCCAGATAATCTAAACATAATACTTAAAAATTTTAAGCCAAATGATAAAATTATTATTAAATATTTGAGAAATAATAAGGAATATACTACATCATTGATACTAGGCAGTTATAAAGGTGCTACTTTCACACTTCTAGAGAATGAGCGAGGGAAAAACTTTGATGATGAAAGGAAACCTGTAGATATACCTCTGAAGAACCTAGAACCTGTAATACAACCTAAATTGAACTAAAACCATTATAATTATAACTATAGATATACATATAGATATACATATACATATAGATATAGATATACATAGCAAATTAGTTAGTTTTTTCCATTCGCTTAGAGCAACTTTGATGCTCTAAGCGGTTGTATATTCAGCATACTTATTTTTGATTTTGCGCGATTTAGTCCTAATAAAACTACGGAGCATCTTATCAATCTTAAGTTCATAATAAACCACTAATATAAATTTTACGTATTTTTAGGTTAAATATATCCTAAAATAATATGAAAAAATAAAGTAAAATACCACATCTATTACACTTTGGGCGGCGGTGGGACAAGATAGCAGCCTTCTAAATACAAATTGCTATCTTCATATTTTTTAAGCGACCATCGATATATTACATAGCAGATATTATTGTAATCTCTATTTTTAGGATAATACATATCAGTAAATTGAATGCTGTTTTGAAGCATCGTTTTATAAGGGGCGCTTACCTTCATATCAACATCATAATATACATTGTTTTTATCATCACTATCATTATCTATATTCTTTTGATATTCGGTAATTTCATAACTAGTAAACTTACCTAGCAATAGCGCATATTTACCATCTTGAAAAGATGCAGTTAATCCCCTTGTATTTTTATTCTTGATGATATTAGTAGCCGAGCAATATCTTTGCAGATTGCTAACAGATTTTACAGGATCATTATTACCATTCTCCTTAAAATTACTCATAATATTACCTAGCACCCCGTCAATCTTTATTTTTGTTTCCATATTAACATTGAAGGTAGTATCTGAGGTCTTTATATCCGCTTCAACACTATCGCCCTTGTCGGTATTCAATGAAGGTAGCGTAATAGTTTTCTTTTGGACTTCAATGATATCAATGATATTCATTGCGTCAGCCCTCAATTCATCAATTGTTTTCTCTTTTTTAGGACTAATTGCATTAGCACGTTTAGATAGAAAGAATTGCGAAGGTATGATACTCAATATCCCATATATATCTCGGCGATTTATTTTTACTAATTCTGCGTCCTTATTGGAATTACTAATATGCAATGGTTTTATCGCTTTAATCGTATTTGTAAATGCTAAAACATCATAACTGACTGATAAGGTAATAAAGGTTATGATAAGGATTTTATAGAAGGTCATTAGTTGGATTGCAGTAGATATTACTTACTATATAAATAAGGTTTATTTTTATATGGTATATATGCATTATGATATTTATATTAGTTGGTATATATGTTGTCTTTTGTATATTTCAAATCGCGCAAATACATCATTTGCATCCTCGTCTATTTCAAATTTAAAAGGATATAAATTAATTATTTTATTCCAATTCATTCTTTTTGCATAAGGAAACATTTTATTAAATAAGAGGTCGCCTTGTTTTAATCGTGTTTGCAATTTAACCATCGCATTTTTTACAACTAATGCTTTGTCCTCATCTTTAAATATAGGTAATCTTAGAATAAGTGAATTTTCCTTTGTGGCAATATCTGGAAAATCGTCAATTTCTTGCCCCTTTCTCATATTTTTTTTGAGTTGGTAGATTAATCCGAGTTTACGGATAGGTCTGCTATTAATTATTGGTAATATTATATTTCTCAAATCAATACTAATATATATATTATGACTGCCTATAATACTATTTGTTCTTATTCCTTCGGAATTCATATCTATTTCTTTACTTGTTGATAATACGAGATGATTATTATATTTAGTTACATTATCAAGAGCATATTTAGTTACATTATCAAGAGCATATTTAATATCTACGTGCGAATTATATGTAGGTTCTGTTGTGAAATATTTAATTTTATCACATATTTCATCTAATTGTTCATCTGTAAATTTCATATTATTAACAGGAATGAAAGGGAACCTTCTTATTTGTATACACGACAATATATGATTATATATTCCAATTGTATCAAAGCAAAAGTAAAATACCTTTTTAAGTTCCTTAGAATAAGATAATATATTAACTATATATTTCCTTTTTTTATCATCAAATTCGCTTATAGTTTCAAGAGTTATAGGGTCCTCCTCATCTTTTGGACAATATGGATTTAATTTTACACCTTCTTTTTTACTACTGCTTTTGCTCTCTGGAATTAATTCACGAGGGTTTATTTTGTTAGTAAAATAGCTAGAATATAAACTTATGATAATACTATATATATCTATTAAATTTTTAAAGATATCTTCATTAGTTTTTACGTCATCTCTAGTAAATGTATTGATAATCTGATTATAAATATAATAGCAGTCTTCCATTTTATATGTGGTTTTATACCCTTTATCTATTTTTTTTGATATATCATTGTAATAAGTAATTATATCATCATAAATTACTCCATTTACAAAGGTTAATTTATAAAATAACGCAACGTATTCTAATATCTTCTTATTATTAAGAGCAATATTGTAATTTTCGATAGTTATAATCGGCTCGTACATATATAATATGAGCCTTATATCAAAGCACAAATTCATTACTAAATTACCAAGAGATAAACCCGTTTTATGAAGATCCATATTATTTATTAATAATTCCTCTATTGAAACATAGGCATCTATTGCAAATGATTGTGAATTAGATGAACGTTGTATAGCCCTATCTAATAGTCCTTTTAATACTATATAATTGCGTGTTGGTGGGGGCACCTTTGTTTTGATAGAATTGTAAATATCTAAATATAATTTTATTTCATTATCTTCGCGATAGCTACTATCATACTTATATTTCCTCGTTCTTTTTATAAAATATTTTATAAAGAGATGGTCGTATTTTATGTAGTAATTCTGTTTGTATTTTTTTTTGTATTCTTCATCTTTAATAACAATTATAGAATGGATTATAGGCAAATTATTCTTGATGTATTTACAATCCTCTATTGTCAATATATTTTTTCTGGGGAAGTTCTTCTTTACATCATTGATTAACTCATCAATAATTTTTTTATATAAAAATACATATCTACTTTTTGGATGTATAGATAACTCAATTGCATTTTTAGTATAAGGGTCAATTAATGGATCTCCAATCCACGTATTAGCAATCTCAATATTTAATTGTGGCATATCTGGATGTATAGTTTGCCTCTTACCCATATTTCTAAAAGAAAAAGGCATCTTTGATTTAGAATGACGCGATAAAGTATTACCATTATTTATTTGAATTGGTATACTTTCGTTATGAATAGTAGTAGTTCGTCTTCTTCCAAACATTTATACTTCTATATAATATTTATATTTTTTCAACTATAAAAAACTGATATATATAAATATATAAAATGATAATATAAAGTATTCATAATGGAACTCGCAAATAAATCTAGAAAGGAACTTCTCGCTAAATGCGAAGAATACGGAATTACTAATTATAAATCAAAAAATAAGAGCGAGTTGATTGAATTATTAAGTGCAGAGAATACTAGAAACCCGCTGCTAAAACCGCTTAAACCGCTAATTAAATGGAGCGGTGGCAAAGTAGATGAAATCAAGGTGTTTGAAAAATATTTCCCAGATAATTATAATATTTATATTGAGCCATTTATAGGCGGAGGGGCAGTTTATTTTCATTTAAACCCTAGCAAAGCGGTCATCAGCGATGTTCATTCAGAATTAATAGATTTATATAAATGCGTTAGCGAAGGGAAAGCAAAGGACATCTATGAGTTTATGGAGAACTCGCCAAATGACGAAGCAACCTATTACAATATAAGAGATACGATGGTAATGAACGACCCGCTAGACATCGCCAAGCGATTTTACTATCAGAGGAAAACCTGCTTTCGAGGTATGCTAAGATACAATAAGGATAAGAAATTCAATATCCCTTTTGGCAGATATAAAACTATTAATTATACTGAATTACTTAATAAAGATTATGAGACATTATTAAACAGGACTGAAATATACAATGAGAGGTTCGAAGTTATATTTGAAAAATACAATGATGAAACCAATTTTATGTTCTTAGACCCTCCATATGATAGCGAATTTACCGATTACGGGTATTGTCAATTTGGCAAAGAAGAGCAGCATAAGTTAGCATCGCTATTCAAAACAACAAAAATAAAATGCCTAATGATAATCGGTAAGACTAAATTCATAGAAGAACTATATAGTGGTTATATAGTAGCTGAATATGATAAAAAATATAAATTTAAATTATATAATAACCGCATTGGCGACGAAATAAATACCAAGCATTTAATCATTAAGAATTATTAAGCAGGCGATAGTGATACATATACATATTGCCATCTACTTCAAGAACCGCGTAATTATTTTAGTGCCTATCATTCTGAAATACGCGTAATAGTCCTCCTTATGCCAAGTAGTCCCAATAATTGCAAAGAAGTCGCCCATATGTTCTATTTTCATACCTGCTTTTTCGAATGTTTTTATATTCGAAAGTCCCGCAGTTAATTCTTGCCTATCATATATGCTCCAGTTTAGAATAGCGCAATCTATATTATAATCCCCATATTTACTTGCGAGGAAGTTTGTAATATCATTGCATTTGGCTATTGTCGCAGGTATTTTTTCGGTATCCAACTCAATATTTCCTTTCAATTCGCGATAATATATTATTTTTCTAATTTTATCCATAAATATCAAGTCGACATCCTTTAGTTTATTATTTATCATCTGGACACCGCAGTCAAGCAAATCAAAACGTTCATTGCTTTTTATTAACTCCTTCGCTATGAACTCGCCAAAACGCCCGAGTTTTATATTTATGGATTGTTCGCTAGGCTTCTCGCCATATAGCAAATGCGATATAGAACCTGCCTTTGTGCACGTTAAGTCTTTCAGTAATATCTTTTCAATCCATTCAATTCCTTTGGCTTTTAGTTCGCTGATGCGCGCATCTTCGACGCAGTTATTGTGTGGATCGGTCATACTTTCACAAGGTTCTCTTATAATACGTGCATAACGCCTCATTGCTTCTATATCAATTTTTATAATATAGCATAAAAAATTTAACAAATTTAATCACATAATATCATTTGAGCTAAGCACGTTAATATCATAAGGGACATATACGTCCTTTTGCAATTTACCAAGCATCTCAGTATAATTATTGCCTAACACTTCAGTGCCTGAAATGAAGATTGAACCTGTTTGCGGCATTTTCATAATTCTTTCCATTGTTAATGGTTCCGTTTCATTATAGCCTTCGCCAAAAAAGCACTCTTTAATCGAATGCCCTAATTCCTTGCACGTTTTTAGTGATTTATACATATCAACGGGTTGCGCAGTATCTTTGTAGTATACTTCAAAAGTTTTCTTTGCTCCTTTATCAGTTGATGCAGCTGATACCAATATATCTGCCAAGTCTAACCGAGATATAATACCGCTTTTAGATATTCCTTGATTAAACTCGATTTCCGAAACTCCTCTTCTTTCGCCAGGCGATAGCATACCCGGACGAATGATAGTATAACTAAGATGCTTGGGTGCTTTCTCGTATAATATGCGAATTCTTTCCTCACCTGTTTGCTTCTTATAGCACGCATCGCAGCTTGCAAAACCTCTATCAATCGCCTCACCATATCCATTACCTGATGTTTCGTCATTCTTTTGACACTTTGCACATATAGAAGATACAATAATAAGGCGTTTAACATTGGAACGTATAGCCTCTTCTGCTACATTTACCAATCCAATATCTTCGACATTATCACTAGGTTCGGCGACATTTGCGGCGGTATCGTATTTCATAGTTTTTTTTGAGATATCAACACCAGGTGTAGCAGTAATTTTCACTTTAGGTCTTGACGCTGCACAAAATATTACTGCTTCCGCATCTTTCATAATACCAACCAGCGTATTTGGACTGAGAACATCTGCTACAACACTAGTAATACTGCCTTTTTTATCTAAATCATCTATAACTAATGTATTTAATTTTGCGTGTTCTCTATCAACAATCTCCACTTTTCTCCTCGTAACTGCTACAACACTAATGTTTTTTTCTAATAGCGCACGTATCGTATCACCACCCGTATATCCCGAAGCACCAAATACAACTATTTTTTGCGGTTTCAATGTAGCGCCATATGATTTCTTTGATAAACTAATTATACTAATTAACGGGATGAGTTTTATAACGCCTCGTCTATCAATCTTAGCATTTGCGGCGCATTGAATATTATTAACAGGTTTATAGAGGCTGCGCTTTTCTATTGTTAATCTATCGCCATTACCATAGTTAAAGTTAATAAATGCATATGAAGTAATAATATTTGAAATCGCAATAAATCCTAGCAAAATATAGTTCATCCTTTGATATATATATTAGAACTATTTTTATATGATTGTAAAAACAAAAAACACATATAAGGATTACATCATATATATTATTATCTCAAGTATATCCCATATATATACATTAAATCTTTAGTATATTCATATAATAATTAAAACTATTATGTGATAATACTAATATTATTTTTTCACTTAATATTGCTCTGATTTATGAGCTTTTGCTACTATGGCCGAGCCAGGTCCAAGGCATGACATTTAAGCTGTCACGTGCATAGCACTCGCAGGTTCAAATCCTGCTAGTAGCAAAACAACCTTTTTATTAAGGCAATATTAAACCATCCTCATCGCGATTACCAGATAATACCCGATAATACCAGATAATACCATAATAACATTATATTCATAAATATACATATATGCATATATACATATATACATAAACATATATATAAGTATTACAATTATCAATATAAATATATATATATAAAAATGCCTTCGATAGACCTATCATTCCTTAAAGAGTTGCGCGACGATTATAAAAAGTATCCTTGTTTTATTGAAACAGGAACTTATAATGGCGAGACTACTTTTACAATAGAACCATTTTTTAATACAATATATACAATTGAGTTTAGTGAAACATTATATTGTAGAACAAAAAGCAAATATACGGGTAGCAAAATTAACTTCTTGCTAGGTGATAGTAGCATTGTCTTTGAGACCTTATTGCCTACCATTGAAGACAAGTGTATATTTTTTCTCGATGGGCATTGGAGCCATTGCGATACCGCGCGGTCTGCTAAAGATTGCCCATTGGAAGAAGAAATAACGAGCATCAATAACTTATTTAAAAACGAGGCTATTATCATAATAGACGATTACCGACTATTCGGACTTGATAGAACCAACGAAGAAGGTGAAGATTGGAGCCAAATAAATAAAGAGAATTTATTGAACATTCTACGTTATCGGATTAGCAAAGAATATCATCTTGATAGTTCTTGGGCAAAAGATGATAGATTGATTATACATATAAATGCAATTTCTTAATAAAGTTATATAGCGCCCCCTCTCTGCCCTTATCGCGGTCTACAATGAACTGCATATAATCTCTATATACACATATGATATCATCGTTGATGATTTGCATATAGATAACATATAACAATATGAAATATATTGTGAATACTAAATCATCATTTGTTAATTTGTTATTAATTATTATGAAAAAAGGTATCACCTTACCTATGAAATTGATTGTAAAATAGTATTGCAGTAGCGATTTATCATTCAAACTATATATTGTAATTACTAAACCACACACAAAGAATACTATTGCGATACCAATAAGTAATATGGGATTGTATGGAACTATTCCGAGTAAATAAGCGATTGTATAAATAAATATCCAAATCGAAAGAAATCTATCTGGCGATATTATATTATTCATTGTATTCAAATTATTTGACTTTCTAAAATACTATATTATTTTTTTTTTGGAAGCCCGTTTAACCCTAAATGTGCAGATAAACCTGACCTAATACCTGCTACCCTATGAGATAATATTCCTAACCCTAGCGATGTTATTATTATTATCGACAATGATGCTACATATTGGATGAATGTTCTATGCGATTGCTCGATAATATCTAGTTCAAGCGGGTATAACCATAAATATGAATGGATTATAAGCCCAACAATCAAAGTAGGTATCAAGTCAATTAGCGTTAGGTTTAAAAACCTATGCTTTCTCAGTTCTTCCATAGTGGTCATTTATATACTTATATAAACCAAAAGAATATATAAAAATAGTTATGTAATATATATATAAATAATAAATATATATATAAATACAAGGATACATGATAAAGCATACATCATAGGATGATACATCTCATTACTTATGGTGATAATAAGTATAAGGAATCGAAGAAAAGGATATATAATCAAGCAAAAAGTTTAGCTTGGTTTGATACAATAACATTGTATAGTCCAGAAGACTTGGACGAGGAATTCAAGGAAACATTTAAAGATATTTTAGAACTTCCTAGAGGCGGCGGATACTGGATATGGAAACCATATATTATTAAGAAACATATGGATATCATTAACGATGATGATATTTTGATATATATTGATGCAGGATGCTATATTAATCCTGCAGGTGTTAAGCGTTTCAATGAATATATCGAGATGCTCAATAATAGCGACGAAGGTTGTATTTCATTTCAAATTTCTCATTACAAAGAAAAGGCTTGGACGACAAAAGAAATATTTGAGCATTTTAATATAAATAATGATAGCGACGACATACTAGAAACGGGGCAAATTATGGCTACGATTAAAATGTTTAAAAAGAATGCTAATGCGGTTAATATAGTATCTACGTGGCTAAATGCGTTGTATAGAAATCCGCTAGTATTCACTGACCACTATAATAAAAATAATCAATGCGAAGGTTTCATAGATAACCGACACGACCAAAGCGTTTGCAGTATTATATGCAAACTATATAAAACAATTGTGATAGAAGATGAGACTTACTTTGAAAATGGGTTCGGTGATGAAGTATCTCTCAAATATCCTTTTTGGGCAACTAGAATAAGAATATAGCAATAGCTAGCAAACTTCTAGCATTCAATCTCATAATTAAGACTTTTATTTTTATACATATGCTCGACGACCTTGTGAAGATTTTTAACATCATAAAGCGAATTATGTGCGTTCTCGATATTTTCTTTAAAATTATATTTGTAAATTTCGTTTAGCGACGGGTTCTTGAAATTCCCATAAGGATTAATAATTTTAAGGATAGGCTTCATATGCTTCATTGTGCATAGCAGTGTCTTTTTATCTAGTTCATCTATAATATGATGCAAGTTTCTCCTGTATAACTCGGATTTAATTACGCCTACGTCAAATGCTACGTTATGCGCAACAATATGAGATACCTTTTTTAGTAGTTCATAGAATATCTCAATGGCTACAATATCAAAATTAACCCCAAGATTATCAGAAATATCATTTGTAATCCCGTGAAACTCTTGATTTGTTATATCAAATCCCTCGCGTTTAATAATGTAATCTTTAACATCTACATATTTAAATTTAGTATCCGTGATTAGCATAGAAAACTGCACAATCCTAGCATTTGCATATTTGTCTAATTTTTTGTAATATGGATATTCGCCCCATCTCAAATTATGAGTATCAGGAAGCCCCGATGTTTCTGTATCTATGAATAAAGCCATTTAGAACTGCAGTATATATATGTTGGCTACACTAGATATACTACGTATCATTTTTTTATATAAAGAATATTTATAAAAAATATCTAATACCTTCTCTCTATTCCTTATTCTCTATTCCTTGCATTATGAAACATTATTGGATTAACATAGATGGCTGCGTGGATAGACGTGCATATATGGAGAACCAATTAAAAGAAAAGGGCATAGATAATTATCGCATTTCCGCAGAAACACCAGCAACCATCGCGGATTACGACATTATTCGCAATGAAGGTTCTCTAGATACCACAACACCCGAAGAGATTAGTTGCATATTATCGCATTTAAAAGCGATAGAGCAAGGCTATGATGATGGGGATGCGTATTTTTGCGTGTTAGAAGACGATTTGGCATTCACTAATATAGATTTCGGCAAAATGCAAAAATATATAGAGGAATTTCAAAATAAAAATAATGCTGTTATTGATATATTACAATTTTTTACAAATGGGCACCCGCCAGTTATCGAATTATATAATGAGCATTTCTTAAAGAACGAGGTAATCGTAAAGAGGGCTGAGGCTTATCCTAGCACCGCTTATTATTTGATATCACGCGAAGGTGCTCGCAAGATACTAGACAAGTATGTATTATCCGAAAATAAATATGATTTATCGTATTCTTCGTGGACTGCTGCGGATAACATAATATATGCGGCAGCGGATGCCTATGTATTAACCTACCCAATTGCGGTTTCAGATATAACTTTTGGAAGCATTATTCACCCCGTCCATCTACAAAATCACGAATATTGCAATAATATTATTAGGCATATCTGGAATGTTAATAATAGACTACAATTATTTAGTAAATAAGTATTTCATAACTATATATATATATATATGTATCTATATCTAATATATCTACTATATAACTCCTTACAATGTTTGAGCCCTCTTGAATTCTTTTATAGCGATAACTGACCTATCCTTGTGGTCTACTATTTTTTCTACGGCATCCAACTCATATGTTGGTATCCACGTTCTGATATATTCATAATCCTTGTCATACCTTTTTAATTGCAATTCAGGGTTAAATATGCGAAAATATGGCTGTGCATCAGTTCCCGTGCTAGCAGACCATTGCCACCCACCATTATTACTCGCAGGGTCATAGTCTACCAGTTTCGTAGCAAAATATTTCTCTCCCCACCTCCAATCAATTAAAAGGTCTTTTGTTAAAAACATAGCGGTTATCATACGCAGCCTATTGTGCATCCAGCCACTTTTATTTAACTGGTTCATTCCTGCGTCAACCATAGCATATCCAGTTTTTCCCTGACACCATTTTTTGAACCATTCTTTGTTATTCGTCCATTCTATAGTATCATATTTTTCCTTAAATGAGTTTCCTAATACATATGGGAAATAATACAGAATATTTGCATAAAATTCGCGCCATATTAATTCTCTTTGCAATTCCTTGACTTTATTATAGTTAAAATAAACCTCGCGAATGCTAACACACCCGAACTTAATATAGGCACTTAATTTAGTCGTCTTGTCTAGCGCGGGATAATCGCGAACTTTAGCGTAGTCCGTCATTATATTTTTAAATCGCTCTAATGCATTCTCGCGACCGCCTCTGACTGCCAAGTCATCATTAACTATGTAATATTTATGCTTGTCAAACGCTTTGATATTTTTAATAACATTTATGCTTTTTATCGCTAATGGTTCAGGTGCCTTCACTTTGATTAACAAAGATTTCTTATAAAATGGTGTGAAAACCTGATATGGCTCTCCTTTGTTATTCTGAATAGCCCCCATCGGGTAAAGCGTATAATCCTCTGCAGTTATAATGCGGATTTCTTTGCTTTTTGCCCATTCCTCTATAATACCATCTCGTTTTATAGCAAATGGCGAGTAGTCTTTGTTATATGCTATAGAATTAATTTTGTATTTTTTAGATAATTTTGTTATTACTTCGATATCGTCGCCTTCGTAATAATTGACGTGTATATGCTTATCTAAGTTATCTAAACTCTCTATCATAAATTGAACGCAATTATTACTAAAATACTGATTATTCTTGGCATATATTTGCTTGGGATTGAATATAAACATAGGATATATCCCTTTGTTCCCGCATTCAGCAATCAGCATATTTAATGCAATATTATCGACTATACGGAAGTCTCTGCGAAATAGAAAGATGTTGATTTCAGTCATTTTCTATATAGTAGATATATAAATATCGATATCTATCGATATCTATTAATATCTATCGATATCAATTTTTATAGAATGTTTATATAGAAATAGAGAATAGTAATGAGATATATCGACGCTTTGAAAAAGTATAATGAAGGGAAAGATAAATGGTGTTCGCCAAAGAAAGGAACACCAGATTATTTGCAAATAATTAATATGATGAAAAAGAATTCCGTTAAATCCGTTAAATCTGATAAATCTGATAAATCCGTTAAATCTGATAAATCCGATATATATTCTCATTCATTCACTAGTAAATCATCAGAAGCTACTGCGCCGCGAAGTAGGGACTACGAAATTGTCAAGAATAATCCAAAGATTTATTTGATAAACGCGGTCGGTGATGGAGATTGCTTTATAAATGCGATATTTGACTATTGTTTATATACAGGAACTTTGGATGCTATGTATAATCGTTTGATACATATAGAGTTATTGATTGCTAGTAAATACGCTAAATATGGAGAGGGAATGAAAAAGGCAAAGGAGTTATTTAGCGATTTTAGTATAAAAAAATATGATAATGATAAAAAGGGGTATTCAAAAATTGTTAGCAAATCTCTCGTAAAAATAGATAATAATGATGTGCCTTCAAAATATAGTAAATTATCCAAACGACTGAGATATTTCATACACCCGCGCAAACGAGAAAGAGGTGATTATGATAAAGAGAGAAAGTTATTTTCGAAAGCAATGAAATATATGCAAGTATTATATATATATACTTTTGGCAAGAAAATATTCTTAAATCGGCTCAACCGATATATGGATATTGCGATATCAGCAGATGGAGTTGATGTATTAGATTGGGATCATACGTTGATAAACTATGTAAAGGATAAATATTTTCATAAACAAACAGGCAAACTTAAAGCAAGTATAGATGTTAATATATTATTAGATGAATATATGAAGATATATGCTGAAACAAATGGGTATTTTACAGGAGATGACCAAATTTTCATATTTAGAAAGATTTTGTTCAAAAAAATAAACTTGAAAAACACGAGTGATAGCAAGGCTATTCCTCGCTTTTGGTTAAATTATGAAACAATACAAAGTGTGTCCAATTTAACCAAAATAGTTAAATTTCGCAAAACTGCGGGAACATATAAATTTATTGAAAAAGATGGCAGTATCTATAAATATATCTCGCTTTTACGAGATGGCGAACATTATTTATTATTTGTAGCCAAGAAATTTTTGATATTATAATACATATAAATATACATATAAATATATATTCATTACATATATTACAAACATATTCATTACATATATATTCATTCAATATGATAAGAAGATATATAGAGTTATGTGGCAATGATATCAAGTATAGCATACTGGGATTAATATGCGGCTGCGTAGGTTCATATTACAATGTTAATGCAAACGAGCATACTAGCAGAATGATGCTAGGCGACTTTTCGAAAGAAAGGATGTATCTATTATTTTATAGTAATCTCATATCTATGATTGCTATCTCGCTTAGAGGTGGGCTATTTGTATATTCGCAAAAATGCATGAACCATCAATTGCGTTGTATTGTATATAGAAAGATTTTAAACCAACCATTGAAGTTTTATGAAACGGAGCCAGTAAGTTCTTTGTTAGAGCGCGTAAATAATGATGCTAGGGTTGTCTCCGATATTATCTCCCTAAATACGAACGTATTATCGCGTTCCATTATAGAGGTTTCGATAACATTCTGGTTATTAACAAATATATCTTGGAAACTTACTGCAATTGCTTTGGTATTAATACCAATTAATTATTTGATATCTGAGTGCTATAACATAATTCACAAAAAGATAATGACTAATCACGAAGAATTAAACAAGGAACTAAATACATATACGCACGAAACAATATCTCACATTTCAGTTTTGAAAACGTATGCGAATGAATTGCGTTCTTTCAATAAATACAATGAGATATCAGACAAAATTGCTCATTATAATAGCAAGGAATGCCTTTTGTATGGAAGCAATCTATTGATAGTTAGCAATATACCAACAATCACAACAATACTCATTATATTATCTGCGAACTACTTGAACACGATTGAAGGGCTTACTATATTTATTCTTCATAATCAGGGGTTGTATTCTACAATCAAAACAATTTTTGATATGAAAAACGAATTCATAAAATGCAAAGAACCTTACGCGCGAATTACGGCTATCCTAGATGCACCTGAATATACGAGCGGCTATTACATACCACGCAATAATATTTTGCTTGGCAATATATCCTTCAATTCGCTTTCATTTAAATACGAGAATTCTACTGAGCAAATATTAAGCAATTTTAATTTTAAGATTAATAGAGGGGATAAGATAGCAATTATAGGTGCTTCAGGATGCGGCAAGAGCACTTTAGCGAAATTACTAGTTAATACCCTATCGCCCACTGAAGGTAGTATAACAATAGATGATGTAAATATTAGCGATTATGATAGCATATGGTTAAAGAAACACATAGGATATGTAGCCCAAGACAGCGTTCTATTTTCAGATACAATCGCTAATAATATCTCGTATGGCTTAGATAATAGCGAAGTAAGCGAAGAAGATATAATAGAGGCGGCTAAAAATGCTAATGCCCACGAGTTTATATCTAAGCTTCCTAATAAATATCAGACAAAACTCGAGGGAACTGAATTGAGTTCGCTATCGGGAGGTCAAAAGCAACGCATATCAATAGCGAGAGCGCTTATTAGGAAACCGCAAATAATAATATTCGACGAAGCAACTTCTGCTCTAGACCCATATTGCGAAGAACTAGTCCAGCAAACAATAAAAGAATGCTTTAGAAATCAAAATAGCACTATGATAATCATTGCACATCGAAGGTCGGCATTAGAGATAGCTGATAAAATATATGAATTAAATGGTTCGCAACTTATATTGGCATCAATATAATATAAAATATATATATATTAGAATGGGTATGGGGGTAAAGGCTAAACATATTATTGTATCTTCTAGCAAAACCGATGATGCTAATATATTAATAAATAATACTTTAGATATATTATTAAAATCTATTGATATCAAATCAATAGTTAATAGTATCGATGATAGAGATAGCAGCAGCGGCAGCAGCGGCAGCGGCAATAACAAAAATATTTCTTTTAATCTTACTAAATTAAATAAAAAGTTTGTTAAAGGGTTTGTTTATAGGATTATGCAAGGGTTATATGTCTTTAATAAATATAAAAGTGTTCAAAATAAAACCAATATATATTTTGATATACCTCAATTCAAAAAAACGGACTTAGAACATTTAACTAATATTATAGACTATTCTAAATTTACGCGCAATATTATCAATGAGCCCTCTAATATATATACTCCTGCAAAGTTAGGAGCATATGCTTGTAGCCTTTTTAATAATACAAAGTATGTTAAGGTGAATAAATATAATCATATTGATATTAAAAATATGGGATTGCGACTTATTGACGCGGTAGGTGGCTCTTCTAATAATAAACCTTCTTTTATAGTGTTAGAATATAAACCTCCTAAATGCAAAAAAACAATATGCTTAGTTGGCAAAGGTGTCACTATAGATACTGGAGGGTATTCAATGAAAACGGGGAAAAGTATGGAAAAAATGTATATGGACAAGGAAGGAGCAGCGATATCACTAGGTCTATTTAAATATTTAGTAGATAGCAAGTATAAGCATAGTGTCATCTGTGTATGTCCATTAGTTGAAAATATTGTATCAGGTGCCTCATTAAAACCTAATGATATTATTAAAGCCTACAATGGAACTAGCGTAGAGATTGTTAATACAGATGCGGAAGGTAGATTAATACTTGCTGATGCATTAGCATATGCTTGTGAAAAGTATAAGCCTGATTATATATTTGACTATGCTACATTAACAGGGTGGTCTGAGAGAATACATTGCCATACAAGTTTTACATATTTTACATTGAATGATAAAATAGCTAAGAATATTGAAATATATAACAATGAATATGCTGAAAAAAGTATTCGATTACCTGCGTGGATTGAATATTCTACTTATATTAAATCGAATATTGCGGATGTTAAAAACTCAGGATATAAATGCATTAATAGCGATGGCTTAATGGCTTCCCTATTTCTGATGCATTTTATTCCTGAAAAATATAGAAAAAACTGGGTTCATTTTGACATTCGCTTATCAAGTTGTAATAATGACTTGAATACTGCTGATGGATTTGCTACATACCTAGAAATTATAAAAAATATAAAAAATATATAATATATATAACATATTTCATAATATATATGTAGTATTACTTATATTTGTTTTTATACTTTAGTAGTTTTTTGATATCACTTTCTTTTATTATTTACCTTTCTTCTTCTTTACTTCTTTGACGACTTCCTTTGCGTCATCTTTAACGTCCGCCTTAGCGTCTTCTTCTACTTTAACGTCATCCTTAACATCAGCATTAACATCCGCATTAACATCCGCCTTAACGTCTTCTTCTACTTTAACGTCAGCCTTAACGTCTTTATTTTCTTCTTTTTGTTCCTTCCATTTCTTTGCAATAATAGAGAATACTTCTGTTCCTGTTAAATTAGGGTTTTCATTCTTTACGATGCTGATATTTTCCTTCATAAATTTTTGATATGCATTAAGTTCCTTCTTTGGCTTATTTTCGTTATCAGTTTTAGTATCTTTCAGAACCTTTGCCATAGCACTCTTATAATAATCATCAACTTCTTTTTTGGTATTCAACGTATCAGGCATAATCGCCATAATCTCCTTGATTTTGATAGAAATAGTCATTGTATTTTAGTTATTAAACTACATAATACTAGAGGACATCATCAATTTTTATATTTTAAATGGTATTTTTTACTATTTTCTCACCATTATAAATGCAAAAAATATAAAACATATATTACTTTACATTACTTTACATTACTTTACATTACTTTACATTACTTTACAAACTCTTTCATTATTTATGAACTTTCTTTATTTGCAGCATTCTTTGCTTTCGCGACTTTCACTGACTTTGCAACCGCTGCTGCCGCCGCTGCTTTCTTCTTATCATCATCATCTTCTGTGATATCGTCATCATCAGATGTGTCTTTTTTACTGCCTTTGCTGCCGCTGCTGCTGCCTTTGCTGCTGTCAGGTTTGCCCTTATCATCACTTTCTTCACCATTCATAGCTTTCTTATGCTCATTCCATTTCTGGGCGAGCAAAGTAAATATTTCTACGCCAGTCATAGTAGGGTTATCTTCCTTTACCTTCTGACGATTATCTTGAATAAACTTCTGATACGCGTTAGGAGGCTTCTTGACCTTTTCAATCTCATTGCCATCTGCATCAACATCTACCTTTTTAACACGCTTCTTAGCCACCTTTGGCTCTTTAGGTGCTTTAGCCTTTGGCTCTTTAGGAGCCTTCACACCGAGTGCCTTACGTGGCGCTTTTCCTCCAGTATTCATAGCTTCTTTAACCTTCTTAACTACATCCTTATAATATTCATCTATCTCCTTCTTGGTATTGAGAGTATCAGGCATCTCTGCCATTAACTCCTTCACGCGGGAAGCAATAGTGGGGATAGTAGTCATCGCGACAAAGGTTGGTTAGAGTTCCTTTGCTGTTGGTTTGAGTTCCTTTGCTGTTCGATTTGCGGATTGATTGGGCGTTTATGTGGTTGTCCTTGTTATATTAAAATTAGCCCCATTAATCAATTTTTTATATTTCTATTCTAAATTATAACAAATTTATTCCAAAATATACATAAATAAAAAGAGATATCATAATGCAATATAGCATAAATAAAAAATAAATATCATACACGCATATAATCATATACTAAGTATATTCATTGTTATACTTAGATAAGTATATTCATTGTTATACTTAGATAAGTATATTCATTGTTATACTTAGATAAGTATATTTATTGTTATACTTAGATAAGTATATTTATTGTTATACTTAGAGAGGCTCAGCCCATCTAGAAAACATACTAGGATAGACTACTTTAGTAGTGTCATCAGCACTTGAGATGTTATTTGATGTAGTGGAAGCAGCATTGGCAGCAGCGGCGGCAGCAATAGTTTGGCTTCTGGTCAGCATCTTTGTTTGTTCTTACTATAATTTGGGAATATGCTTAATCAATTTTTCTTTTCTGCTAGGAGTAATCATTACATATTTATGCGAAGCCATAATTATATATAAAACTAATTTGCTATTTATTGTTAATAATAATGAATAATATAGGTATTGTGATAAGCGATGGTATAGGTAATCAATTGTTTAAAATATTTGCAGCCTTATCGTATTACATAGATAATAGCAATAGTTATAGGCTATATACAAAAGGAGATATTGGATATCGCCAATATTACTGGGATACATTATTTAGTAATATTAGCCACAAAGTATCAAATACCATAGATATCAATGAAAAATATTCAGAACCCCATTTTCACTATAAAGAAATCCCTATTTTTAACAAAGATACCATATTAGAAGGCTATTTTCAAAGTTATAAATATTTTGAAAAGAATATTAATAAAATCAGGAGGATTATAGGGTTAGACGAGCATATTAACAAGGTATTAACAAAGCACCCTGAATATACGATTAATAATACAATAACGCTTCATTATCGTATGGGCGATTATTTTAACTTGCAATTGTTCCATCCTGTGCAAAAACCCGAATATTACATCGAAGCCTTTAAAACGCTAGTGAACAAAGGTGTTGATATATATGACTACGAAATCCTATATTTCTGTGAAAAAAACGACAATGAAATTGTTAATAAATATAACTTAGTAATTAATAATGCATTAAAGGAATTATATGGGAAGGACTTAAAATATAAAAAGGTATCCGACGACATTCCTGATTGGATGCAGTTATTAATTATGACATCTTCAAAACATTACATTATAGGGAATAGCACATTTTCGTGGTTTGGCGCTTATTTGTCTTCATCGGCTGCGCCTGTTATATGCTATCCGAATACTTGGTTTGGGAAGAATTACGAGGGAACCAATACTACCGACCTATTCCCTGATAGCTGGACAAGGATTGGTGGATGATAATGAATGATAATGAATTATTAAATCTTTTATATACTATAGAGCCACTTGATTTCTTTTGATAATTGCAATGACGGAGTTTCTAAAATTATCATTGGTTTATTTTTGCTTTCCTTAATGATTTCAAGCATATGTTTGAATGTATTAAGAGGTATCCTTCCATTCGTGCTATCAAATAATGTAGTATGCCTATCAACGTTGCTTCCTTTCGCAACAATACTATTATTCAGATGTATGGCAATCAAATCATTGGAGTTTTTATTGCAAATGATTTCATATGCTTCAGATATTTCATAACCTGCTGCCCATACGTGAGCAGTATCTAAGCATATACCTAAATACTTTTTTTGCTCATTTGTGAAATTATTATAGAATGCAATAAAATCGTGTAAATTAGTTAATAATTCACTGCCTTGTCCTGCAGGTGTTTCAATGATTATCTTCGTTTTTATATTATTCACGCGTAATACATCTATAATATATTCTAGTGCTATTCTCATATTTTCTAATCCATATTCATATGATAATGTAGTATGCTTTCCTACGTGCACAATAACACCCGACGAATTGATTAAATGCGAAATCCTTAATTCGTGTAATAATAGCTGCACCCAAAAGCATTCTTCAATGGGAACTGCGCGTTTCCCGTTTTTGAAGTCCCGTGCTAAGTTTATAGTATATGACGAATGGATAATAGTCTTGAAATCGTTTTTATTAGAATATTCCTTTATATCATCGGCGGTATTTATATAATTATCGATATTAACTAGTGATGCGCTTCTCGGGTTGGAAACAAAGAGCTGCAAACAATTACCACCATTCTTTGTAATAGCCTCCATAGTTTTCACAATGGTTTTTTCGCGATTTATATGCGCGCCTATATAAATAATAGGGGTCATCTCTACATTCTATATTATAAGAATAATCAATTTTCAATTTTATTTATATAAATATATTAGAAATGTTAAAAAGAAGAAGTCCATCTCCTGTCGCTAAAGCGGTTGCAGCCGCTCCTCGAAGAAATCCTGTGCGAACTAAAGCGGTTCGTAGAAGTCCATCTCCTGTCGCTAAAGCGGTTGCAGCCGCTCCTCGAAGAAATCCTGTGCGAACTAAAGCGGTTCGTAGAAGCCCCTCACCAACACGTGCCGCTTCTGCAGTTGCTGCTAGTGCTGCTAGAAGAAGCCCATCGCCACCACGAGCCGCTACTACTGCTGTCGCTAGAAGAAGCCCGTCACCAATTGATTTAGGGAAAATATTACTAAAAGGAACTACGCGCACTAATTTAGCAGCGGGGATAAGAAGAAGCCCGTCGCCTACCAATAGAGCAGCGCAATTAAGAAACTATGAAAGGTCTAACGTTGCATACCGACCATTTATAGAGAAATTAAAAGCAGTCCTATTTAATGAAAAAATAATAGACAGAGACAATGAATTATTTGAAACTTTACTAGACGACCAACAAAAGTGGAACCACTTATTTTATAATATAAGACCTCGCAATATTGTTTGCTTCATTATTTGCGATTACTACCTATATGATAAAAGTGTTCAGCGCGTATTTCATAAAAATAATACACCCCCTTACATGGGAAACTTCAAATTTAATAAATTACTGAGTAATAAAGATAATAAGATGAGTATGAAGTGGGCGAGCAATAATATATTGTATATACATAAAAATAGATTTTAATAATATAAGAAAATAAAATATATCATATTATAAGAATGTTCAATATAATTTTTGGGTTAATTGTTCTAAAATATTTATGCGACTATATCGATGCTTATATATTGACTATAGGGTTAATTCTAATATAACCTAGTAATATTACGTAGTAAGTAGTAAGTAGTAAGTAGCTATTTATTAACCTTAACCTTGCTCTTTGTTTGGTAATCAAATAACTTATAGGTATTAATATTATTTTTAAATGTGTCGCTTGATTGATATTGAGAATTCCAAGTGCCTTCGTTGTATTCGGGGCGTTTATATATGCAACTCTTTTTATTTATTGAGAAGCCTTGAAGTAGTTCGCTCTCATCCCCTTTTATATCATAAGCGTCTCTATTAAAGTTATTATGATAATTGAAGATATCCATATTTATCCTGTCAGCGAATAAGTTATTCTGTTGCATTGTATAAACACTTGATAATGCTGACATATTTTTACAAGCGACTTTAGCACTAAGTAGCTTTGGGTCGTAATTCTTATCATAATCTATTTCATAATAATCCATCATTCTTCTTTCTTCTTTACTTATAAATTATAAAAAATAATATTTAAATATGTTAAAGAAGATACTTGATAGATGTTTTATTTATTAACAGGTGAAAATAAAAAACAGGTTAATGAAGTCATACAAAAATCTCCAAATCTCACCATATTATTTTATTGGAATATGTGCGGTCATTGTGCTGCTCTGAAACCTACGTGGGATAAAGTATGTAAAAAGTATAACAAGGCGAATGATTGCGATGTCTTAAATGTCGAGGTATCGCATATTAAAAATCTGAAAGCAAAATATAAGAATGGCGTTAATGGATTTCCGACATTTGCAAAATACAAGAATGGGAAAAAGTTAGGTGAATATAATGGCGAAAGAACATTCAAGGATATTAGCAAATTTGTAAAGATGTAAGGATGTAAGGATGTAAAGTATAACTAAGTATAAGTATAACTAAGTATAAATAGATATAAATATAAAAATATATAAATATATATAAATAAAAATGAATGACGATAATATTGTAGATAATATTATTAATCAGGAAAAGGTAGAGCCTACTACAGACGAACTAGAAACTTTTAAGAACCTAGTAAATGATTGGTTTAAATACGATGACCAGATTAGGAAATTAAAGATTGCTATGAAGGAGCGGAAGAATTACCAGCGTGCGCTTAATAATAAGATTGAGGAATTTATGTTTAACTTTAAATACAATGATTTAAATACACAGCACGGGCGTATCAAAACGAATGTTAAGGAATGCATAGTGCCCATCAAGATGAATGACATAAAGACTAAAATCATTCAATTTAAGGAATTGTCTGGAGAAGAACTATTAAAGCGTATTTTTGAAGAAGACCGACAAACAATAGTAAAAAAGAATATTAAAAGAATAATTCCTAGAGTATCACTAACTATTTAATATATATACTAAGTATATCACTGGAATGCACACCTATTAACATCACACGCATCAGGTTCTACACATCCTCTAATAATATCATATTCGTAATTTGTAGAATAAAAAGCATTTTTAATATTATTTTTGATAATCGTATTGCTGCAATTAGTGCAAGGTCTAGAATATTTTAAGGGATTATTAAAGCGGTCGGGTCCTATTCGAACAACATATATATCGCATTCATTAAGTATATGCTTTTGTTTCTTGCGAATACTTGCGATTGCCGCGACCTCTGCGTGGATACTAAAATCAGCCATATAATAATTATAGCCAGTTCCTATAATTTTGTCTTTATATACAATTATTGCGCCGTGTTTGTGGTTATACATAGGCGATTTAATAGCAATCTTTGCAGCAATATTTAGGTAATATTTTTGTTTATCATTGGAAACGCGAACGCACGTGCTATCAATGCATTCGAAATAATTGGATGTGTAGTATCCAGTCCTGTTCATTCTTCTTTTATGGACATCAGCACCACGCTGCGCATTTCGTTCATCTACCATTATTGTTGTGTTTTTAAGTTAATATATTAACTAACTATATGATTAATTATTTATATATCTTTCCTTATCATTTTTTATATTATTCTCATATAAAATAATTAGAATAAAGATGTTCTATTTTTTTGCAATTATAATAAATATTGATTGATGCAGTTAAAATTATTATATCAAAGCATACCCCTGAGAAGCAGCAAAGCAACCGCAAAGAAGCAACAAAGAAGCAACAAAGCAGCAACAAAGCAGCAACCGCAAAGCAACCGCAAAGAAGCACAATGACATTCTTCGATTTGTTCCTTTTCACCATCCTACTCATCATCTTCACTGGACATATGATGGCTTGGATAATGTCGTTCTTCTATAGTCCCCCTCCCGTCAATCGCGATAATCGCGGCAACTACGTAAATCCATACCGCCTTGTTCCTCGTAAGGAAACCGAAGAATACAAACGCTACGAAAGGCAGCAATACCTTGATAGTTTGAGGCGTTAGATCTATAAATATAGAACAATTATGAAAAAATAAAAATAAATTATGATACATAGATATATATAGGTAATCATAGGTAGATGTAGATAGACATAGGTAGGTATTATACTATTTTTTTATATTACATTCATTTCATTCATTACATAGCAATTACTTGATTGTTTTCTTCTAACTCGTGTTCAAAGCATAAGTTATGCACAATCAAATTATTTGTTCGTCCTACTCTTTGCGCCCTCCCAATAGCCTGTTGCTTATCTACTGCCATTGAGTGAAAGATTACTACATCCGTTGCATAATTAATATCGATACCATACCCAGCATATTGCGTGGTTAATAAGATAACGTTAATGCTGCCATTTTTAAAATCTTTTAAAACATTCATCATATGCGCAGTATTTCCTTTTAATTCAGCGAATGTAATACCATTTGATACTAATAATTTGATGATTTTAGTAAATACATCTACCCTACTAAATACTATAAACTTCCCTTCAGGCTTATTTTTAATTATTTCTAACAAAGTATCCTCTTTACTTAGAATTCCCTTTCCTATTTTACTAGCATTATCTTCAGTAGGCACTATATCATTTGTGCTATCTGCTTCCTTATTACTCGCTACTGCGCTAACAATTGCAGTTAGGTCAGCAGTGCTTTTAATTTCAGCCCTACAATCAGGGCATTTTTTATTAGCTGAGCAATAGGTATTCGCATTGAGAAAGTTAAATAGGCATCCACCACAGAATATATGGGTGCATTCTAATATAATAGGATGTGATACATTATCCAAGCATATAGAGCAGATTTTACTATTGATTTCCGTAATTCGATCAGTCAAATCCTTGATTTTCCCTTTGATAATCACAATTTCATTATCAATAGTTTTAAGTCGTGTCGCTTTTGTGTCTTCTGCAATATCGAGACCCGCTATATATTCATGCTCTTTCTGCTTATTCGATAGGTTCTTATTCATATCTGCACAAATCAATGTAGCGATGCCTTCTTCCGTCTCATTTTTACCTCCTAAATCTTTGATAGCCCCTGAGATATCGTTTGCATTAATCTTATCTAATATTGCACTACTGATATATTTCTTGATAATCTTCAGATATTTAGACATTTTGCAAAGATGATAATATTCGACAATAGGCGGTATCTTGAAACTATCCTTGACAAAATCTTTATTGCATTTCACTAAAATATAGTTAATATAATCTTCTCTAAGTATTTCCTTGATATTATAGTATTGCGAATAGGATGATGAAGATATCTTGTTACACATATTAAAATACGTGCCGCTGATTAGCCATATAAATAAGTAATCGAATATATCAATCTTGTTGATAATATCGTGGCACTCGTCAATCATAATTCGCTTCCAGTTATATATGAAATGCTTGATATTATTAAAATCAGAACCATTATAATAATTTAAGAACTTATCCAATGTAGTATTTTTAATGAGAACTACATCAAATTGATTAAAATAATCAATAATTGCACGTTCATTATTATTCTTTAATATTGGCAGATTTTTCTTAATAAAGTTCAAGTCATCTATGGCAATATACTTGAGGTCTGTCGCTTCCTTCAATGTTTTCTCCCATTGAACATAGACGGGTCCGCGCGGAACAATAATAAGCGTCGAGTTAATCATATTATCCAAATTTGGCAAACTTACATTTTCGGATACTGCGGTAAAATAATTATATGCTTTTGCGCTGTGGAAACTATGAACCCTCGTATTATTGACGTGTATTTTATCTAATGGATTATGTGCAATAATTGATAGGGCGGTTAGAGTTTTGCCGTATCCTACAATATCCCCAATAATACCGATATTTGTGGATATCTTGATGGAATGCGGGATATTCCTTAAATTAGCATCCCTATTATATGAACTATTCTGATATGTTATTGAACCGACGTTTTCCATATAAATCGCCTTGTATAAACACGCTAATTGATGGGGCTTTAGCAGTTTCTTGATTTTACTAGGCTGCCCGCATCGTGGCGAATTACTATCCAGTTCAATATCATAAGTAAGCATATTGTGTTCGTCTGAAGACATTGTATGTTATTTATTATTTATATTATATATATTTTATATCAATTTTTATATTTTCCTTTTACAAATGTAAAAGATTGCAAAAAAAATATATAAGAATATTAATTATATTACTAATTATAATAATAATGTCGATAGTTGATGATAATGCGGTTGTAGATAATGCGATTGCTGAGGTATCGGAGGTATCTAGCGTAGTTCCAGTTGCTCCTGTGCCTACTGCTGCTCCACCTCAGCCAGTAAAAAAGATTGTATTTGCTCTTCCGGGCGATAACTTTAGTTCCAAATTCTTAATTGCTTGGACTGCGACGATTAGCAGATTGTGGGAAACACGTCGCTATGATATTATGATTTCGCCAGCAACAGGCTCTTATGTTCCGTTTGTAAGGATGGCTACGCTAGGTCTTGATGTTTTGAGAGGCGAAGACCAGAAGCCATTTAATGGGCAAGATTTTGACGTTTGGATTACTATCGATAGTGATATCGTTTTCACTTACGAACAAATCATCAAATTAATTGAAGCGACGGATGAACATCCCATCGTCGCAGGAATGTATAGAATGTCTGATTTAGTTAATTATGCATTCGTCAAGGATTGGGATCAGACCTACTTTAAGGAGAAGGGAACATTTCAATTTATAACACCTGAAGAGATTGAAAAGTGGAAAGAAGAGACGAGTTTCAAATATTTCCCTGTTGTTTATAGCGGTATGGGTTTTATGGCTATTAAAAAGGAGGTGTTTGAGAAAATCAAGTATCCATTCTTTGACTCGGAAATCCTTACTATTCAAAAAGAGGATGGCTCAGTAATTCGCGATATTTGCAGCGAAGATGTAAGTTTTTGCAGGAAACTAACGCAAGCAGGTTATCAGATTATGATTAATACTGATATTCGCGTGGGACACATTAAACCGCTAATAATTTAAAATATTAAAATTTATATAGATAATGCTAAACTATTTGTTTTGGCTAACAGAATATTTGGGCTATTATAATTCTTTAATATTTGTTATAATCGCTTATGTCGCCTATTATTTGTTATCAAATACTTTTATGTTTCTTGGTATTGGTATAATAATTGGTATATATATAAGCTATTATATGAAAAATTATTATAATAAAAATATGCTATATAATAATATGCTATAAGGAAATGCATTGCTTATTTTTTACTTCCCTACCTCTTTAGCATTTGCTGCATTTGCTGCATTCGCCGAAGGTATAGATGATATCGATTTATCAACGTTTATTATTGTTGATGTATATGGTGCCGTTGGCGCTACTGGTGCTACTGGTGCTACTTGTGCAAGTGGGTCAACAGGAACTACATCCTTATTACTTGCTTGTGAAAGGAATGAAAACATTGAATAATTTTTATCTTTTTCATTACCTAATCCATTATTAGCGGCATTCGCAGCATTAGCGGCATTCGCAGATACTGAGGATGAACTAGAATTTGCATTCATAGGTTCATTAGCGGCATTAGCGGCATTAGCGGATACGGAGGAAGAACTAGAATAAGGATTTACTGGTTCATTAGCGGATACGGAGGAAGAACTAGAATAAGGATTATGAACATTATTAGGATTATTTATATTATTAGCATTATTAGCATTATTAGCATTATTAGCATTATTAGCATTGCTATAAGGATTGCGAGGGTAAATAGCGGATTGAACATCATCATTGTTCTGAACAACACCTTGCTCCTTGTTTGTATCAGCCCCGCTATACATAAACCAATATGCAAATCCAAGTATAATTAAAAGAAATAAAAAGAGACCAATGCCTACGAATACCCATTTTAAAGAATCCATAATATTATTTTCAAATTTCTTTGCATCAGGGGAAAGTTTCTTAGCATCCGTCGCTTTCTTATCCTCAGCCGCTTTCTTAGCATCTTCAGTCTTCTTAGCATCTTCAGTCTTCTTAGCATCTTCAGCCTTCTTAGCATCTTCAGCCTTCTTAGCATCCGTCGCTTTAGCATCCGTCGCTTTAGCATCTGTTGCCTTCTTATCATCCGCTACCTTCTTAGCATCTTCCTTAGATTTTGTTAGGTCATCTTGTGCCTTTCGCTCATCTTCCTTCTTTTTGATATCTTCCGCAGTTAATTGCTCAGTATACTTTTCCAAAGTTTGTATTAAATATTCGTGCTTGATATTTTCTAGCGTATTAAGCAGATTTGAAATACTCATTATAAATTTTATAAGTCTTCTATATTAAGATTTCAATAAAAAAATATGATTTTCTTCATATTTTATTAGATATATAAAATATTAATTAATGAATATAATAAAACCTGTTTATGTCAATAAATGGGTAAATAGCAAGGACTACATTAAATACGTCTTTGATACCGATACAGGTAATACTTATAATACATCAATCAATGTTATTAATGAGTATATATTTCAGGATAGTAGCAAAGAAGATGCCATCAATAAAATAGCACATTATATAAATAATATAAATAAAGGTAGCAAACAACACGATGATAAAGCCCCCTATTATGTTTGGGTGAAAGACGAGCCATTCTTGTATGACATCGGGGCTATTAAATGGAAAGGTTATGACATTAATCCCTTTAAATCTACAGACAGGAAGTCAGACGAAATAAATGAGCCTATAGATAAAAAATATAGTAAGTCTAAGGAATTATTTGATACAACCGACGTAATTAATATAGTATTTAAAAGCGATTTTGATTTTGATAATAAGTATTATTATGATAATGTCCGATTTAAAAGCAATACCTATAAGGCTGCCAGTGATAGCAAGATAATCGAACTATATAAATTGAACATTGTGAATAATCAGAAATTGTCTGAAGAGTATTACAATGTTGTATTCGGCGCTTATATAACTGATATGCCGTCTTTGATAGTAATTTTTGATACTTTATCTACAACCAATAAAATACATTTAATCCAATACATTAATAATAACTTTAACAAGGCATATTACAAGCTATACAAGAAACACGCTTTTAAAAACAGGAAGGAATTAAGTAGAATATTCAAACTAAATAATGACGTTAAAGAATGTATAAATATATATTATAGTAAAAACATTGTGATTACAATATATGCAACAGGTATTATTAATCTAACTTTTAATTACCAAATCGACAACGGGGTAATGATTAATGATATACTAAAATATGTAGGCGAACTGAATGCATATATAAATAAGGTTTTGAATATCGACATTGTATTAAAGGAAAAGACCATAAACGCTCGCGTAAAATATAATGCCTACAAAACCAAGTTTGATGATTTGAAAGGCGAGGTTAAAGCGTCGTCTATCTTTACTGAACTTAAAGATAATGAGTATTACTATAAAAGAACGGCAAACTACAAAGACAGAGGGGCAGTTGATAAAAAGATAAAGGATGACGTGCTCATCAATAACATCAAGATAAACGTTAAAGATGCCGCAGATATTCAGGATACCAAAATTATTGTTAAAAAGGAGGCTAGTGGATACATGGTTGATATTAAAAATGCAAAATCTTTCTTTGAGTTTGAAAGTTTAGAATTTTGGGTATCAAAAATAATAGAAAAAACCATTAAGGTAAAGCAATCTACGGGGGATGATATAACGTCCGATAAGCAAGATGGCGACGACAACTCGCATTCGCCTGTTGTTGATATACGGATACAAAATAGATACCTTTCTTCGAGTAGCGAAACAAGCGGAGGAAACAAAGATGACACTAAGAATTATTTAATTAATAAATTGAAAAACGCCGACAAGGAATTATGGAATGATAATAATAAATCGCGCAAATGCCAGAAGGTGAAGCAGCCCATCCCGCTATCGAAGGAAGAATACGTTGATTTTGAAAAGAAGGGCTTGAATAAGCATTTTGATAATTCCATAGTTCATAATAACAACTATTATATATGCCCGCGCTTATGGTGTCCTAAAAGTAATGTGCCACTGGACGAGGGAAACCCTAATGCAAAATGTCCTATAGCCGATGAAACCCCAATGCGGCTAAATGATGAAATGAAAAACAAGAATTTACCTAGATATGTATATTTAAAGAAAAAAGATAATATACCTTGCTGCGGTAAAAAATTAATTAAAGCCGCTAACACTGCTAACACTGCTAACACTGCTAACACTGCTAACAACGTGGACAGCAAAGCAGCGAATGCGGCTTCAGCGGATAGCAAAGCAGACAAAGACAAGAATTATATTATGAAGAACTACCCAATATATTATAATAAACGATTTGGAGATATACCAGAAGAATTATACAAAATATTGTATCCAACCAATTACAAGGAATACCTAGATGCATGTAGGTCTCCGAATAATATCAATAAGAAGAGGTGTATATTAAGGAAGGGGTTAATTAATATCGACGAAATCCCTGAAAAATACGGCAATCGCTATGACAATATAATAAATACCATCGCATATTTAGTCGATGAAACGAAGGAGACTTTTATAGAAAATGTTAAAAATAAACTAGATATCCTATCTTATTTGTCGCTTGATAATGGAAATATATGCAAGGATTTCGGCGATAGCGAGCCAGTATTATATGAGTATAACAAGGATTTATATAGAGAATTAAAGAGGCATTTGTATATCATTAATAAGAAAAGCAAAATAAATATTGAACTGCCTAAGTTTGATAATAAAAATGAAAAGGATGTATTTAAAATATCGCGCCTCTTGTATATTTATAAATCATACAAGAAATTCATAGAATATATTTCATCCGATAATTATCCAGAAGATAAAGGTGTGCAATATTTATATAGCTTGATAGCCTTTGTATATAAGAAATTATTGATTGTATGGGAAAATACCATTAATACGGCTAATATAATACCTAGCATTGATTTAATAGTTCCCGAGTATATTGGGGACATAATATCATACTATGGATTACAAAAGAAACCCGAGATAATAATGATATTGAAAGAGAAATGGAAGGCAAATGGGAACAATGACGATAATAATAAACATAGGGATAACAAATTATATGAGATTATGAAAGACCGCGATAATATTTATTTCTACGAACCTCTAATAATAAAAACAATTAATATGGAGAAAAAACATATGCTGCTAAGCGACTACCCAAATATCAAGAATATTATCGATTACCATCCCAATAACAAAAGCAAAGACAACATATTTATCAATTTAAAATATATAAATAATCTAATCAAAGACCAAAGTTTAAAGTATAGCATTGAGACCATAATAATTAATGATAATTATACGATAGACAAGATAATGTTAAAGAACAACATTTTAATACGTTTTAAGCAACAAGGCACTATTATACTGCCGTATTTAATGAAGGAACTTAATATTAATAATGTGGTTTTCTTAGATGATATAATAGGGAATACTTATAATTTAACAATTATAAATAAGGTATATGCTAAGTTTGAAAATAAAATCAATATGCTCAAGGATTTTGGTATTACATTAGATATCGGAGTAAATTATCAGCGAACCAGCGAATTAATGAAGAATACGCTTACAATTCGCGGCGATAACAGCGATAGCGGCGATGGTCAAATAATTCTTTTTGGGAAAAAGAGCGAGTTTGAAGAATATAGCGATAGAAACGCTAATGTTATAAAGAGATGGGCAGAAGCAAGGCTACTAGTCAAAAATAAATTATTAGTTTTGCTAGAGAGCAAGGGCAGCAATATGCGAGATTTGCGCGAACTACAAGAGTTTTCTAAAAAACCTCGCGCAACTTTCATTAAAACCTTATTAGATATGTTCGAAGAAGACAATAAAAAAACCAAGAAAATACAAATAATATTAGAAGAGATACCTATATTTACAAAGGAAGGTATAAATGACTGGTATGCAAATACCCTTTTACATACAAAATATGATTATATTAATGAATTGTCTGATAAATTTGTAGATGACGGGAATGAATTGCTATTTACGCAATACTTGGTTAAAAAGAATATCCCTAAAAACATACTATATTATCACGAAGCAAACCCTAATATAATATACGATAATCGGGATAGCCGCGATAGCCGCGATAGCGGTGTAGTAAATTATGATAATATCTATGATGATAAGGTAGCTGCTGCGAATGCTGCGAATGCTGCGAATGCTGCGAATGCCAAGAAGGACAGCAAAGACAGCAAAGGCAGCAAAGACAGCAATATAGTAATGCCAAAAATGTTTGAAGGTGTTCCAAAAGACCTAAACTCTAAATGGACAAAGTATAAGAAGAAGATATGGTGGCAATTGAAATATATTAAGAATGATTATGTCGCAAGTAATATAAGGGAATTATTTGACTACTTCAAATCACTAGATAATGACTTAGTGAATGATTACAATGATATAATTAAGAAGACATTCAAATATTATAAACACGAATTTAATAAGAACGTCAATGATTTAACAGATAACGCGAAGATTAAAGATATATTCAAAGACCCATATTTTTATAATGCATATTTGACTGCTATGAATAGAGTGAATAATACTAAAAAAACATTTAAAACATTAGAGATATTTTTAACAACATATTTCTATAATAGTTCGACTACGGAACGATATGATATATTAAAACATCTACGCGGGTCTGATGCATATACCTATCATCCCTGTGAGATTACCTTTTTTATGATTTCAAAGGTTCTCAATATATCAATATTAATAATCCATCATCGCGCTGAATATGGAAAAGCCGTTAATGTAAGTAAGCGCGCAGATGACAAAGATTTATCTATAACCACCTCAATATACAAAGCAGACAATAACGAACTCGACAGACCGCTTTTAATATTATATAAAAAGAATGATAAAACCCATTTAAGTTATTATGTTGTTCGCAATATTAATCACGATAATTTCATATACACAGAATTAAAGAATGCCCCGGAAGAAATTAAAACAAGAATAATAAATACAAAAAATACAAACACATATTCTTCATCTAGTAGCACACAAACTAGTAGCATATAAGGAAATATCTAAAATATAATAATATACATCCACCCACCCATACCGCTAACCTACTTAATTACCACCTTCTGCACAGGTAATTTATAGCATTTCGCCTTTTTATTTTCTTTTTGATTAATTATAATCTGCAAATCATCATTTGTATATAGTTCATCAGCCTCTTCGATATCCTCTTTATTTTCGGGGATTGCATCTAGTTTACCCTTTTTATTATCAGCAACATCTTTTAATAATTCCATCATATGCTCTTCGTCAATTAGGATACGGCTATCACCTGTTCCACAAGGTGGTTGTTGTCCAAGCATAACATTCGCAGATACTCCATTAACCTTGTCGTATTCTGCGAATATGCTAGCGTTTATAAGCATATCTGTGCTTTCCTCAAATGACGATTTCGCAAGTGGTCCGATATCACCACGATTAATCCCGTGCCTATCGATGGACATTAATTGACCTTTGTAGGTCATTGTGTCGATGAGAAGGGACATATGTCTGTAATTCATAGAGCCCTCCGTGACAACTGCGAGTAATTCCTTGTATAACGCGTGTCGCGATGCTTCAATCCCTAGTGTCTCATATATTTCACGAATATCATTAGATATAGTTCGCGACGTATCTATGTTGGCATTCGCTAGGATATCGATTAGATTTGTTCCATCCGTGTCCAGCACCCATTCTAGTATAGTATCGAATTTATTAGTTTCATCATTATATTTAGTATAATTCTTTTTATTCAGAGATACCTTTCTAATCCCCTTGTATCCCTTCAGCAATACTTGATATACGATATTATGCTCAATCGCTTTAATTGTCGCTATCTCATCCTTCTCGTCAATCCCATTAAAAGCCTGTTCCGTCATCTTAATTCTGAATACGCATTCGTCAGCATTATCATCGCTATATACGCAATCAATGTATTTATCATACGACGTTTTAAGCTTGGTATATATGTCAATCATCTTAAGACCAAAGGTATTCATTTTCTCTTTGTCAAATACAAGCCGCAACACCCAAGGGGATGTTGTCCGCGCTTTGCACATATTCTCTTCAATCTTTTCAAATTCTTTATAAATACTCATAATACCTACGTCCTGCTCAATATTTGTTTCATAAATCTGATCGCTATCCCAATATATTTCGCTATGCTTTAGGATGTCTGATAATTTCGTGATTTCTATAGAGTTCTTAATATTAATTGCGTTATTCTTCGTAATATCAATGCGCGGGTCAATGAAATCCCCATTCTCGTCCTTCAAAGGATTAATTACGCAAGATACGTCAGGTTTCATATAGATAATCAGCGTCGGTGTCTTCGTCTTCTTTGTCGCTGAAAGAATTTCCTTTAATCGCGGCACTCCCGAAGTAGCCTTTACTGCAGCAGCCGTCCCCGATACGTGGAACGAATCAAGCGTCATCTGTGTTCCTAACTCGCCAATCGTCTGCGCCGCTACTATTCCAACCATATCGCCAGGTTGTGCGAGAGCCTGATTGAAATATTCATATATCTGCAAAACAATCCAATCAAACGTCTCCATAGTGAAATGGTAATGCATAATTAACTTTTTAGGGTTCAGATGAAGTCGCAGCAATATATTGAAATACAGCATTCCTTGTATCCTGTCCTTCACGTATAAATCCGCCTTAATCTTCTCAATCTTGTCTAGGACATAATCAGGATACAAATCCGTCTTAATCCTTTTAATATCGAGAGCCAATAGGCGCTGATGAGCGATATTAATTATGCGGTCGAAAGGGATAGGATAGTTAATAATATATTTCTTCTCGCCATTAAAGACCTTTTTAATAAGGAACTCCTTGTCACCGAGCATCTCTTCAAAATGCGTCGCGCATCTTTTATATGTTTCGGCATTTATTGTTTTGAATGCTTCATCCGTCATATGAATGTTAAGATGTTCGGCATTCTTAAGATTATATTCATTGTCTAGTTCAATATTATTCTTATTAATTGTGTTGATATATTGGGTCTCGATTTTGCACCCGTCCATACCATCTTCGCCATATATATATTGAATGATAGAACCTGTAGCCGTTCTCACTGTGTTGTCATAGTTAATCTTGGAATCTTCCATCGCCTTCACTAACCTTCTTTGGATATACCCTGTTTCTGATGTTTTAACTGCGGTATCAATGAGACCCTGACGACCACCCATAGCGTGAAAGAAGACTTCTTGCGGCGTTAATCCACTAATAAAGCTATTCTTTACAAACCCGCGAGCTTCTGGTCCGTCATCGTATTTTGTGTAATGAGGCAGCGTTCTGTCAGTAAATCCATATGTTATCCGCTTTCCGTCGACATTTTGCTGCCCGACACAAGCAATCATTTGCGCTACATTGATTTCCTTGCCCTTAGAACCTGCTTTAACCATATTAATCATACGATTGTTCGTATCGTCAATCTGGTCTAAACTGATTTTACCCACATTATTCGTAGTCTTATCAAGAATAGCAATGATTTCGCGCTCAATATATTCTTCATTGCTAAATATACTATTGTTCTCTATAATACCTCTTCTAATATCATCTAATTTATCATATGCCAAGTTCTTCATCTCTTTGATTTTGTTTTTTAGCGTCTCCTCCGTTTTCTTGTCGGGAACCAAATCACTGATGCCCACGCTGAACCCAGATGTTAATAGCCAACGGCATATCAATCGCTGCGTATTATCAAGGAACTTTCTAACTTCAAATGGTCCGTAATCGTGGTATATCACAGGAATTAACCCAGTAGAAATATCGTGAAAGGTCTTTTTATCTAATGAACCCGACTTGGCTGCAATAATGCTATTATTAACAATAAACTGCTCCTCCTTCTTATTTTTCAAGTTAATAAAGAGACCTGGTGGTAATATTTGCGAATATGCCTCTTTTCCCGAATACATATAACTATCATCGGGTTTATTCAGTTTTCCTTTAAAATAACTATTAACCATCTGAATATTTGCGAGCGTTTTATCTTGTATCCGCGTGTAATCCTTTGTTAATCTGTAAGACCCCACAAGCGTATCCTGAACAACCTCGATAATCGGCTTTCCATCGCGAGGTGCCAAAATCATATATGGAACTGCTGCGATATCCATTAATTCGCTCATTGTTTGGATATTCTGAGGGCAATGCAAATTCATCTCATCACCATCAAAATCCGCATTATAGGGAGGCGTATCCAATACATTGAGGCGAAATGTTTGGTATGGCATAATAACAACCTTATGACACATCATAGACATCTTGTGAAGCGAGGGCTGTCTGTTAAACAGGATAAAATCGCCATTTGTTAAGTGCCTATGAACAATATCGCCATACACCAACTCAGCGGCATTCTTTTCTCTCTCGATAGAGTGCTTTAGATTAATCGTTCGTGTGCTCTTCTTAATATACTTCGCGCCAGGCCAGACCTCCGAGCCATTCTTAATTAATTCGCGCATTTTGTCTATGTTATACTCATTAACTACCTCAGGGAACGTAATATTCACGGCGACTTTAATAGGCACTCCGAGTTCGTCGATACTGATATAGGGGTCTGGTGTAATAACTGAGCGCGCCGATTGGTCTACACGCTTTCCATTGAGATTGCCGCGAATACGCCCCTCCTTCTTCTTCATACGATCAGATACTGACTTGAGTTTGCGCCCATTTCTTTGCTGCGCTGGTGCAAGTCCGGGCATCTGATTATTAATAAATGTGAATACGTGATATTGCAATAACATAGCGACGTATTTAATAGTTTCCTCTGAAGCACCTTTGCATATCTTGTCAGATAACTGCTTATTCGTTTTAATAATATCGCTTAATTTGTGCGTCAAATCATCTTCGCGACGCTGTCCATTTTCTTCAATAATACTAGGGCGCACTGCTGGAGGAGGAACGGGCAAGACGGTGCAAATCATCCATTCGGGTCTATTCCACTTTGGATTAAATCCCATCATATCCATTTCTTTTTCAGTAATGCGCGAGAATATTTTGAGAATATCTTCAGCAGTAAATTCTTGAACAATTTTGTCGGTATTCTTTTCGCCGTTCTTATTTGCTGGTTGCTTCCTGTCTTTCCACTCGGCAATAATTTTCATAGAGTTTTCTTTGATATACTTGGTTGGCTGAACGGCACCGCATCCAATTGTCCCATCATCACCACAAACGCGAATTTTAGTTGTCGTATTGCATAATTTGAAATATGCCTCCCATCGCTTTTGGTTATTCTTAATAGACAATATTCTTTGCATATCGTGCTTGAATTCTTTGTCGGTATCTGGAGATATCAAGCATTTGGAGCATTTAAAACAGACGCAATTCAGTAATTTCTTAACTATATCAAAGAACATAGCGTGAAATACTGGTTTCGCAAGTTCAATATGTCCGAAATGACCAGGACAAAATATGTTCTTTTGTTCGCAAGTGCAGCAAATCCTATTATGTTCTAAAACACCCATTCGCGAATCAAATAATCCGCCGACAATAGGCTCGCTTCCAGCATACGTATCGGTTTTCGTAATTTCTACTACAGACCTATTGCGGATTTCTTGCGGACCCAGAACACTAAATTGTATTCCCTTAACATCTTGAATTTCTACCTTCTGGTCATTATAGGAAAGTTCAGGATAAATTGACATATCTCTTATTAATAGTAGTTAAAATAAGTAGTCTTATGCTTAAACTATTTTAATAGAAAAAGAAATCAATTTTTATATAAATAAATGATATTATCAAAAATATAAAAAATATATATTATATATATACATTACATATACATTACATATACATTACATATACATTACATATACATTACATATACATTACATATACATTACATATACATTACATATACATTACATAT
>Ga0114970_10000033_pt1 | contig 76040 bp, 64 predicted proteins | sample M_140205_XF_Meta_FD_87030 | JGI IMG/M metagenome (GOLD analysis project Ga0114970, IMG submission 87030) | Freshwater microbial communities from Lake Montjoie, Canada to study carbon cycling - M_140205_XF_MetaG | ecosystem: Environmental > Aquatic > Freshwater > Lake | place: Lake Montjoie... | reverse complement strand
TGGCCGGAATATTCGGAAGTGGTGGGTGGCGCCTGCGACTGGTACGCCCCGGTCACCGTGCGCGGCATCCTCGATCCGCATCACGGCTACTACGGCAACACCCAGCAGACGCTGACGATCCAGGACCGCAATCACGCCCTGGCGCGCAACCTGCCTGCCACCTATCAGGTGACCGACGAGGCCTATGCCTGCGCCTGGTTCCCGGAATCGGTGAAGCCGTTCGCGACCACCTCGTTCGCGCCGCCGGATCCGCTGGTGAACCTGAACCCCAAGCGCCAGTTCTCGAACCTGGCGGCCTGGTACAAAGCCTCGGAAAACACTCCGGTCTTCTACACTCAGGTCGGTCACGGCAATTCGCCGTGGCGCGTGGCGGAGTATCAGCTGATGATCCGCAATGCGATCCGCTGGGCCGCGTCGCCGGAAGCCCATGCCTGGGCCAAGGCCAACCGCACCCGCATCTGGAAGTAACACCAGGCGCAAGGAACAGGGCCGGGGGACGGGAAACCGTCCTCCGGCCTTTTCCTTTTGTATTGCCATATTCTCGCCGCAGCTCCGGCATTGACGCCGCCCGGTCATGGGGCACTATGGCTGCGGAGCGCGTCCACAGTTGGAGAATGTCGGGATGAACCCTTTCAATACGCGCGCCACTTTTCTTCGCACCGCCGTCGTCGCTGCCCTGCTGATTGCCGTTCCGGCGTTCGCAGCCGAATGGCCCAGGAGCGACCTGCCACCCGATCCCACCGTCACCTTCGGCACGCTGGCCAACGGTATGCGCTACGCCATTCGCCACAACGCCACGCCGTCGGGCGAAGTCTCGGTCCGGTTCCGCATTGCCGCCGGTGCGCTGCAGGAGGCGCCGCAGCAGCGCGGCCTGGCGCATTTCCTGGAGCACATGGCCTTTCGCGGCTCGGCCAAGGTCAAGGACGGCGAATATTCCCGTATGCTGGAGCGCATCGGCTTGCGCTTCGGTTCCGACACCAACGCCTCGACCGGCCAGGAAGAGACGATCTACCAGTTCGACCTGCCGCGCTCCGACGATGCCTCGGTGGACACCGCCTTCACCTTGTCGCGCGAGATCGCGGGCAACCTCACGATCGCGGCCGACGCAGCGAAGGCGGAATCCGGCGTGGTCGGATCGGAACTGCGGCTGCGCGACGTGCCATCGTTCCAGTCCGGCCTGGTACGGCTGGAATTCCTGCTGCAGGACAAGCGTGCCGCGCAGTTGCCGCATGGCGACGCCGCCGTGATCGCCAAGGGTTCGGTGGACGATCTGCGCGCCTATTATCACGCCTATTACCGGCCCGAGCGCGCCACCCTGGTGGTGGTGGGCGATATCGATGTGAAGAAAATCGAAGCCAAAATTCGCCAGACCTTCTCCGACTGGAATGGCGTTGGCCCCGCCATCGCCGATCCGGCGCTGAACATTCCGCGCAATCGCGGACTGGAAGTGAAGACCTTCACCGGCAAGGGCGTCTCCAACACGGTTTCGCTGACCTGGATGCAGGCACCCAAGAAGATGCCCTCAACGCAGGTGACGGAACGCGAGCAGCTGGTGGAGATGATCGCCCTGCGCGTCCTCAACAGGCGCTACCAGGAAGAATCGCTGACGCCGGAACGGCCCTTTACCCGCGCCGGCGTTTCGACCGGCCAGAGCTATGATGCCGTGCGCATGACATCGCTGACGGTGGGGTACCAGCCCGGCCAGTGGAAGACGGCACTGATCACCGCCGAGAAAATGCGGCTGGCCATCCTGGAAACCGGCGCGAGCCAAGCCGAACTGGACCGCGCCCTAGTCGAATTCCGCGCTGATATCGAACAGCGCGCCGAGACGGTGGCGACACGGCCCTCGCGCGCCATTGTCGGCTCCATCCTGCAGGCGCTGGAAGACAACGAGGTCTATACCAGCGATACCCGCGACCTGGCGGCCTATGACGGCTATGTCCGCACCCTGACACTGGACGAGGTCAACAAGGCGCTGCGCGCGGCCTTTGTCGGCGGCGGGCCGCTGATCTTCGCCAGTGGTGAAGAAGCCTTTGAAGGGGGCGACGCGGCGGTGCAGGCTGCCTTTGTGGAAGCGCAGAAGGCCGACCGTGGCGTGGTGGCGGCGCAGACGGTCAAGCCCTGGCCTTACACCGACTTCGGTACGCCCGGCACGGTGGCCGCGACCCGCACGGTTGCCGATCTGGACGCGACCTATGTGCGCTTCGCCAACGGTGTGCGGCTGACGGTGAAGCCGACCAAGTTCCGCGCCAACCAGATCGAAGTGCAGGTGAAGGTCGGCAGCGGCCGTCTCGAATTGCCCCGTGACCGCATCAACCCCACCTGGGCGGGCGGCACGGTGATTTCCGGCGGCCTGAAGCAACTGACCCAGACCGAGATATCGCGCACCCTGGCCGGGCGGCAGGTCGGCACCGGTTTCGGCGTGGGCGAAGACGGCTTTCTCTTTTCCGGCGCCACCATTCCGCGTGACCTGCAATTGCAGATGGAAGTGATGGCGGCCTATGTCCGCGAACCCGCCTTCCGGCCTGACAGCTTCGAGCGTGCCCGTACCGCCTATCTGGAACGCCTGCGCAATGCCGGTACCAGCCCCGGCGCGGTGATGGGCCTGGCGATGCCGGAGATTCTGCATGATGGCGACAAGCGCTGGGCCTCTGCCGGTATGGCCGAAGTCGAGGCAGCCCGGATCGAGGATCTGCGCGACCTGCTGATGCCGGTGCTGGCGAACGGCCCGATCGACGTCACCATCGTGGGCGATGTGACGCTGCAACAGGCGATCGACGTCACGGCCCGCACCTTTGGCGCCTTTGCGCCGCGCACCGGTGCGCGCATTGCCACCAGCGCCGCCAACACCACGCGCTTCCCCGCTGGCGCCAAGGAGACGACGCGGTTGGTCACCACCGACCAGAAGGGGCAGGAGATCGCCGTCGTGGTATGGCCGACACAAGGGCGTTTCCCCGATCTCAAGGCCAGCATCACGCTGCAAATTCTGGGCACTGTGGTGAATGACCGCCTGTTCGACCGGCTGCGCGGCATGGGCACGGTCTATAGCGCGCAGGTGGGCGCGACCTCATCCAAGGTGTTCGACTATGGCTATGTCCAGGCGCTGGCGCAGCTGACGCCCGCCGCCAATGCGGTGTTCCACGAGGAGCTGGCCAAGATCGTCTCTGACCTGCAGGCGGGCAACCTCACCGAAGATCAACTGACGCGGGCGCGCGAACCGGCGCTGGAAGCGCTGCGCAAGGCACGCGAGACCAATGATTATTGGGTCTCGGTGCTGGACGACACCGAATATAATCCCGCCAAGCTCGAGCTGGCGCGGCAGTATGAGCCGATCCTGCGGAGCCTGACGGCTGCTGATATCGTCGCGGCGGCGAAAAAGTATCTGACCGATGCCAAGGCGATCCGCGTGTCGGTGGGGCCGCCGGCTTCGTAACGCCATGTGTCATGGCCCACGATAAGTGGACCATGACCATGTCGTGTACGGACCTACTTCTTCAAAATCTTTGCCACGCGCGCGCCTGCCAGGCGTGATGCCACCGGCATGTCCGAGCCCAGTAGCGGTGCCAGATAGTCGTGAAAGGCCGGCGTGACGCCGTTGGCCGCTGCATTGATGAAGCTGTCGGGCATCACCTTGGTCAGGCCCGCAATCTGCTTCAGATCCGTGAGCTGATACTCGGCGGCATAATTGCCGGCGCGGTGGATGGAGATCGAGCCGTCGCGGCCGCTCCACATCGCATGCTGCACCGCCTTTTCGCCCACCTCGCGCGCCTCGCGCTGGTCAACATCGCTGACGCAGCCCAGGAAGCTGCGCTGGACATAGCCGAAAGTGTCGCCGCGCACGCGCTTGAGGCCAAGCTTTTCCTTCACCACCTTGGTGAGCATGTCGGCCAGGGCGCCGCCGGCCAGTTCGACATTGCCATGCGGGTCCTTGTCCAGCATGCCGAGCGTGGCGGCGATGGGGGTGTGATCGGCATCGGCGATGCCTTCCGACACGGCGATGACGCAGCGGCCGTGGCGGTCCATCGTCGCCTTCACATCACCGAGGAACTTGTCCACGTTGAAGGCGCGTTCCGGGACATAGATCAGGTGCGGGCCGTCCTCGGGATAGAGGCCACCCAGCGCGGCGGCGGCGGTGAGGAAGCCGGCATGTCGTCCCATCACCACGCCGATATAGACGCCGGGCAGGGCGCGGTTGTCGAGATTGGCGCCCGCAAAGGCCTGCGCCACGAACTTGGCGGCGGACGGAAAGCCCGGCGTGTGATCATTGACCATCAGGTCGTTGTCGATGGTCTTGGGAATGTGGATGCAGCGCAGGTCGTAATTGGCCTTCTGCGCTTCCTCGGAAACGATGCGCACCGTGTCGGAGCTGTCATTGCCGCCGATATAGAAGAAGCTGCCGATGCCGTGCGCCTGCACGCTCTTGAAGATTTCCTGGCAGTATTTCAGGTCGGGCTTGTCGCGGGTCGAGCCCAGCGCCGCTGACGGCGTCACCGCCACGCGCTCCAGGTTGGCCATCGTCTCCTGCGTCAGGTCAACGAAATCCTCGTTGACGATGCCGCGCACGCCATGCAGCGCGCCATAGACCTTGCTGACGTTTGCGAACTTGCGGGCTTCCAGCACCACGCCGACGAGCGACTGGTTGATGACAGCGGTGGGGCCGCCGCCCTGGGCGACCAGGATTTTTGAAGCGTTGGACGACACGGTAGGCCCTCTTTTTATGTTGCAGCGCCGAAGAAAAGCCCGGCGCATCGGCTTGGCGCCGGGAGTCCTACGACGGAAGTTAATCTTTGTCAGCCGCGACTTTTTGCTATGCTCAGACAAAGGCCGGATTTGAACCGGCAACCTTGGGGGGAATAGTCCATGAAAATCCGTCTCGCCATCGCCTCGCTGGCTGTTCTGGGCGCTTTCACGCTCGCCCTGGCGCAGACGCCCACGCCGCCGCCGGGCCCTGCCGCCCCGCCGCCGCCGCCACAATTCCCCGTGGGCGGCACCGACAATATTTCCAATGGCGATACTGTGATCGGGCCCGACTATGCGGTCGCCGACGAATTGCGTTCGCATCCCGCCTGGGCCACTGGCGAATTGCACCAGTTCGTCATGCTGGCCAAGGACAGCAAGATCTACCCCGGCCGCAAGCGCAAGTCCGGCTATCGCGCTGACCCGGCCAAGGCGCCAGGCGGCCCGGGCAATGCCGTGCCGGGCGATGTGCAGTGGGAGGACGCGCCCTACGAGCCGCGTCCCGTCTGGGTCTATGTCCCCGCCGGCACCAATCCGCGTACCCCCATGCCGGTGATCATCGTGCAGGATGGCCGCGGCTATCAAGACCAGGTGCGCCGCGCCATCGACGCCGGCATCGCACAGAAGAAAATTCCGCCCATGGTCATGGTGGCGTTGCAGCCCGGTTCGGTGCCGCTGGGTGCCGTGAATGCCGAGGACGCGCAGGGCAGCCAGCGCGGCCATGAATACGACACCATGTCGGGCCGCTACAGCGACTTCATCGAGACCGAAGTGCTGCCGCTGGTTTCCAAGAAGTACAACATCACTTTCACCAAGGATCCCGAAGGCCGCGCCACGCTGGGCGGCTCATCGGGGGCGGCGGCGGCGTTCAGCATGGCCTGGTATCACCCGGAGCGGTATCGCCGCACGGTGATCTTCTCGCCGACCTTCGTGAACCAGCAATCGCCGGTCGATCCTGCAACGCCGCGCGGCGCGTGGGAATATCACGCCACGTTGATCCCCAACACGGCGAAGAAGCCGATTCGCATCTGGATGGAAGTGGGCGAGCGCGACAACCGCTACCAGGACGAGGAAGGCACCTGGCACAATTGGGTGCTGGCGGCGAACCGCACGGCGGCGGCACTGAAGGCCAAGGGTTATGATTACCGCTATGTCTTCGCCAAGGATGCCGGTCACACCGATGGCCGTGTGCGCGAGCAGACCATGGCGGCGGCGCTGGAATATGTCTGGCAGGGTTACCAGCCGACAGGCCGTTAGCACGGTTCTTTTGCGTCCTGCGTGCGTTGTTCGTCGCTCATGGGCTTTTGTTTGCCCATATCGCTTCGCGCGCCTGAAAGCCGGTCAGCGATAGTCGGGCGGTGGCTGCTCGCCACGCCGCACCCGGGGAATGACCGCCCTCACATGCCGCCAGCTATTGGCGGCGAACAATTCCCCCAGCGATTCCAGCAGCGCGATTTTGGCATCGCATTCGGTCTCGGCCTTGTCAGTGAAGTCGCGCACGAACTGCCGTGCTTGCGTCCAGATCTGTATTCTTGTGAGCACGTGGATCCCCGGTCTGAGGCCGGGACTTATGACATTGCGGTCAAGTTAACAATGGTCACACGTAATATTATTACGTCTCCACCCCGTTCAGGGGAATTGTCTTCATCCTTTGCTCACCCTGTCGGCTCCCGATGCGCGACTGTGGCGTGAAAGACGCAGGAAAAGCCTAGGCTTTTCTTGGCCGGACCTCCAACCTCTGCTAGGTTGTTTTCCAGTTGAAGCGAGGGTTTTTCGTCTTATGCCGGTCGTTGCGCGCGCCATTGCCGCCTGCGCGATCCTTGCCGCCTTTGCGGCCGGGACGGCCTTTGCTGCGCCCGCCCAGCAGGCTGCACCGCTGACCATCACCGCGTCCAGCGTCACGTCCTTTGGTGCCCCGCGCGCCCTCACCGCCACCGAATTTGCCAGCGTCCCGGCGCTAGTCAACGCCACGCATGACACCGGCGCGCTGACCCTGTCGTCGGACGGGTTTGCCGCCAGCACGGCGCTGTCGCCCACCCTGGCGCTCGACAGCGCCTATCGCGGCGACCTGTCGGCGCGCTTCACCAGCTTTGACCGCACCGCCCAGCCCATGCTGGGCAATGGTGCCTCGTTCCTCGCGCTGGCCAATGCCGGACGCTATGGCGGCCTGACCTATGTGCCGTCGGCCGATCTTAAGCTGCGACTGGGCGTCAGCGCCTGGAATGGCCGTCTCGACAATGTGAGCTTCGATGTCCAGGCCGCGACCGGCATGCCCTTCGCCGTCGATCGCAGCTCGGTCACCACGGTGATGGCTGGCCTGTCCTGGAATCCCGCCGAGTGGATGAGCCTGGGGCTGAACGCCGTTTCGTCCTATCGCCGCAACACGCCGCTCGCCTATGGCGTGGCGTCGCCGCTGGGCCAGTCGTCGCGCACCCAGGGCGTGGAACTTTCCGCCAGCTTCAACCTGGCCAAGGACTGGGTCACCACCACCCATTTCGCGCAAGGCTTCACCCAGCTCAACCAGCGCAGTGGCGCGGCGGGCACCAGCTTTGACGGGCAGGCCTATTCCATCACCGTCGCCAAGCAGGGCGTGTTCGGCGATGACGCGCTGGGCTTCACGCTCAGCCGTCCCGCGCCCGGCATGATCAGCAGCTTCACGGCTTTCAGCGCGGCAAGTGAATTGCCGCCCATTATGCTGGCCGCCGGCAAGAACACCGCGCCGGAAACCGACCTGCAGATCGGCTATGTCACCAGCTTCCTGAATGGCCGTTTGGCCTTGCAGACCAATGCCGGCTACCAGATGAACGCGCAGGGCCAATCCGGCGCCAGCGCGGTGTCGGTGCTGTCGCGCGCGAAGATCAACTTCTGAAGCGCATTTTTCTTCTTGTGAGCGTTGCCGTCGCGGTGCTGCTGCTCAGTGCCGTGTTCTGGATCATGCCGGACGGCCTGCGCCTGACGCCGCATGCGGTCGCAGCACCACCGCCGCTGCAGGGCTACACTATCGCCGTCATCGCCGACCTGCATGCGGGCGCGTCCTTCATCGACGAAGGCAAGCTGGACGCGATTGTGCGCCAGACCAATGCCGCCAATCCCGACCTGGTACTGCTGGCGGGTGATTTTTCCGGCGGCATGCAGGCCGACATCATCGCGGCGCACCTATCGCGGCTGGAGGCAAGGCTGGGGGTCTATGCCGTGCTGGGCGCGGGCGATGTGCCACAAGACGACGAAGCGCCCATGATCGGCCCCGCGCTGGAGAAGGTTGGCATCTACGTTCTGGGCGGTTCCTATATCGTGCTGGGAACAGCGCGTGGTCCGGTGATCCTGACCTGGCTGGGCGAAGGTCGTCCGATCCGGCTTCCGCCGGGCGGCACGGTTTTGTGCCTTGCCGCTGCGGTGCCGGATCTGGCCAATGTGCCGGCGCGCTGTGCGCTGACCATTTCCGGCCCGCCCCATGGCGACCAGCTTGCCCTACCGTTCCTGCGCGCGGCGCCGGTGCGCCGCGATGGCGGGCGGACGCTGTTCGTCAGCCCCGGCATTGGTGGCGCGACCCTGTCTGCGCGCCTGGACACGCCCGAGATTTCACTGCTGAAAATCCAGTAGCGACGGGCCCCGTGCCCCGCTAAAACCGCATCGCTTTCGCAAGGAAAACCATCATGGCCGGCCCCCAGTTCGTCTACTACATGAAGGACCTGTCCAAGACGTATCCGGGCGGCAAGCAGGTTCTCAAGAACATCTACCTGTCCTTCTATCCGGGCGCCAAAATCGGCATCGTCGGCGTCAATGGCGCGGGCAAGTCCACCCTGATGAAGATCATGGCAGGCATGGACACGGAATATACCGGCGAGGCCTGGGCCGCTGATGGCGTCCGCATGGGCTATCTCAGCCAGGAGCCACATCTCGATCCGGCCAAGACCGTCCGCGAGAATGTCATGGAAGGCGTCGCCAAGAAGCAGGCGCTGGTGGACCGCTACAACGAGATCGCCTCCAACTATACCGACGAGACCGCCGACGAGATGGCGAAGCTGCAGGACGAGATCGAAGCCCAGGGCCTGTGGGATCTCGACAGCCAGGTCGACCAGGCGATGGACGCACTGCGCTGCCCCGATGGCGATGCCGCAGTGGAAACGCTGTCAGGCGGCGAGCGCCGCCGCGTCGCGCTATGCAAGCTTCTGCTGGACGCGCCCGACATTTTGCTGCTGGACGAACCCACCAACCATCTCGATGCCGAGTCGGTGCAATGGCTGGAATCGACGCTGAAGGACTATAAGGGCTGCATCATTTTGGTCACCCATGACCGTTATTTCCTGGACAATGTCACCGGCTGGATCCTGGAACTGGATCGCGGCAAGGGCATTCCGCATGAAGGCAACTACACGTCTTTCCTGGAAGTGCAGGAAAAGCGCCTGAAGCAGGAATCCAGCGAAGAGCAGGCGCAGCAGCGCACGATCGCGCGCGAACGCGAGTGGATCAAGCAGTCGCCCAAGGCGCGCCAGGCCAAGTCCAAGGCGCGCATCAACTCCTATGAGGAGCTGGTGGCCAAGTCGCAGGAACAGCGCACCGGCACCGCCACCATCATGATCCCGGTGGCGGAGCGGCTGGGCGACCTGGTGATCGAGGCTGAAGGTCTCGCCAAGGGTTATGACGACCGCCTGCTCTACGAGAATGTGAACTTCAAGTTGCCGCCGGGTGGTATTGTGGGCGTCATCGGCGCCAACGGTGCCGGCAAGACGACGCTGTTCCGCATGCTCACGGGGCAGGAAAAGCCCGATGCCGGTACGCTCAAGGTCGGTTCCACCGTGCAGATCGGCTATGTGGACCAGAGCCGCGACTCGCTCGATCCCAAAAAGACCGTGTACCAGGAGATTTCCGGCGGCACCGACTTCATCGAGTTCGGCAAGACCAAGATCAACGCGCGCGCCTATTGCGGTCATTTCGCCTTCAAGGGTGGCGACCAGCAGAAGATGGTCGGCCAGTTGTCGGGCGGTGAGCGCAACCGCGTCCATCTCGCCAAGATGCTGCGCTCGGGCGCCAATTTGCTGCTGCTCGACGAACCCACCAACGATCTGGATGTTGACACGCTGCGCGCACTGGAAAGTGCCCTGGAAGAATTCGCCGGTTGCGCCCTGATCATCAGCCATGACCGCTGGTTTCTGGATCGCATCGCCACCCACATGCTGGCCTTTGAAGGCGACAGTCATGTCGAATGGTTCGAAGGCAATTTCCAGGATTATGAGGCCGACAAGAAGCGCCGCCTGGGTGTGGATGCCGACCAGCCGCACAAGATCAAGTACAAGCGCTTCACCCGCGACTGATCAGGCCGGCAAGTCTTCAGGGCGTTGCTGGAAGAAGCCGAACCGGTTGCGGTACGGGCATGAAAAAAGCCGCTCCTGCGGGCGCGGCTCTTCTCAAGGATGCCGCTCTTACGACCGGAACTGCTTGGCGAGCTCGCTGAGATGCGAAATCAGTAGTTTCACGTTGCCATTGTTCTGGCCCAGGAAGGCGACGAACTGGTCGCGCTGCTGCAGCGACAGCCACACGCCTTCCACCGAGACGTCGGTCACCACCGGCTTGGCGCCATCGGTGCGGACGCGGAAGCTGACTTCCAGCGGCGGGGCCGACTTGGCCGGATCGATCAGCTGGGTGGAGACGATGTAGTCGGTCGGAGCCCGCTGGGTAGAGCCCGTCACCTTCAGCGTCTGGCCGGAATATTTTGAGAAATAGAACTGATAGACCGACACGGCATAGTTCTGGAACGCGCTTTCGAACCCGGCCACATCGGCGGGTGAAGCGCTGCGGCGATACTGGCCCAGCGTGAAGTCGGCAATGCGCTTGAGGTTGGTGAGGCCGGTGAGGAACTGCTCGAACTGGTCGCGCTTGGCCGCTGGCGTCAGCGTCTTGTTGTTTAGAAGCGCCAGGCCCCTCTGGATATTGTCCGAGACGAAGGTTTCCGCTGGGTCCGCAGCCAGGGCGGGCGCTGTCAGGAATGGCACCACAAGAGCGGTGGCCAGGAGCGTGCGGCGGGCCAGGGAGAAGGGGGTGCTCATACTAATGTCTCTAGCAACTATACGTGCAGAATTGTGGTTTTCTGCGGCAGTTTCAAGGCCGAACGGGCCCGATTTTTCTCAGAAATCCGGCAATTCCGCCGCCGGATTGGCCACGCCGTCGCGAATTTCGTTGTCGCGCGCCTGGCGGTAAAGGTTCCGCAGGGCGGCATAATAATCCACCGAGCTGCGCTCGATACCCTGCAGCGTGTCGAAGGTCTGGGATCGCAGGTCCAGCACGTTGAGATATTGCCGCCCTGCCGCCCACCAGAAATGCTGTTTGAAGTGGATATGGTTGGTGGTATCGATGCCGAACGTGTCCACCATCAGTCCCGCCGTGTCGCGCGGGTTGCTGGGCCCTAGCAGCGGCAACATCACGAACGGGCCTTCGCCCGCGCCCCACACCGACAGCGTCTGGCCGAAATCCTCGCCGTGATAGGGCATGCCGATGGGTGTGGCGGGATCGAAAAGGCCGCCCACTCCGATGCTGGAATTGATCACGAAGCGCGCCACGGTGCGGCCTGCCCGGCCGGGCTTGGACTGCAGCAGGTCGTTCACGAAGATGGTGGGCAGCGCCAGGTTACGCAGCAAATTGTGCACGTCGGTGCGCATGAATTCCGGCAGCGCCCGGTAGCGTTCCAGCGTGTGGATGAAGACCAGCCGGTCCACTTCCTGGTTCAGCACCATGATGTTGCGGTTGGCCGGCTCATAGGGGTCTTTAGCAGCCAGCGCCTCGGGTGAGGCGGTGCTGGCGCAGCCCGCCAGCGCCAGTCCATAAAGCCCCAGCAATAGCGCCCGAAAGCCGCGCATGATCGAACCGAATCCCAAGAGAATGACGGCTTTTTTGCCGTTTTTGCGGTGCAAAATCCACGACTTGATACGGGCTTTTTCCCTCTTGCAGCAAGGCTTTCCGTAAGCATATAAAGATATGTTTATATGTTTTGGAGGCTTGGTTGGAGCGGTTGGTGGCCATGTTGCGTGCGGCGGGGGATCCCACCCGCCTGCGCCTGCTGCTGCTGCTGCGGGAGGCCGAACTGACCGTGAGCGAATTGATCGAGATTGTCGGCCAGTCCCAGCCCCGTGTTTCCCGGCATCTCAAGCTGTTGGGCGAAGCCGGACTGCTGGAGCGCTTCAAGGAAGGCAGCTGGGTTTTCTATCGCGCCGCCGGGCGTGGCACCGGCGCAGAACTGGGCCGCACGGTGGCGGAGCTTTCGGGTGGCCATGCCGCCGACCTGGCCCGGCTGAGCCATGTGCGGGCCCAGCGCGCCGCCCGCGCCGCCGACTATTTCAAGGCCAATGCGGCGGAATGGGCCCGCATTCGCGCCCTGCATGCGCCGGAAAAGGATGTAGAGGCGGCGATCCTGACCCGCCTGCCGCAAAAGATCGGCGGCCTGCTCGACATCGGCACCGGCACGGGCCGGATGCTGGAACTGGTGGCGCCGCGCGCCGCCCACGCCATCGGCATCGATGTCAGCCCGGAGATGCTGGCCATTGCCCGCAACCGGCTGCCGGGCGAGACGCTGGGCCATGTGCAGGTGCGGCTGGGCGATCTTTATCGCCTGCCCTTTACCGATGCCGGCACGGGCGAGAATGAAGCGGGCTTCGACGTGGTGCTGTTCCACCAGGTGCTGCATTACCTTGATGATCCTGGCGCGGCGGTGGCGGAAGCTGCGCGCGTAATGACGCGGGGTGGCCGCCTGCTGATCGCGGATTTCGCGCCGCATGGTCTGGAATTCCTGCGCGACGAATATGCCCATCGCCGTCTGGGTTTTTCCGACCGCGAAGTGGAAGGCTGGCTGTCCGCTGCCGGGCTGACACTTTCCGCCACCGATACTATTGCCCCGGAACAGTCCGGGGCCGACAAGCTGACCGTCAAAGTGTGGTTTGCCACGCGCAACAAGAACGAAGCCCCATGAGCCTCAAAGACCTGATCGCAACCGGCGGCGCACCCAGCGTGTCGTTCGAATTCTCCCCGCCCAAGAATGACGAGGCGGAGGCAGCCCTGTGGGCCGCGATCAAGCGGCTGGAGCCGCTGTCGCCCAGCTTCGTCTCCGTCACCTATGGCGCGGGCGGTTCCACCCGCGAGCGCACCCATGCCACGGTCAAGCGCATCGTGGACGAAACCACGCTCAAGCCCGCCGCGCACCTGACCTGCGTCGGGCACACCCGGGACGAGATCGGCGAGATCGTGCGCGGTTATTGGGACAATGGCATCAAGCATATCGTGGCGCTGCGCGGCGACATGCCGGGCATGGAAGGGCCCTACTGCGCCCATCCCGACGGCTACCAATCCACGCCGGAGTTGATCGCGGGGCTGAAGAAGATCGCGCCCTTCGAGGTCAGCGTCTCCTTCTATCCCGAGCGCCATCCCGACTCGCCCAGCCACGGCCATGACATCGAATTGCTGAAGAAAAAGCAGGATGCGGGCGCGGCACATGCCTTGGGCCAGTTCTGCTATGACGACGACGCCACGGCGCGCTTCCGCGACGATGCGGCAGCAGCCGGCATCACTATTCCCATCGTGCCCGGCGTCATGCCCACCACCAATTTCCGTGCCGTCGAGCGCATGGCGGGCAAGGCGGGCGCGTCCATTCCCGCCTGGCTGGCGCGCGCCTATGAAGGACTGGACGACGACGTCGAAAGCCGCCGCATCGTCGCCGCCGCCGTTCTGGCCGATCAGGTGCAGCAGCTGCGCGCCCGCGGCTTCGATCATTTCCATTTCTATACGCTCAACCAGGCCAATCTCAGCTATGCGGCCGCCCGCCTGCTGGGAATGCGGCCGAAGGATATCGCATGAGTTTCGACCGTTCCGCCCGCATTGACTGGATGAAGCAGGAAGCCAGGAAGCGCCTGTTGCTGCTCGACGGCTCCTGGGGCGTGATGATCCAGGGCTACACGCTGGGCGAGGATGATTTTCGCGGCCAGCGCTTCGGCAACCATCCCTCGGAGCTCAAGGGCAACAATGATCTGCTGACCCTGACCAAGCCGGAGATCATCCAGAATATCGGCCGCATGTATCTGGATGCGGGCGTGGATTTCATTGAAACCAACACCTTCAACTCCAATTTCACCAGCCAGGAAGATTATGGCCTGGGCCACCTGGTCAGCGAGCTGAACGAGGCTGGTGCGCGGTTGGCGCGCGCGCTGTGCGATGAATATTCCACCGCCGACCGCCCGCGCCTGGTGGCGGGCGTGCTGGGCCCGGCCAACCGCACTGCGACGATCTCGCCCGACGTCAACGACCCGGCCTTCCGCAACATCACCTTCGACCAGTTGCGCGAAACCTATCGCGACGGCACGCGTGGCCTGATCAAGGGTGGCGCCGACGTCATCATGATCGAGACGGTGTTCGATACGCTGAATGCCAAGGCGGCGATCTATGCCATCGAGGAAGTCTATGAGGAGCTGGGACTGCGCCTGCCGGTGTGGATTTCCGGCACCATCACCGACCTGTCGGGCCGCACTCTGACGGGACAGACACCGGAAGCCTTCTGGCATTCGGTGCGCCACGCCAATCCCTTTGCCATCGGTCTCAATTGCGCCCTGGGCGCCAAGGAACTGCGTCCCTACATCGCCGAATTGTCGAACGCCTGTGACACGCTGGTGTCGGCGCATCCCAATGCCGGTCTGCCCAACGAGTTCGGTGGCTATGACGAGAGCCCCGAACAGATGGCGGAGATGATCCGCGAGTTCGCCACCTCTGGCCTGGTCAACATTGTCGGCGGTTGCTGCGGCACCAAGCCGGATCACATCGCCGCCTTCGGCAAGGCCATCAAGGATTTGCCGCCGCGCCAGATTCCGCAGAAGCCGAAATATATGCGCCTGTCGGGTCTGGAGCCGTTCACCCTGACGCCCGACCTGAACTTCATCAATGTCGGCGAGCGCACCAACATCACGGGCTCGGCCAAGTTCCGCAAGCTGATAGTCGCCAATGACTATGAGGCGGCACTGAGCGTGGCGCGCGACCAGGTCGAGAATGGCGCCCAGGTCATCGACATCAACATGGACGAGGGCATGATCGACGGCGAGGCGGCGATGACCCGCTTCGTCAACATGATGGCGGGCGAGCCGGACATTTCCAAGGTCCCGCTGATGATCGATAGCTCCAAGTGGCATGTGATCCAGGCCGGCCTGAAATGCTGCCAGGGCAAGGTCATCGTCAATTCGATCTCGCTCAAGGAAGGCGAGGAGCAGTTCCTCAAGCACGCCAAGGAAGTCATGCGCTTCGGCGCCGCCGTGGTGGTGATGGCGTTCGACGAGGTCGGCCAGGCCGACACCAAGGAGCGCAAGATCGAGATCTGCAAGCGCGCCTATGACATCCTGGTGCAGAAGCTGAATTTCCCGCCCGAAGACATCATCTTCGACCCCAACATCTTCGCGGTCGCCACCGGCCTGGAAGAGCATAACGAATACGGCAAGGCCTTCGTCGAGGCCTGCGAGGTCATCCGCCGCGAGAATCCGCATGCCCATATCTCCGGCGGCGTCTCCAACTTCTCCTTCTCCTTCCGGGGCAACGAGAAGGTGCGCGAAGCCATGCACAGCGTTTTCCTGTTCCACGCCATCAAGGCGGGCATGGACATGGGCATCGTCAATGCCGGCCAGCTCACCGTCTATCAGGATATCCCGACGCCGCTGCGCGATGGCATCGAGGATGTCTTCTTCAACCGCCGCCCCGACGCCACCGAAAGACTGCTGGAGCTGGCACAGCAATATCGCGGCGACGGCAAGGTTGCCGACGTGGCCGACGCTGCTTGGCGCAGCCTGCCGGTGAATGAACGCATTTCCCACGCCATGGTGCAGGGCATCGACGCCTTCATCATCGAGGATACCGAGGAAGCGCGCCTGGCCGCCGAAAAGCCGTTGCATGTCATCGAAGGCCCGCTGATGGCGGGCATGAACGTGGTCGGCGACCTGTTCGGCTCGGGCAAGATGTTCCTGCCGCAGGTGGTGAAGTCGGCCCGCGTCATGAAGAAGGCGGTGGCACACCTGCTGCCCTTCATGGATGCCGACAAGAGCCAGACGAAGGAGCCGGCAGGCAAGATCGTCATGGCGACGGTCAAGGGCGACGTCCATGATATCGGAAAGAACATTGTCGGCGTGGTGCTGCAGTGTAACGGCTATGAAGTGATCGACATGGGCGTGATGGTGCCCATGCAGAAAATTCTCGATGCCGCCAGGGAGCACAAGGCCAACATCATCGGCCTGTCCGGCCTGATCACGCCGTCGCTGGACGAGATGGTGACGGTGGCGTCCGAGATGGAACGCCAGGGCTTTGACATTCCGCTGATGATCGGCGGCGCCACCACCTCCAAGGTGCATACGGCGGTGAAGATCGATCCGACCTATCGCCGTGGCCAGACGGTATACGTCACCGACGCCAGCCGCGCCGTCGGCGTCGCGTCCAGTCTGCTGCAGAAGGAAACCGGGGCGCAATACGCTGCCGGCATCCGTGCCGAGTATGAGAAGATGGCCGCCGGCCATGCCAACCAGCGTGCGGGCGGCAAGCGCCTGGCGCTGGCGGATGCTCGCGCCAACCGCGCCAAGACGGATTTCACCAGGACCGCGCCCGCGCCGACATTCTTCGGCACCCGCGTCTACAAGGAATACGACCTGGCGGAATTGGCGCGCTATATCGACTGGACGCCGTTCTTCCAGACCTGGGAACTGGCTGGCCACTATCCCGACATCCTGACCGATGACAAGGTCGGCAAGGCCGCCAGCGAACTTTTCCGCGACGCCCAGGCGATGCTGCAGAAGATCATCGACGAGAAGTGGTTGGAGGCCCGCGCTGTGATCGGCTTCTGGCCCGCCAATAGCGACCCCAAGAATGTCGATGACATTCTGGTCTATGGCGACAAGGCGCGGAAATTCCCCATCCAGACGCTGCACACGCTGCGCCAGCAGATGACGCGCGAGGCGGGCCGACCCAACCTGGCGCTGTCCGACTTCATCGCCCCACCCGGCACCGAAGATTATATCGGCGGCTTCGCGGTGACGGCGGGCATCGGCGAAGAGCCGCACCTGGAAGCCTTCCGCGCCGCCAAGGACGATTATTCCGCCATCCTGCTGTCCGCCCTGGCCGATCGCCTGGCCGAAGCCTTTGCCGAGCGCCTGCATGAAAAGGTGCGCAAGGACTATTGGGGCTATGCCGCCGACGAGGCCTTCAGCAACGACGACCTGATCAAGGAAGCCTATCAGGGCATCCGCCCCGCGCCGGGCTATCCCGCCCAGCCGGAGCACAGCGAGAAGGGCACGCTCTTCAAGCTGCTGGATGCGGAAGACAAGATCGGCGTCAAGCTGACCGAAAGCTATGCCATGTGGCCAGGTTCGTCGGTGTCGGGCTTCTATTACGCCCATCCCGAAAGCCGCTATTTCGGCATCGGCAAGATCGAGCGCGACCAGGTGGCGGATTATGCCCAGCGCAAGGGCTGGGACATGGCCACCGCCGAACGCTGGCTTGCCCCGCTGCTGAACTACAATCCGCGCGCCCTGGACGCCGCCGAGTGAGGCCGGCGCGCATCATCGCGCTTGTGCTGGTGGCGGCAGGCATTGTGCTGGCCGTGTTCTATCCCGACCGGATCGATCCGATGGCAATCTCGCGCACCATCGCGGCGCAGCCGCTGGCGCCGCTTTACTTCATCCTTCTGCAGGTGGCGGCCAGTCTGCTGTTCATCCCGCGTACCGTGCTGGGCATCGCGGCCGGACTGGTCTTTGGCGTGTTCTGGGGGGCGCTATGGGCACTGCTCGGCGCGATGGCGGGCGCGGCGGCCGGTTTCGCGCTGGCGCGCTGGTTCGGCGTCACCGGCATGCTCGATGCATCGCCCGGCATTGGCCGCATGGTGGAGCGGGCCGAACATGGCGGCTGGCGCGCGGTGGCGATCCTGCGCCTGACGCCGGTGCCGCACAGTGTCGCCAACACGCTGCTGGCCATGACCAACCTGCGCTGGCGCGATTACCTGCTGGGTTCCTTTGCGGGCATGTTGCCGATGACACTGGCGCAGGTCGATATCGGCGCGTCCGGCAATGCCATCCTGGAAGGCGGGCAATGGATACTGGCCTGCCTGATGCTGGCTTTCGGTCTTCTCGCCAGCTTTCTGCTCAAGCGCTTCGGCCAGCCTGCGTCTGGCAAGTAAGTTGAGGCCACGCTAGATTGACCCCATGTCTGTCTGGGGAAAAGTCGGCGGCGCCGCCGCAGGTCTGATGGTGGGCGGCCCCGTGGGCGCGCTGGTCGGCGCTGTGGCGGGCCATTTCCTGTTCGATCGCGAAGCTGATCCCGGCGTGGTCTTCACCATCGCCATCATCGCCCTGTCGGGCAAGATGGCGCGTGCCGACGGCATCGTCACCGACGAGGAATTCCAGATCTTCCGCCGCGTCTTCAACCTGCCGCCGCAGGATGAAGCCAGTGTGCGCCGCATCTTCAACCTGGCGCGGCAGGACATCGCCGGTTACGAAGCCTATGCCACCCAGATCGCGCGGCTGTTCGTCGGCAACCACGCCATTCTGGAAGACGTGCTCGATGGCCTGTTCGAGATCGCCAAGGCCGATGGCGTGCTGCATCCGGGCGAGGCCGCCTTCCTGGAACGGGTGGCGGAAATCTTCGGCTTCGCCCCCAACGAGTTTCGCCGTATCCGCGCCAGCCATTTCGCGCCGGAACTGACCGATCCCTATGTCATTCTTGGCGTTTCCTATGTCGCCAGCGATGACGAGATCAAGCAGACCTATCGCCGCCTGGTGCGCGAGAACCATCCCGACAGCCTGATCGCGCGCGGCGTGCCCATCGAGTTCGAGAAACTGGCCAACGACAAGCTGGCCTCGATCAACGCCGCCTATGAGCGCATCCTGGCGGAGCGGGGGCTGAAATGAAGCGCGTCGAGCGGCCTTCGCCCAATCATGATGCGCGGGGTGCGCCCATCGACATGCTGGTGCTGCACTATACCGGGATGACGAATGCGCAAGCCGCGCTGTCGCGCCTCACCGATCCGGCGGCAAAGGTCTCGGCGCACTACACCATCGACGAGGACGGCACCATCTATGCCCATGTGCCGGAGGCGCAGCGCGCCTGGCATGCCGGCGTCTCGCACTGGGCGGGTGCCACCGACATCAATGCCCGTTCCATCGGCATCGAGATCGTCAACCCGGGCCATGAATTCGGCTATCGCCCATTCCCGGAAGACCAGGTCGCGGCGCTGATCACGCTCTGCCATTCCATCCTGGTGCGCCACCCGATTCCGTCCTGGCGCGTGTTGGGGCACAGCGATGTCGCCCCGGCGCGCAAGGATGATCCGGGCGAATATTTTCCGTGGCGGCGCTTGGCCAAGGCGGGCATCGGCCTGTGGCCGGAACGCGCTGTCAGCCAACTGGATGCCAGCGCGCTGGCGCGCTTTGGCTATGATCCCGCTGCGCCGTTGGACAAGGTGATTATAGCCTTCCAGCGTCATTTCCGTCCCAACCTGCTGAACGGGCTATGGGATCAGGAATGTGCGGAGCTGCTGCACGGGTTGCTGGATAAGTTCAGCCGTCCCGCGCTATAACCTGCCGTCAGATGGCCGGGTGACCGCGGGCTTCGCAAGAAGTTCGAGGAAAGTCCGGGCTCCACGGAAAAACGGTGCCGGTTAACGACCGGCGGGGGCGACCCCAGGGATAGCGCCACAGAAATCAAACCGCCGAATTCCTTCGGGGATGGCAAGGTTGAAATGGTGCGGTAAGAGCGCACCGCGCGACTGGCAACAGAAGCGGCACGGCAAGCCCCACCGGGAGCAAGACCAAATAGGGACGGCAGGTTGCGTTTTCCGCGTAGCCGTCCGGGTCGGTCGCGTGAGGTGTTCGGTAACGGGCATCCCAGAGGAATGGTCACCACCACGCAAGTGGTACAGAACCCGGCTTACAGGCCATCTGATAATTTCTTTCCCCCATCCGCAGCAGCTCGGGTTTGCAAGCAAACACCTCGCTGCCGCACCTTCCCCCGCTCGTCGCTCCGCTCGCGGGGGAAGGAAGCTGGTGCCTGGCGGATGGTCGCCCGGCGGCTACGCTGCCGTGCTCGAGCCCGCCTAGGTTTAGCTAGGCAGCGCGAAGGCGTAGAGCATGTTGTCCGCCGTGACGGCGACGAACTGCTTGCCATTCACCGCATAGCTTACTGGCGTGCCTGCCATCGGCCCGGCGGCGCGGAAATTCCATAGCAGCTTGCCGCCCTTGGCGTCCAGCGCCACCGCCTGTCCATCGGCCAGGGTGGCAAAGACCGCGCCGCCACGCGTCGCCAGAAGCCCTCGCACCTCCGCGATCATGGCGCTGCGCCACAACACCTTGCCGGTGCGCGAATCCACGGCCGCCACCGCCTTGCCCAGTCCGGCATAGAGAACATCGCTGCTGCGGTCGAAGGACAGCGACGGTGTTGCAACCCGCTCTTTGCTCAGCGATTGCGTCAGCACCGGCTTGGCCGTCATGCGGTCGAGAATGGTGAGCAGCCCGTCGCGGCCCAGATGCAGCAGCAGCGCCCGCTTGTTGCGGTCGGCCAGAACCACGCTGTCTCCGCCTGCGCCCGGTTGCAGCTTGTGTGACCAGGTCACGGCGCCGCTGTTGGCGTTAAGCGCGATGATCGCGTCGCTGTTCGCGCCGTCATCGCTGGCGCGTGTGGTGCTCCAGTAGAGCGTGACATTCTGTGCCTCATAGGCGCCCATCGCCGCCGTCATCGCGCCCGCCGCATTCTGCGGGACGGTATCGAAACGCCAGAGTGATTTTCCCGTGGCGGGGTCGGATGCTTCCAGCCAGCCGCGCGCCTTGGGGCCTGCGCCCGCCACGCCCGTGACCACGCGCGTGCGCAAGGCCAGCGGCGCGCCGGTCATCGCCGTGCCGTCCAGCGTGCTGCCGGTCTGGCGTTCCCACAATTGCCGCCCGCTGCTGGCATCCAGTGCGATCAGCTTGTTGTCGGCGGTGCCGACAAAGACGCGGCCTTCCAGCACGGCGACGCCGCGATTGCCGCCCATGGGCGAGGGGTTCTCCAGCACCGGCCTGCGCTCGAAATGCCAGATCGGAATGCCGCACTGCGCGTCGAAGGCATACACATTGCCCGCCGCGCCGGCGACATAGATTACCCCATCCACCACCAGCGGCGTCGCGGCGGTGGCGCCGTCGCCTAACTGCGCGCTCCAGCGCGCCTGCAGCCGTGACGAGGTGGCGGCGCTGATGCCCGGCAGGGTGGAGAAATTGCCGCCCTCCAGTCCACCGCGATGGGTCACCCAGTTGCGGAAATCCGGCGCGGCGATGCGCGCATAGGACAGTACCGAAGTCGGCAGCAGCTTGGCGGTTTCTGCCAGGTTGCGCGCCTTGCGCTGCGACAGATAGGCGACGAGATCGTCGATTTCCGTGTCGCTCATCGCCAGCGGCAACAGGGGATTGGCGTCGGCGATGCTGCGGATATTCGCCTTGGCCAGGATCGCCAGCTTGCCGTCGCGCTGCTTGAGATGCAGCGTGGAAAGGTCTTCGCCCCGCACGAAGCCGGAAAGACGCGGTCCCTGCGCCATCGTCACCGTGACAAAGCGCTGCGGTATCGGTTCATGCTTCAGGGCGTTGCGGATATCGGCGGCGGGTTTGAGCCCGATGGCCGAAAGATCGGACGCCAGGTCGTGCCCCAGCCCGTCAATCTCATGGCAGGCGGTGCAGCCGCCTCGCCTGAAAAAGAATTGCGCGCCCGCGCCGCCATTGGCGGCAGCGACCAGCGGTGTTGGCGCGCCCGGACTGGCACCGAGGCTGCTGATATAGCTGACGATGCGCCAGGTGGTTTCATCCGACAACGCCGGGAAGGCCGGCATCTTTGTGTCGGCAACGCCTTCGCGGATGATGCGGAAAATGCCGGCCTCATCGGCGGCGCGGCTCAAGGTGCGGTTGAGCGGCAATACTGCGCCGCCGATGCCGCCGCCGCCATGACAACCGGCGCAGGTGGAGTCATAGATCACCTTGCCTGCCGCCGCAGCCGCCGCGTCGTCCGCAAACGGATTGGCGGGCGGCGCATCCTGCGCCACGGCTAGGACTGCCGACAGCGCCAGCGCCGAAGCGGCGAGAGTGATCAGGAGCGCGCGCATGGATCGCAGACTTCAGACGCCTGCTTTTTTCGCCGGCACTTCGCCGATGGCCGACCAGTCCTTGTCCTGCCAGCCCCAGCGCACGGCTTCGTCGTAATTGGTCTTCAGCAGGTCGGCGGTGGGCAGCGTCATGCCCAGGCCTTCTGCCGCCGCGCGGGCCAGGTTGACGTCCTTCAGCCCCAGCGTCAGGGCGAAGCCCGCCGGTTCATACTGGCGGTCCAGCACCATCTGGCCGTAATTCTTGAACACCGCGCCGGTAAAGAGGCGGCCCGCCAGCACATCATGGAACAGGGCGGGATCGACGCCGCCCTTGCGCAGCAGGGCGAAGGCTTCGCCGGTGGCCTGCATCTCGCTGGCGATCATGAAGTTGCCCGCGATCTTGAACAGGTTCGCCTTCTCGGCGGCTTCGCCGACCGGCACGGTGCGGCTGCCGATCTTGTCGAAGACGGGCTGCATCGTCGTGATGGCCGCCATATCGCCGCCCGCCACCAGCACCAACTGTGCTGCCGCCGCCATTTCCGGGCGGCCGAACACCGGCGCGGAGATATAGGAAAGACCGGCCTTGGCGTGGGCCGCCTGCAGCTCGCGCGCCAGCGCGGCGGAAATGGTCGCCATGTTCACATGGATCAGGCCCCTGGCGGCCTTTTCCAGCAGCGGACCGGCAAAGCCGACCTCGCGCATCACCATATCGTTGGAAAGCATCGAGAAGACCGCGTTGCCCTGCATCGCTGCTTCGGGCGTGGCGGCGGCCACTGCGCCCTTGGCCACCAGTGCCTGCACCGGGGCGGGCGAGCGGTTCCACACCGTCACGTCATGGCCTGCCTTCAGCAGGTTTTCCGCGACATGGCCGCCCATCCGGCCCAGGCCGACAAAGCCGATCTTCATCCTGCTGCTCTCCCTCATTCGTCCGAATCACGGTCATTGGCCGCCCGGCGCGGGGCGCACCATAACGCCCGGCCGGGCCGGGTCGAGGGTGGCGGCGTTAACCTTTCGTTTACACAGGTCACCACAGTCTTACGGCGTTGCGTTTTTGTTCCGTATACCCCAACCCCTAGCGGGCCAGCGGGAGTCTAAATCTAGCCAAGCCACTCAAAAATATGGGCTTTTGGTTTGACCGATGCTCATGTCCCATGCTATCCCATACTGTCCCATGGGCCTCAAAAGCCCGCCTTAGCCGCCGTCGGGGGTCCGTCGGAGCAGGGGAGTGGGGAGGGGGTAGACGCTGGCCATGACCATCCCGGTCCAGCCATTCATCACGACGTTCGCGGGCTCGCTGGATGCGAAGGGCCGGGTGTGCATCCCGGCTGCCTATCGCACCATCCTGACCGGGCAGGGCACGCCCGGTGTCTATGTCACCCCCAGCTTCATCGACGCGGCGCTCGATTGCTTCGGCCAGTTGCTGCTGGATGAAACCGCCGCGCGCCTCGCCGCGCAGGATCCGTTCCTGTCGCCGTCCTTCGACGACGAAGCCACCACGCTGATCGCCCGCACGCATATCCTCAGCCCCGACGAGAATGGCCGCGTCCGCCTGCCCGACGCGCTGATCGAACATGCGGCGCTGAAGGATCGCGTGGTCTTTGCGGGCAAGGTCAAGAAATTCCAGATCTGGGATGCCGAGCGTTATGCTGCGCTGGAAGCCGAAGCGGTTGCGCGCATGAAGGCGCGCTATGCGGAAGGGCGCGGCACGTGAGCGGCCACGTCCCGGTGATGCTGAACGAAGTGCTGGAAGCCCTGAGCCCTCGCGACGGTGCACACTATATCGACGGCACGTTCGGTGGCGGCGGCTATACCCGCGCCATCCTCGAAGCCGCCGATTGCAGCGTGCTGGGCATTGACCGCGACCCCGCAGCCATCGCCCGCGGCCAGGACCTGGTGCAGCGCTTCGACGGCCGCCTGACGCTGGTGGAAGGCGAGTTCAGCCGCATGAACGAGTTCGCGTCGCAAAGCGATGGCGTCGTGCTCGATCTCGGCGTCTCGTCCTTCCAGTTCGACCAGCCGGAACGCGGCTTCTCCTTCCGCGAGGATGGTCCGCTCGACATGCGCATGAGCCTGTCGGGCATGAGCGCCGCCGATTTCGTCAACACCGCCGAGCACAGCCTGCTGGCCTCGGTCATCGCCCGCTTCGGCGAAGAGAAGAATGCCCGCCGCATCGCCAGCGCCATCATCGCGGCCCGCCCCATCACCGGCACGGCGCAGCTCGCCGCCATCGTGTCGCAAGCGCAGGGCCCCGCCGCGCTGCGTTTCGCCATCCACCCCGCCACCCGCACCTTCCAGGCGCTGCGCATCCATGTGAATGACGAGCTGGGCGAACTGACGCGCGGGCTGGAAGCGGCGCAGTCGATCCTGAAGCCGGAAGGCCGCCTGGTGGTGGTTTCGTTCCACAGCCTGGAAGACCGCATCGTCAAGCAGTTCCTCACCGGCCGTTCCGATGCCGCGCCGCGCGCCTCGCGCCACATGCCGGCCGTTATGGCGCCCGCGCCGCTGTTCCATCTCATCACCGCCAAGGCCCGCATTCCGGGCGAGGCCGAGATCGCCGCCAATCCCCGTGCCCGTTCCGCCAAGCTGCGGGCCGGCGAAAAACTTGCTGCATAGGAGCCGTCATGGTCCGCATGCTCAACATCGCCTGTGTTGTCCTGATCACCCTGACGGTGCTGGGGCTCTACACCGTCTCGGAAAAGACGCGGGTGACGCGGCTAGACCTGAACCGCACACAGGCGCAGATCCTGCACCAGCGCCGCGCCATCGCCGTGCTGGAAACCGAATGGCAAAGCGTTGCCGCCCCTGCCCGGGTGCAGCATTTCGCCGGCCTTCAGGGCATGAACGACGCGGCCTCGGTGCAGCTCTCCGCCTTTGACCAGTTGCCGCATCGTGGCGTGGATGAGCCGCTGAACGGCAGCCCAGTGCGCAACGCCAGTGTCGAAGCGCCGGCCACTCCCGCCAACAGCCACGGATTCTGATCGCGCGATGCAAGAGGCTCCCACCGTTTTCCAGCGGCGCATCGTGATCGGTGCGGGAGTCTGTGTCGCCGCCTTCCTGCTGGTCGGTTTACGCCTGATCGACGTCACGCTGCTGAGCGGTGGTCACAAGGGTGGTGTCATTGGCATGGCCGCCGCTGCCCGTGCCGATCTCACAGACCGCAACGGCGGATTGCTGGCGCGCGACCTGCCGGTGAAGGATCTCTATGCCCGCCCCAAGGAATTCTGGGACAAGGCCGCCGCCGCGCGCCAGCTCGCCGCCGCCACCGGCGCGGGCGAAGATCGCCTGCTGCGCGGCTTCACCACCGCCAAGTCGCCTTACGTGCTGGTGGCGCGGCAGATCACGCCGGATGCCGAGGCCCGCGTGATGAAGCTGGGCCTGCCGGGCCTGGAATTCGAAAACACCGCCAAGCGCTATTATCCCGATGGCCGCACCACGGCGCAGCTGGTGGGCGTGACCGATCCCGACAACAATGGCGTCTCCGGGCTGGAACTGGGCCTGGAACAACAGTTGCACCGCGCCGCCGCGCGCGGCGAGGGGGCCGTTGCCACCTCGATCGATGCGCGGGTGCAGTTCATCCTGGCGCATGAAGTGGCGGAAGCGCGCAAGACCTTCAGCGCCAAGGCGGCGGGCGGCATCGTGATGGATGTGAAGACGGGCGAGATCATCGCCCTGACCTCACAGCCCGATTTCGATCCCAACCAGCGCCGCCTGTCCGAAGGCGATTCCGCCCGCAACATGATGTCCCAGGACATTTACGAGCTGGGCTCGATCTTCAAGATCTTCGCCTTCGCGCTAGCGATGGAAGACCATACCGTCGGCCTCGACGAGACCCTGCCTATCGGCAAAAGCTTTCGGATTGGCAAATACAGCATCGGCGAAGCGCACCACATGCCCGCTGCGATGGCGGCACGCGATATCCTGGCCCTGTCCTCCAATATCGGCACGGCCAAGATCGCCTTGCGCTCCGGCGGCGCAAGGCAGCGCCAGTTCCTTACCAGCCTGGGCCTGTTGTCGCCGGTGAAAAGCGAATTGCCTGAAACGGCGCGTCCGCTCTATCCGCGCACACAATGGGGCACGATCGAAACCGCCACGATTGGCTTTGGTCACGGCGTTGGTGTCAGCCCGCTCAGTTTCGTCACCGCCATGGCGACGGTGGTCAATGGCGGCCGCCGCATCACGCCGACCTTCATCCGCCAGGACGCCGGCACCGACAATCGCGGCGCGCAGGTGATCAAGCCGGAAACCAGCGAGACCATGCGCAACCTGCTGCGCTATGTCGTGACCAACGGCACCGGCCGCTCCGCCGACGCCATCGGCTATGATGTCGGCGGCAAGACCGGCACGGCCGAAATGCCGGGTCCGCGCGGCGGCTATATCAAGAATGCGCTGATGACGTCTTTTGCGGCGGCCTTCCCAGCGCATGATCCGCGCTACATCGTGATGGTGCTGATGGCCCAGCCCAAGGCCACCAAGGAAACCTACGGCTTCGCCACGGCGGGCTATACCGCCGCGCCGCAGACCGGCCGCGTCATTGCCCGCATCGCGCCGCTGCTGGGCGTGCCCAACGTGCCGCCCCCGGCCCGGGTTGCCGACGGACGGGCGCTATGATCGCAGCCGATGTGCGGGAATTTTCCGGCCTTACCAGTGACAGCCGCAAGGTCGCGCCAGGCTATCTCTTCGCGGCGCTGTCGGGCTCGCAGACCGACGGCGGCAGGTTCCTGAAGGATGCGGTGGCGCGTGGCGCCGCCGCCATACTAGGCAAGCCCGATCTGGCACAGGATGCCGCCGCGCTGAATGTGCGCTTCATTCCCGCCGCCAATCCGCGCCAGGCGCTGGCGCAGTTCGCTGCGGCTTTCTATGGCAAACAGCCGCAAATCGTTGCCGCTGTCACCGGCACCAAGGGCAAATCCTCCATCGTCGCGTTCCTGCGCGAAATCTGGACCCGCAATGGCCACGCCGCCGCCAGCCTGGGCACTGTTGGCGTGATCGGGCCCAGGGGCGCGCTACCGCTGTCGCACACCACGCCCGATCCGGTCGAAATCCATGCCCTGATGGCGAAGCTGGCGGATGACGGCGTCGACCATCTGGCGCTGGAGGCTTCCAGCCACGGCCTCGACCAGCATCGGCTGGACGGCGTACGCATCCAGGCCTGCGGCTTCACCAACATCACCCGCGACCACATGGATTATCATTCCACCTTCGCGCATTACCTCGCGGCCAAGCTGCGGCTGTTCTCGCAGGTGGTGGAAGAAGGCGGCGTCGCGGTGGTCAATGCTGATGCCGAGCATAGCGAGAAATTCATTGCCGCCGCGCGCGGGCGCAATCTCAGGCTGATGACGGTGGGCGAGAAGGGGGAGGCCATCCGTCTCGCCGCCCGCAAAAGCCTGGGCGATTACCAACAGCTCCAGATCGAGCATGCCGGTCAGTCTTATGACGTGACGCTGCCGCTGGCGGGCGCGTTCCAGGCGTCGAATGCGCTGGTGGCGGCGGGCCTGGCCATTGGCCTGGGCGAGGACGCACAAAAGACATTCGCCGCCCTGGCGACACTGAAGGGTGCGCCGGGCCGGATGGAGCGCGTCGCCTTCACCGCCAATGGCGCTTCCATCTATGTTGACTATGCCCATACGCCGGATTCGCTGGAGAAGGTGCTGGAAGCTCTTCGCGCCCATACGTCAAAGCGCCTGCATGTGGTGTTCGGCTGTGGCGGCGACCGCGACAAGGGCAAGCGCCCACTGATGGGCGCCATCGCTGAGAAGTTGGCCGACCTGGTCATCGTCACCGACGACAATCCTCGCACCGAGAACGCAGCCCATATCCGCGAGGAAATCCTGGTCGGCGCGCCGCATGCACGCGAGATCGCCGACCGCCGCGCTGCCATCCAGACCGCGGTGGGCGGGCTGGAAGAGGGGGATGTGCTGGTACTGGCGGGAAAAGGCCATGAAACTGGCCAGTATGTGATGGGCGAGGTGCTGCCCTTCTCCGACCGCGCCGAAGCGGTCAATGCGGCGATGATGCTGGGCGGGAGCGCGGCATGACGCTGTGGAGTGCCACCGATGCGCAAGCCGCGACGCTGGGCAAGGCCAGTGCGCCGTTCGGCACCGGCGGCCTGAGCATCGACACCCGCAGTCTCAAGCCCGGCGACCTGTTCGTGGCGCTGAAAGGCGAGGCGCGCGACGGTCATGATTTCGTGGTGGCGGCATTCGCGGCGGGCGCAGGCGCGGCGCTGGTGTCGCGCGATGTGCCCAATGCCGGCGGTCCCCTGCTGATGGTGGCGCACACCCAGCGTGGTCTCGAAGACCTGGCCCGCGCATCGCGCGCCCGCACCAACGCGAAAGTGATCGCGGTGACCGGCAGCGCCGGCAAGACCACCACCAAGGAAATATTGCGCGTGGCGTTCGATGCGCTGGGGCAGACCTATGCCTCGGCCGCCAGCCACAACAATCACTGGGGCGTGCCGCTGTCGCTGGCCTCGGCGCCGCGTGATGCCGTTTATGGCGTCTTCGAGGTCGGCATGAACCATTTCGGCGAGATCCGTGCCCTGGTGGACATGGTGCGGCCGCATCTGGCGTTGATCACCACCATTGCCCCGGCGCATCTGGAATTCTTCGGCAACTGTGAATCCATCGCCGACGCCAAGTCGGAAATCTTCGAAGGGCTGGAACCAGGCGGCGCCGCGCTGATCCCGTCGGATTCACCCTATGCGGATCGTCTCGCGGCCCGCGCGCAACAGGCCCATGTCGCCACGCTGACCCGCTTCGGCGCGGCGGCGGGCAGCGACGCGCGGCTGCTGAGCCATGCGCATGACGGCGACGGCATGCGGCTGAAGGCCGACATCTTCGGCACCCTGGTCGATTGCAAGGTGGGTGCACCGGGCGGCCATATCGCCGCCAATGCCGTGGCGGCGCTGGCGTGTGTGCATCTGGCGGGCGGCGATGTGCTGAACGCGGCGGCTTCCCTGAAGAATTTCACCGCCCTCAAGGGCCGCGGCGCGCGGCTGGCGCTGAAAGGCCTGACGATCATCGACGAAAGTTACAACGCCAATCCCGCTTCGATGGCGGCGGCGCTGGCGCTGCTGGGTGATGCAAAGGGACGCAAAATTGCCGTACTGGGCGACATGCTGGAGATGGGCACGGGCGGCATCGCCCACCATGCCGGTCTGGCCGCCCCCATCGAACAGAACAGGGTCGATCTGGTTTTCGCCGCCGGCAGTCAAATGCAGGCGTTGTGGGATGCGCTGCCCGCGTCGCGCCGTGGCGCTTATGCCGAAACCGCCGCCGAACTGGCGCCACAGGTTACCGCCGCTTTGCAAGCGGGCGATACCATTCTCATCAAGGGGTCGAACGGCTCCCGCATGTCCCTCATTCTCGATGCGTTGAAGGTGTAAGCCGATGCTGTCCTATCTCGCGCTCCTCACCCATACCGACCAGTTCACCTTCTTCCGCCTGTTCGGCTACCTCACCTTCCGGGCCGGCGCGGCGGTGCTGACCGCGCTGGTGATCGCCTTCTGGATCAATCCCATCCTGATCCGTTGGCTGAAGCAGAAGCAGGGCAAGGGCCAGCCGATCCGGGCCGACGGCCCCCAGCGCCACATCATCGAGAAGGCGGGCACGCCGACCATGGGCGGCCTGCTGATCCTGATCCCCTGGATCGGCTCGACCCTGCTCTGGGCCAGCCTGTCCAACCGCTATGTCTGGATCGTGCTGCTTGTGACGCTGGCCTTTGGCGCGCTGGGCTTCATGGACGACTATTATAAAGTGACCAAGCGGACCTCGGACGGGCTGTCGAGCCGCTCGCGCCTGGTGATCGAGTTCGGCGTGGCCGCCCTGGCCACCTGGCTGATCATGCAGATCGAGGCGCCGCACCTGTCGGGCATGCTAGCGGTGCCATTCCTCAAGACTGCGCTGCTACCGCTGGGCCTGTTCTTTCTGGTGGTGGGCAGCCTCACCATCGCGGGTGCGGCCAACGCCGTGAACTTCACCGATGGGCTCGATGGGTTGGCCATCGTGCCGGTGATGATCGCGGCCGCGACCTTCACCCTGATCGCCTATCTGGTCGGCAACGAGGTCTTTTCCGGCTATCTGCAGATTTCCCATGTCGCCGGGTCGGGCGAGCTGGCCGTCTTCCTGGCGGCGCTGGTCGGCGCCGGGCTGGGCTTCCTCTGGTACAACGCGCCGCCCGCCATGATCTTCATGGGGGATACCGGTTCGCTGCCGCTGGGCGGCGCGCTGGGCGCAGTGGCGGTGGTGGTCAAGCACGAGATCGTACTGGCCATCGTTGGCGGTCTTTTCGTGGTCGAAACCCTGTCCGTCATCGTGCAGGTCATTTCCTTCAAGCTGACCGGCAAGCGCGTCTTCCGCATGGCGCCGATCCATCATCATTACGAGCAGCTTGGCTGGACTGAGCCCACCATCGTGATCCGCTTCTGGATCGTGGCGGTGGTGCTGGCCCTGCTGGGTCTCGCCACCTTGAAGTTGCGGTGAGAGCAGGATGATCGTCGCCCACAGTTTTGCTGGCAGACGCGTCGCGGTGTTCGGGCTCGCCCGCACCGGGCTTTCTTCCGTTCTGTCGCTCAAGGCGGGCGGGGCGGAGGTGCTGGCCTGGGACGATAATGCCACTGCGCGTGAGCTGGGCAGCCAGGCAGGCGCAGACATCACCCCCTGGCGCGAATGGGGCTGGACCGGCATCGCCGCGCTGGTGCTGTCGCCCGGCGTGCCGCTGACCCATCCCAAGCCACATGAAGTGGTGCTGCATGCCCAGCGCGCCGGCGTGCCCGTGATCGGTGATGTCGAACTCTTCGCCCGTGAAATCCGTCCCGATGCCGGCAGCAAAGGCCGCGCCCCGGTCATCGCCATCACCGGCACCAACGGCAAGTCCACCACCACCGCCCTGATCATGCATGTGCTGGCGGGATGCGGTTTCGATGCCCAGGTCGGCGGCAATATCGGCAAGGCGGTGCTGGATCTCAATCCGCCCACCCCGCGCACGATCTATGTGATCGAGATGTCCACCTTCCAGATCGACCTGTCGCCGGGGCTCGCTCCTGATGTCGGCATCCTGACCAATCTCTCGCCCGACCATATCGACCGTCATGGCAGCATGGAGAACTATGCCGCCATCAAGGCGCGGCTGATGAAGGCCGTTGCGCAAGACGGCCTGACCGCTATCGGCGTCGATGACGAGTATAGCTCCGCGATCTTCACCTCGCTCGCTGGCACGAACGCCTCGCCGGTCTCGGTCGGCAAGGTGCTGGGCCGTGGCATCTTCGTGGTCGATGGCGTGCTGTATGACGCGCAGAACGGCGCGGCGGTAAAAGTCATGGCGCTGGACGAGGCCCCGAACCTGCCCGGCGCGCATAACTGGCAGAACGCGGCGCTGGCCTATGCTGCGGTGAAGCCGTTCGTGAAGGAGCCGCGCGCCATCGCCGCCGCCATCGCCAGCTTCCCGGGCCTGGCGCATCGCATGGAAAGCGTCGGCGCCATCGGCAAGACCCGCTTCGTCAACGACTCCAAGGCCACCAATGCCGATGCCGCCGCCAAGGCGCTGTCGGTCTATCCCGACATCTTCTGGATCGCGGGCGGCAAGGCCAAGGAAGGCGGCATCGAGCCGCTGGCGCCCTTTTTCAACCGCATCCGCCGCGCCTACCTGATCGGCGGCGCCGCGCCCCAGTTCGCCCGCACCCTGGATGGCAAGGCGCCGTATGTGATGGCAGGCACGCTGGAGAAGGCGGTAGAGCTTGCGGCAGCCGACGCCGAGACCAGCGCGGCGCCAGCACCGGTGGTGCTGCTGTCGCCAGCCTGTACCTCCTATGACCAGTTCAAGGATTTCGAGCATCGCGGCGATGTCTTCCGGGATGCGGTGGCGAAGCTTCGCGCGCTGAAGGTGGCATCATGAACCGGGCGGATCGCAGCGGCTTCGCGGCCTGGTGGTTCTCGGTGGACCGGGTGGCGCTGTGCCTGATCCTGGCGTTGATGGGCATCGGCCTGTTGCTGGCCTTCGCCGCCAGCCCGGCTATCAGCGGCGGCCCCGGCACGGCGGGCGATTTCCGCTATGCCCTGCGCCAGCTTTCCTATGCGGTGATGGCGTTGGGTATCCTGGCGGCAACCTCGATACTCAATATTCGCCAGATCAAGATCGTCGCGGCGGTGGTGTTCGCCGGTGCGCTGGTCGGCTCCTTCCTGGTGCTGCTGGTCGGCGACGAGATGCTGGGCGCCAAGCGCCAACTCAATCTGGGCATCTTCAATCTCCAGCCCTCCGAATTTCTCAAGCCCAGCTTTGCCATTCTGGCTGCCGCCGTACTGGCGGATCGCGGCAAGCTGCCCGTACCGGCACCTGTTCTGACCTTCCTGCTGCTGCTGCCCGCGCTCGTCATCCTGCTGCTGCAGCCTGATGTCGGCCAGACCGGCCTGCTGCTGTCACTGTGGGGCGCGATGCTGTTTTTCTGGGGCCTGCCCTTCATCTGGGTTGCTGCGATGGCGGGCTGTGCCGGTGGCCTGGGCCTGGCGGCCTACACGATCTTCCCGCATGTCCATAACCGCGTGAACCAGTATCTCGGCCATTCGGAGGTCGGCTACCAGGCTGGGCTGGGGCTGAAGGCCTTTGCCAATGGCGGCCTCACCGGCGTCGGTCCGGGTTCGGGCACCATCAAGTACCGCCTGCCGGATGCCCATGCCGATTTCGTCTTCGCCACGGCGGGGGAGGAGTTCGGCCTGCTGCTTTGCGCCACCATCGCGGCGCTGTTTTGTGCCCTGACGGTACGGCTGCTGCTGCGGGCCGCCGCGGCGCGCGAAGGCTTCGCGCAGCTCGCGGGTGCGGGCCTGGCCATCGTCACCGCCGTGCAGGCCTTCATCAACATGGGCGTGGCGGTGTCGCTGCTGCCCGCCAAGGGCATGACGCTGCCCTTCATCTCCTATGGCGGCTCGTCGCTCTTCGCTATGGCCCTGACGATGGGGCTGGCGCTGGCGCTGACGCGGCATCGCCCGAAAATCTCTGTGCGCGCCGACGGCGTGCTGCAATGGGCCAGAGCATGAGAAAATGGGCATGACAGGAACCATCGTCCTGGCAGCGGGCGGCACGGGAGGTCATCTCTTCCCGGCCCAGGCGCTTGCCGGGGTGCTGGCGCGGCGCGGCTGGAAGATCGTGGTGATGACCGATGCCCGCTTCGCCAACTATGCTACGCAGTTTCCGGGTGCGCGGACCCTGACCGTGCCGTCCTCGCCTTTCTCGTCCTTCCTGGCGCCGTTCAAGATCATGGTGGGCATCGTCACCGCCGTCGCCAAGCTGATGCGCCTTCAACCCGCCGCCGTGGTGGGCTTTGGTGGCTATCCCTCCGTGCCGGTGATGCTGGGCGCCGTGGCGGCCGGACTGCCCACCGCCGTTATCGAGCAGAATGCCGTGGCCGGCCGCGCCAACCGGCTGGTGATGAACAAGGTCCGGCGCGTGGCGGCCGCGTTCCCCATCGCCCGTTTCGCGCCCAATGACCGGGCCAAGATCGTGATCACCGGCAATCCGCTGCGCCCGGAAGTCGAGGCGCTCTACGGCAAGCCCTATGAGATGCCGCAGGCGGGGGGTGGCTTACGCCTGCTGGTGTTCGGCGGCAGCCAGGGCGCCCGCGCTTTCAGCGAGATCGTGCCCGCCGCGCTCACCCGCCTGCCGCATGACCTGAAGCTGCGCCTGTCGGTGGTGCAGCAATGCCGCGCCGAAGACCTGGAGGCGGTAAAGACCATTTATGCCAATGCCGAGATCCGCGCTGATCTGCGGCCCTTCTTCAACGACCTGCCCCAGCGCATGGCCGAGGCGCACCTGGTCATCGGCCGTTCCGGCGCCGGCACGGTGGCGGAACTGATGGCCATTGGCCGCCCCGCCATTCTCGTACCGCTGCCCACGGCGATGGACGATCACCAGACCGACAATGCCGCCATCCTGTCGCGGGCCGGCGCGGGCTGGCTGGTGGCGCAGAAGACCCTGACCGCCGAGAGCCTGGCGGAACTCCTGCTGCAGCTTTTCCGCGATCCGGCACAGCTTGCGGCCAGGGCCGAAGCAGCCCACAAGCTCGCCATTCCCCATGCCGCCGAAAATCTCGCCGACATGGTGGAACAGCTCGCCAACTCTTCGGCATCAAGGAAGGCTGCCTGATGGCATCGCCCGTCACCACCCGCGTTCCGCTCGATATCGGCGCCATCCATTTCATTGGCATTGGCGGCATCGGCATGAGTGGCATCGCCGAGATCATGCACAATCTGGGTTACAAGGTGCAGGGTTCGGACGTTGCCGACAGCGCCAACGTCAAGCGCCTGCGCGCTATGGGCATCACCGTCCATGTCGGCCATACTGCAGAAAACCTGCAGGATGCCCACGCCGTGGTCTATTCCTCGGCGGTGAAGCCGGGCAACGTCGAATTCGACGAGGCTCGCCGTCTCGCCTTGCCGCTGGTGCGGCGTGCCGAAATGCTGGCCGAGATCATGCGCCTGCGCTCCTGCATCGCGGTGGCCGGTACCAACGGCAAGACCACCACCACCACGCTGGTGGCGGCGCTGCTGGATGCGGGGGGGCTCGATCCCACCGTGGTCAATGGCGGCATCATCAATGCTTATGGCACCAATGCCCGCCTGGGCGCGGGCGAATGGGTGGTGGTGGAAGCCGATGAGAGCGACGGCACCTTCCTGCGCCTGCCCGCCACGGTCGCCATCGTCACCAACGAAGACCCGGACCATCTCGATTATTACGGCACCTTCGACAATATGCGCGACGCCTTCCAGCGCTTCGTCGAGAACGTGCCCTTTTACGGTTTTGCCGTGCTGTGCATAGACCATCCGGAAGTGCAGGCCATGGTCGGCCGCATCACCGACCGCAAGATGATCACCTATGGCTTCAGCCCGCAGGCCGACGCCCGCGCGGTGAATGTCAGCTTCGGTGCGGGCGCTTCGCGGTTCGACATGGTCTTCACCGATCGCCGCAGCGGCAGTGAAACACGGCTGGACGGCCTCAGCCTGCCCATGCCGGGCGAGCACAATATCCAGAATGCGATTGCCGCCATCGTGGTGGCGCGCCAGCTCGGCGTGCCCGATGTGGTGATCAAGAAAGGCCTTGCCGAATTCAAGGGCGTGGGCCGCCGGTTCACCAAGGTGGGCGAATGGAACGGCGCCGCCATCATCGACGACTATGCCCACAACCCCTTCAAGATCGCCGCCGCCGTGCGCGCCGCGCGCCAGGCCTATGACGGGCCCGTCGTCGCGGTGGTGCAACCGCATCGCTACACCCGCCTGCGCGACACCTTCGAGCAGTTCGCCACCTGTCTCAACGATGCCGATGTGGCGGTGATCGCGCCGGTCTATGCTGCGGGGGAGCCGCCCATCACAGGCATCAGCCGCGATTCCTATGCCGAGGCGTTGCGTGCCCACGGCCACCGCAATGTCGTCACCATCGAGTGTGAAGCCGATCTGGCCGCCATCGTGAAGCCCTATCTCAAGCCGGGCGCAGTGGTGATCGGCACCGGCGCGGGCTCGATCACGGGCTGGATGCACAACCTCCAGAGCAAGCTGGAGGGCGCATGAGCCCCCCAAAATCCAGTAATGTCTGCACCGCCCTGCCGCCGGTTCGGGGTTCGCTCACCCATGAAGCGCCGCTGAAGGACCTGGTCTGGTTTCGGGCCGGTGGTCCGGCGGAATGGCTGTTTCGTCCCGCCGACATGGATGATCTGGCGACGTTCCTCGCCGCCCGGCCCGGTGACCTGCGCCTGTCGGTGATCGGCGTCGGCTCCAACCTGTTGGTGCGCGATGGTGGCATTCCCGGCGTGGTGATCCGGCTTTCTTCGGCCTTCGGCAAGATCGAGGCGCATGGCACGCGCGTGCGCGCCGGTGCAGCGGCGCTGGACGGTGCGGTGGCACGGGCCGCCGCCGATGCCGGCATCGCCGGAATGGAATTCCTGCGCGGCGTGCCCGGCACCATCGGCGGCGCGCTGAAGATGAATGCGGGCTGCTATGGCCGCGAGATCAAGGATATCTTCGTCGAGGCGACGGCCCTGGATTCGCGCGGCAACAAGATCAAGCTGACGCCCGCCGACATGAATTTCGTCTATCGCAAGACCCAGGTGCGCGACGAATTGATCTTTATCGAGGCGGTGTTTGAAGGCACGCTGGACACGCCCGAGGCCATTCGCGCCCGCATGGAAGAGCTTTCCGCCAACCGCGAGGCCGCCCAGCCGATCAAGTCCCGCACCGGCGGTTCCACCTTCAAGAACCCGCCCGGCCACAAGGCGTGGCAGCTTGTGGACGAGGCCGGCTGCCGTGGCCTGCGCCGTGGCGATGCCCAGGTGAGCGAAAAACACACAAATTTCCTCATCAATGTCGGTGAAGCCTCTGCCGCCGACCTGGAGGCGCTGGGCGAAAAAGTCCGCAAGCGCGTGAAGGAAAAATCCGGCGTCGAGCTGGAATGGGAAATCAAGCGCGTCGGAGTACCGGCATGACCCCGTTCAAGCGTATCGCGGTGCTGATGGGGGGCCGTTCCGCCGAGCGCGAAGTCTCGCTGTCTTCCGGCCGTGGCGTGATGAAGGCGCTGGCGGAAGAAGGGTTCGATCCTGTCAGCATCGATCCCGGCGACAATCCGGGCCAGCAATTGTTCGAAGCCAGGCCGGATGCGGTGTTCAACGCCCTGCATGGCCGCTTTGGCGAGGATGGCACGGTGCAGGGCCTGCTGGAACTGATGCGGTTGCCTTACACCCATTCCGGCGTGCTGGCGTCGGCCATCGCCATGCACAAGGAACGCACCAAGGATATTTACCGCGCGGCGGGCCTGCCGGTGGTAAAATCCATCGTTGCCGATCGCCGCGAGGCGGGCGCGCGCCACCTGATGGAACCGCCCTATGTGCTCAAGCCGGTGAATGAAGGCTCCTCGGTGGGCATCTTCATCGTCAAGCGCGGCGCCAACCGCCCGCCTGCGGCGCTGCTGGCCGACGACTGGAATATCTCCGACGAGATGATGGTGGAGGAATTCGTGCCGGGCCGCGAACTCACCGTGGCGGTGATGGGCGACCGGCCGCTGGGCGTTACCGAGATCACCACCGAACTGGAATTCTACGATTACGAGGCCAAGTATGCGCCGGGCGGATCGAAGCACATCCTGCCTGCCGACCTGTCGAAAGCCGTCAGTGACGAAGTGATGGACCTGGCGGTGCGCGCCCACAAGGCGCTGGGCTGCCGGGGCGTCAGCCGCACCGATTTTCGTTTCGACGAGACCGGCGCGAAGCCGCGCCTGATCCTGCTGGAAACCAACACCCAGCCCGGCATGACCCCGACCTCGCTGGTGCCGGAACAGGCCGCCCATATCGGAATCTCTTACGCAAAACTGTGCCGCTGGATGGTGGAGGACGCTTCATGCGACCGGTAGCGGACCGCAAAACCCGCAGCCGCGCTGCGGCCCGCCAGGCCGTGCGCCCGGCGCGCGACTTGCCCAAGGTGCAGCCCGGCACCGCCCGTCGCGGCGCCAAGCCCGCCCGGCAAGGCTTCTTCGCGCGGCTGAAGCCGTCCAGGACCATGATCGCGCTGACCGGCACCGGCGCGGTGATCACGCTGCTGCTGGCACTGCTGGTCACTGGCGTGCTGGGCCGTGCCTTCCACGGCGTGAAGCTGGCGACCGGCACGGTGGTCAACGATGCCGGCTTCACCATCCGCAACATCCACATCCGGGGCGGCCAGCGCACGCCCGCCGCCACCATCGCCGCCGCGCTCGACCTCAAGCCGGAACAGAGCATCTTCGCCGCCGACCTGGCCGCAGCGCGGGCCCGGCTGATGGGGCTGGACTGGGTGGCGTCCGCCGACGTGGTGCGCCGCTATCCCGACAGCATCAGCGTCGCCATCGTCGAGAAGCGTCCCTTCGCCCTGTGGCAGATACCGCCCAATGCCAGTGGCACTGCGCCCATCGCGGTGGTGGAGCGCAATGGACGCGTCATCACCACGCAAGGGGTCGAGCAGTTTGCCCGCCTGCCCAAGCTGGTGGGCGCCGACGCGCCGCAGGCCTCCGCCGAGCTGGTCGATGTGGTGCAGAACCATCGCGCCGTCTCGGCCCGCATCGCCTATTTCGAGCGCGTATCGCAGCGCCGCTGGAACCTGATCCTGAATGACGGCGTCATCGTCAAGCTGCCGGAACAGAACTGGCGACACGAAATCGACGCGCTGGAGCATCTGATCATCGACAAGGGCGTTCTGGAAAAGGACGTCGCCGAGATCGACCTGCGCTCGGCCACGCATTATTTCTTCCTGCTGCGCGGCGGCGAGCGCAAGGGTGTCGAACGGGGAAAAGAAACGTGAGCGAGGCGCTGCGCCTGCGGGTGAACAACGAGATTCCGGCCTATCGGCCTGGCCTGGTGGCCGCGCTGGATGTCGGCACCTCCAAGATTGTCTGCGTCATCGGCCGGGCCGAAGCGGGCACGCTAAAGGTGCTGGGCAGCGCCTTGCGCGAATCCGCCGGCCTGCGCGCCGGCACCGTCACCAGCCTGGACGCGGCAGAGGAAAGCATCCGCGATTGCGTCGCGGCGGCCGAAAACATGGCCGATGCCCGCATCCAGAACGTGCTGATCGGCGTCAATTGCGGCCAGCCCGTTTCGGTCACCAGCCGCGCCGTGATGGCGCTGGATGGCGCCCTGGTCGAGGACGAACATCTGCGTGCGCTACTGCGCGAGGGCCGGGCGCGTGCCAAGCTGGAAGGCCATGAGATCATCCAGTCCGCGCCCACCGCCTATGTGGTGGACGAGGCGCGCGGCGTTAAGAATCCCAGCGGCATGTTCTGCCAGAAGATCGGCGTCGCCATGCATGCCGTGGCGGTGAAGCCCAGCCCGCTGCAGAATCTGCGGCTGGCGGTGGAGCGCACCCAGCTCAACGTGGTGGGCTCGCTGTTTGGGGCCTATGCCTCGGGACTCGCGGTCCTGACCGAAGACGAGAAGCAGATTGGCTGCACCGTGATCGACATGGGCGGCGGCGTTACGTCCATTGCCGTCTTCCTGGAAGGCAATCTGGTCCATGCCGATATCGTGCCGGTGGGCGGTTTTGCCGTGACCTCCGACATTTCCCGCATGCTGTCGGCGCCGCTTTCGGCCGCCGAGCGCGTCAAGACCCTGTTCGGCGCCGCGCTGGGCGAGATGGATGCCGGCACCGACGTCGTGGCGGTGCCCCAGATGGGCGAGCAGGGCGAAGACACCGCCTTGCGCGTGCCCCGCTCCATGCTCACCCGCATCATCCAGGCCCGGCTGGAGGAAATCTTCACCGCCGTGCAGGAAAAGCTGGTGGCCTCTGGCTATGACGTGGCGGCGGGCAAGCGCGCCGTGCTGACCGGCGGCGCCAGCCAGTTGGCGGGCAGCCGCGACCTGGCGGCCCGCATTCTTGGCAAGCAGGTGCGGCTGGGCCGCCCGCAGGCCTTTCCCGGCCTGGCTGCGGCCTCGGCGGGACCGGATTACGCCACTGTCATCGGATTGCTCATGGCCGGCGCGACCATGCCGCCAGAGCTCATCAACCCTGACCTTGCCGACAAGATGCATGCGGCGGGCACGAAAACGGGCTCTTCCTGGTTCTCGCGGTTGACCGGCCGGTGGCTGGGATGATTCAACATTATGACGCGAATCAACGAGCGATTCGGGCAGGTCAAGGTGACTTAGGAAGAGCCACTTGGGCGAATGTCACTGAGGAGACTATAAAATGGCGATCACTCTGAACGTTCCCGCAGCCAAGGAATTGCGCCCCCGCATCGTCGTGCTGGGCGTGGGCGGGGCCGGCGGCAACGCCGTCAACAACATGATCGACGCCCATCTCGAGGGGGTCGAGTTCATCGTCGCCAACACCGACGCGCAGGCCCTGGCCGGGTCCAAGTGCCCCAAGCGCATCCAGCTCGGCGCCACTGCCACCGAAGGCCTGGGCGCGGGTGCTCAGCCTGATGTCGGCCGCGCCGGGGCGGAAGAGTCGCTCCCCGAAATCCTCGAGGCGCTGTCCGGCGCCCACATGGTCTTCATCACCGCCGGCATGGGCGGCGGCACCGGCACCGGTGCGGCTCCTGTCATCGCCCGCGCCGTGCGCGAGGCCGGCATCCTGACCGTCGGCGTCGTCACCAAGCCCTTCGCCTTCGAGGGTGACAAGCGCATGCGCTCCGCCGAACGCGGCATCCAGGAGCTGCAGGCCTTCGTGCACACCCTGATCGTCATCCCCAACCAGAACCTGTTCCGCGTCGCCAATGACCGCACCACCTTCGCCCAGGCCTTCGCCATGGCCGATGAAGTGCTGCATGCCGGCGTGCGCGGCGTCACCGACCTGATCGTGATGCCGGGCCTGATCAATCTCGACTTTGCCGACATCAAGTCGGTCATCTCCGAGATGGGCAAGGCGATGATGGGCACCGGCGAGGCCGAGGGCGAGGACCGCGCCACCAAGGCCGCCGACATGGCAATTTCCAATCCGCTTCTCGATGATGTGACGATGAAGGGCGCCAAGGGCGTTCTGATCAACATCACCGGCGGTCCGGACCTGATGCTGTTCGAGGTCGAGCAGGCCGCAAATCGTATCAGGGCCGAGGTCGATCCCGACGCCAACATCATCTTCGGCAACACCATCCTGGACGAGATGGAAGGCCGCATCCGCGTTTCCGTCGTCGCCACCGGCATCGATGCCGAGCAGATGGCGATGCCGGAAAAGAAGGTCACGCCGCTGCGTCCCGTCTTCAAGGCGCAGCCCTTCAAGAGCCCCGCGCCGCAGCCCATGCCGGTCCATGCGCCGGTGCCGAGCCCCGTGCATGCGCAGGTCAATGCTCTGGCCGAAGAGCTGGGCGCGTCTTCGTCCGCACCCAGCCTGTCCGAGGACTACATCCTGGGCGGTTCGGATGCGCCGGAAATCCCGGCCGACGTGATCCCGGATGCGGCGCCGCGCTATGTCGCCACCGAGACGGTGCGTTCGCCTGCCGACATGCCGCTGGCGGCCAAGGCGCCGGAGCCCAAGAAGGGCGGCTGGGGCCTGTTTGGCCGCAAGAAGGCGGTCGCGGCCGACCTGCGCACCGAACCTGCCCCCGCGCCGCGCCAGCCGCAGGCGGCCCGCGCCAATGTGGCCCCGATGGAACGCCCGGCCACGCCGACGGACGACCTGTTCCCGGAGCATGGCAGCGACGAGCAGTTTGAAATTCCCGCTTTCCTGCGCCGCCAGTCGGGGCAATAAAACCTGTCATTCCCGCGAAAGCGGGAATCCAGTCAAAAGGGCGGCGCAAGCCGCCCTTTTTTCTTTATAAAAAGACCGCATGATCAGCCGCACCACCATTGCCCGCGAAGTCACCGCCACCGGCACCGCCCTGCATGCCGGGGTGGCCGTGACCATGACGCTGGCGCCCGCGCCGGCGGGGCATGGCGTGGTTTTCCATCGCGCCGATCTGGGCGGTGTCGCGATTCCGGCGCTGTATGACCGGGTGGGCGAGACCCGGCTGGGCACCGTGATCAGCCAGGATGGCGTCAGCATCGGCGTGATCGAGCACCTGATGGCGGCGGTGGCGGGGCTGGAGATCGACGATCTCTGCGTGACGCTGGACGGACCCGAACCGCCCATCCTGGACGGCGACGCGCTATCCTATGCCGTGCTGCTGGAACAGGCCGGCCGCAAGGCGCAAGACGCCCCCCGCAATGCCATCAGGCTGCTGCGGGAGGTCTGGGTGGAAGACGGCAAGGCGCGGGCCTCGCTCGCACCCGCCGATCATCTCTCCTATCATCTGGAAATCAGCTTCCCCACCGCCGCCATCGGCACCCAGGCGTTCGACTTCACCGCCTCGCGCGCAGCCTTCCTGCAGCAGATCGCCCCGGCCCGCACCTTCGGCTTCCTGCACGAACTGGACTATCTGAAGAGCATCGACCGCGGTCATGGCGCCAGCCTTGAGAATACGCTGGCGATCCAGGGCGATGATGTCCTCAACCGCGACTTGATGCGCTTCCCGGATGAATTCGTGCGCCACAAGATCCTGGACGCCATCGGCGACATGGCGCTGGCGGGGGCGCCGCTGATCGGGCGCTTCGAAGGCACCCGTTCCGGCCACGGCCTCAACAACGCCCTGTTGCGGCAACTTTTTTCCGACCCCCGGAACTTTGAAAAAGTGACACTTTCCTGAGGGGCTTCCCCCCATGTATAAGGTGTCGATCGCGCGGCCAGCCAGAACATCGCCTTACCAAGGCCTTGTTTATGTTGTGAAAAATGCGCCATAAACGGAACACATGATGACGCTCCGCCTTCCGCGCCCTGCGCGCGCCGCCGTCCTGGTCCTGTCGCTGGCCGCTGCCAGCACCCTGTTGTCCGGCTGCTCCTGGCTCACCGGCGAGGACGACAACGAGAAGAACAACGTCAACCGCGACGCCGCCAACTACCGCGAGCGGCCCATCGACATGATCTATGGCGATGCCTGGGCAGCGCTGCGCAATGGCAACTGGGTCCTCGCGGCGGCGCAGTTCGACGAGATGGAGCGCCAGCATCCCTATTCGCCCTGGGCACGCCGGGCCATGCTGATGAGCGCCTTCTGCTACTATCAGGCCAGCGGCAGCGGCTATGGCGAAGCGATTTCCCGTGCCGACCAGTACATCGCGCTGCATCCGGGCAGCAACGAAGTCTCGTATGCCTTCTATCTCAAGGCCGTGTCGCTCTATGAGCAGATTGTCGATGTTGGCCGCGACCAGTCCAACACCCGCGACGCGCTGGTGGCGCTGCAGGACGTGGTGCAGCGCTTTCCCGACACCGAATATGCCCGGGACGCCAGCCTGAAGATCGACCTGACCATGGACCATCTCGCCGGCAAGGAGATGAGCGTGGGCCGCTATTACCTCAACCGGCGCGATTATATCGGCGCCATCAACCGCTTCCGGGTGGTGGTGGAGCAGTACCAGACGACGCCGCAGATCGCCGAGTCGCTGGAGCGCCTGACCGAGGCCTATTACAGCCTGGGCCTGGACAACGAGGCCCAGACCGCCGCCGCCGTGCTGGGAGCCAATTACCCCGGTTCGGCCTGGTACAAGAATGCCTACAACATCCTGCGCGGCCGCAATCTGCGCCCCGTGGAAGACAGAGGCTCCTGGATCAGTCAGGCTTTCCGCCGCATCCTCTAGTTTTTTTATTGGTCGCATTTTCTGCGGGAAAGACTTTGCCCGCCGAGTCGGGCAAAGTCTTCTCCTTGAAAATGCTTCCGGGGCCGGGCTGACGTGCTCTCAGCACTCACCATTCGTGACATCGTTCTGATCGAGCAGGCGGCGCTGGAATTTGCGCCGGGCCTCAACGTGCTCACGGGCGAGACCGGCGCGGGCAAATCCATCCTTTTGGACTCGCTGGGCCTGGCCGTGGGCGGTCGCGGCCGCGCCAGTGTGCGGGCCGGGGCGGCTTCCGGCGCGGCCACGGCGGTGTTCGACCCGCCGGCGAACCACCCCGCCCGCGCCTTGCTGCGGCAACAGGACATGACGGCGGATGGCGAGATCGTGCTGCGCCGGTCGCTGGCCGCCGACGGCAAATCCCGCGCCTTCATCAATGACGAGGCGGTGGGCGTCGGCCTGCTGAAGGATCTGGGCGGCCTCCTGCTGGAGGTGCATGGCCAGCAGGATGATCACGGCCTGTTCGACACCGCCACGCACCGCATCCTGCTGGATTCCTTTGGCGGGCTCGACCTCGCGCCGGTGGGCCGCGCCCATGCCGCGCTCAGCGCCGCAAGGGCTGCGCTGGACGATCTCAAGGGGCTGGCGGCGCAGGCGCAGGCCGATGCCGATTTCACCCGCGCCGCCGCGCGCGAGCTGGCCGATTTCGCGCCCGAGATGGGCGAAGAGGAAAAGCTGGCGGCCGAGCGGGCGCTGATGATGAACGCTGCCAAGCTGGGCGAGGAGATTTCCGCCGCTTGCGATGCGCTGTCTGGCGATCGAGGTGCGGAAAGCCAGTTGGCGTCGGCGCTCAAGAAGCTGTCGCGTCTTCCCGCCGAGGCCCGGCCACTGACACAAGGCGCCGAAACGGCGCTGGAACAGGCCTATGCCCAGGCGGAAGAGGCGCGGCGCGAACTGGATTCGGTGCTGACCCGGCTCGATACCGACACCGGCGCGCTGGAAAAGGCCGAGGAGCGGCTGTTCGCCCTGCGCGCCCTGGCCCGCAAATATGGCGTGGCGACCGGTGCGCTGCCCGCGCTGGCGGACGACTACAAGGCCAGGGAAGATGCGCTGACCTCTGGCGGCAGTCAGATCAGGCGCGCTGAAGCGGCCGTCGCGGCGGCGCAGGAAGTTTACGGCAAGGTCGCCGGACTGTTGTCGCAGGCCCGGGCGCTGGCGGCGCACAGGCTGGAAGCCGCCGTCGCCGCCGAACTGGCGCCGCTGAAACTGGGGCATGCGAAATTCCATGTCAGCCTGATGCCATTGGACGAGGGCGCCGCCACCGGGGCGGAGCGCGTCGGCTTCGAGATCGCCACCGTGGCGGGCGCGGCCTTCGGCTCGCTGTCGAAGATCGCATCCGGCGGCGAACTGGCGCGCTTCTCGCTGGCGCTGAAGGTGGCATTGGCGGGGGCATCGTCGCCCGCCGCGATGGTGTTCGACGAGGTGGATCGCGGCGTCGGCGGCGCGGTGGCCGATGCCGTGGGCGAGCGGCTGCAGCGCCTGGCCGAAAACACCCAGGTGCTGCTGGTGACGCACAGCCCGCAGGTGGCGGCCCGCGCGGCGCGGCATTTCCGCATCTCCCGCGCGAAAGACAAGACGAAGATCGAAATGCTGGATGACGGCGAGCGGCTGGAAGAAATCGCCCGTATGCTGTCGGGTGCCTCTGTCACCGACGAAGCCCGTGCTGCCGCCCGCCGCCTGATGGCCGAAGCGGCGCAGCCGCTGAAGAAGCAGCGGAAGCGGGCGTGAGTACCAAGGCTGTCGAAAAGTTGACCTCGGACGAGGCGGCGAAAGAACTGGACAGGCTTGCCCGCGAGATCGCCGGGCATGATCGCCGCTATCATGGCGAGGATGCCCCCACCATCCCCGACGCCGACTATGACGCCCTGCGCCGCCGCAATGTCGAAATCGAGGAACGTTTCCCGCTGCTGGTGCGGCCCGACAGCCCCAGCCACCGGGTTGGGGCGAAGGTGTCGGCAAAATTCGCCAAGGTCACGCATCGCGTGCCGATGCTGTCGCTCGACAATGCCTTCAGCGACGAAGACGTGGCCGATTTCCTGGGCCGGGTGCGCCGCTTCCTCGGCCTGAAGGAAGACGACGAAGTCGCCGTTACGGCCGAACCCAAGATCGACGGGCTTTCGGCCAGCCTGCGCTACGAGAATGGCCTGTTCGTACAGGGTGCGACGCGCGGTGACGGTGCCGAGGGCGAGGACATCACCGCCAACCTCAAGACCATCGCGGATATTCCCCTGCGCCTGACGGGCAAGCCGCCCAAGGTTCTGGAGGTGCGCGGCGAGGTCTACATGACGCACAAGGCTTTCGCGGCGCTGAACCAGCGGCAGGAGAAGGAGGGCAAGCCGACCTATGCCAACCCGCGCAACTCCGCCGCCGGATCGGTGCGCCAGCTTGATCCCGCCATCACCGCCAGCCGCGACCTGAACTTCTTCGCCTATACCTGGGGTGAGATTTCCGAACTGCCCGCCGAGACGCAAGCTGGCGTGGTGGAGGCCTTCGCCAGCTATGGCCTGCCGGTCAATCCGCTGATGCAGCGCTGCGAGACGCTGGAACAGTCGCTGAAAGTCTATCGCGGCATCGAAAGCAGGCGCGCCAGGCTGGGCTACGACATTGACGGGGTCGTTTACAAAGTGGACAGCCTGCGCTTGCAGGATCGCCTTGGCTTTGTTTCGCGTTCACCGCGCTGGGCCATCGCCCACAAATTCCCCGCCGAACAGGCGCAAACGGTTCTGGAGGATATCGAGATCCAGGTCGGCCGCACCGGCAAGCTCGCCCCGGTGGCACGGCTGAAGCCGGTGACGGTGGGTGGCGTCGTGGTCTCCAACGCCACGCTGCACAATGAAGACCAGATCGCGCGGCTCGATGCCCGCATCGGCGACACGGTGGTGATCCAGCGCGCCGGCGACGTCATCCCGCAGGTGGTGACGGTGTTGCTGGACAAGCGGCCGAAGTCGGCCAAGACGTACAAGTTTCCCGACGCGTGCCCGATCTGCGGCAGCCATGCCGTGCGCGAGGTGGACGAGAAGACCGGCAAGATGGATGTGGATCGCCGCTGCACCGGCGGCCTGGTCTGTGACGCCCAGACGGTGGAGCGGCTGCGCTATTTCGTGTCGCGCGATGCCTTCGACATCGAAGGCCTGGGCGGCACCATGATCGAGTTGTTCCACGACAAAGGCTTGCTGAAGGAGCCCGCCGACATCTTCGCCCTGACCGGAAAGCCAGAGAAAGTCTCGCAGGTTCTGGCCGAACATCGCGCCGCTTTATCGGAAGAGCGCCGCGCCGCCGAAGGAAAAGAGCCTGTAAAAACAGCGAAGAAGAAGGAAGAAAAAGAAGACAAGGTCGTCGCCAACCTCGTGGCGGGGATCGAGGCGCGCCGCCGCATCGGGCTGGACCGGCTGATCAACGCGCTGGGCATCCGCCATGTCGGCGAGACCACGGCCCGTGTCATCGCCCGCCATTACCTGACGCTGGACGCGTTCCTGGACGGCATGAAGGCCGACAATGCGGTGGAAGAACTGCAGCATATCGAAGGCGTCGGTGGCGTGGTGGCCGAGGCGATCCATGATTTCTTCGCCGAGAAGCACAACCGCGAAGCCCTGGGGCGCCTGCTGAAGTGGCTGGATGTGCAGGCGATGCCAAAGCCGCTGAAAACCTCGCCCGTGTCCGGCAAGACCGTGGTCTTCACCGGCACGCTGGAGAAAATGACGCGGGCCGAGGCCAAGGCCCGCGCCGAAGCGCTGGGCGCCAAGGTGTCAGGCTCGGTTTCCGCCAAGACCGACATCGTGGTCGCCGGTCCCGGTGCGGGCTCGAAGCTGAAAGACGCGCAGAAGCACGATGTCCAGGTGATGGACGAAGATGCCTGGCTGAAATTGATTGGAAACTAATAGCTACTAGGGGGCAAAAATGCGCGGTATACTTTTGATCGTTAGTGCTGTTGCGTTAGTGTCGTGCAGCAAAGCTAGCCCCACCTACACTTTGTATCGTAATTCTGCGCTTTATCCCTCGTTGCGCGTTCACTGGGCCACGTTCGACGCAAACGACAGTGGTGGAGGCACGGGAACTTACAATCAGGAAAACTGCAATTATGCCGCAGATTTGCTGAACAAAAATTTTCTCGCATTAAATGATGGTGTGGCGACGCTGCGCTTTTGGTGCGATTTAGGTGCTTATAAAAGCTAGATCGCTACCGTCGCCCGTTCCAGCCAGGCGCGGGTCTCTTCATCCACCAGATGCGACAGCGTCTCGCGCACGCGCGCATGATAGAGGTTGAGCCATTCGCGCTCTTCCGCCGTCAGCAGGTCGGGATCGACCAGCGCCAAATCTATCGGCGCCATCGTCAGGGTCTCGAAGCCCATCATCCGGCGGTCGCCGCCCGCCTCCTTCAGCGGCGTCACCACCACCAGATTCTCGATGCGGATGCCGTATTCGCCTGCCTTGTAATAGCCGGGCTCGTTGGAGCAGATCATGCCGGGCAGCAGCGGCTGGCCCACCGGCCGCTTGGAAATGTTCTGCGGCCCTTCATGCACCGACAGGTACGATCCGACGCCGTGGCCGGTGCCGTGGTCATAATCCAGCCCGGCTTCCCACAGCGGCCGCCGTGCAAATGAGTCGAGCTGCATGCCGATGGTGCCTTCGGGGAAACGCGCCGTCGCCAGCGCGATATGGCCCTTAAGCACGCGGGTGAAGCGGTCCTTCATCTCTGCGGTGGCGGTGCCGACCATGATGGTGCGGGTGACGTCGGTGGTGCCGTCGGGATATTGCGCCCCCGAATCCAGCAGAAAGATTTCGTCGCGGTTGATCCTGCGGTTGCTCGACCGCGTGACGCGGTAATGCACGATGGCGCCATTGCTGCCCGCCCCGGTGATGGAATCGAACGACAGGTCCGAAAGACAGCCGGTGGCGCGGCGAAAGCCTTCCAGCTTTTCCGCTGCGTCGATCTCGGTCAGCGCGCCATCCGCCGACGCCACCGCGAACCACGACAAAAAGCGCGACAGCGCTGCGCCGTCGCGGATATGGGCCTTGCGCGTGCCTTCGATTTCGAGGCTGTTCTTGCAGGCCTTGGGCAACTGGCAGGGATCGGGCGCGCGCAGGATTCGCGCGCCCTGCTTGGTCAGCCGGTCGAACACAGCGTTGGCGGCGGTGGCCGGATCGGCCAGCACGGCATGGCCCGCCAGCGCATCCAGCGCAGCAGTGAAGTCTTCCGGGGCCCGCAGCCGCACGCCATCGCCCAGATGCGCCAACAATTCCGGGCTGCGCTTCTTCTCGTCCAGGAAAAGCTCGCTGCGCCCATGGTCATGCAGAATGGCGAAGCCCAGCACGAAGGGCGTGTGCGGCAGGTCCTGTCCACGGATGTTGTGCAGCCAGCAAACGGAATCGGCCAGGGTGATCACTGCCGCCTGCGCCCCCAGCTTCTTCAAACCGTCCGCCAGTCGCGCCCGCTTGGCCGTCGCGTCCTCGCCCGCCAGGTTGAAAGCGTGCGGCACTGCGCGCCGCATCGGCGGCGCCGGCTGGTCGGCCCAGATCGCGTCGATGGGATTGGTTTCCAGCGCCACCAGCGTCGCGCCCGCCTGCTCGCAGGCCCGCGCCAGATGGGCCGCGCCATTGGCGGTGGACAGCCAGGGGTCATAGCCCAGCCGCGCGCCGCGTCCGATATTGCCGGGGATCCAGCCTTGCGGCCCTTCCGCCACCAGGTCGCGCGCCGCGAACAGCGACAGGTCGGTCTGGCCCTGCACCTGCAGCGTGTAGCGGCCATCGACGAAGATGGCGGCCCTGTCCATCAACACCACGGCCGCACCGGCCGAGCCGGTAAAGGCGGTCAACCAGGCCAGCCGCTCGTCATGGGGCGCCAGATATTCATCCTGCTGCGCGTCGCTGTGCGGCACCACGAAGCCGTCCAGCCCGCGCCGGTGCAGTTCCGCGCGCAGCGCGGCCAGGCGCGGGGCGCACTGCGCCTTGTCGGAAATGTCGTCAAAGCTCTGGAGCGGGACATGCTGGTTCATGCCCCGATGCTACTCTTACGGCTTTTCCAGCACCAGCGCACTCCAAGGCCCGTCGCGATGGCGGGAAACAAAGCGCAGCCCGGTATAGAAGCTGATCACCATCAGTTCCTGGTTCCGCAGCAGGCCCGACAGCACCAGCGTGCCGCCGGGGGCCAGCGCCCGCTGGATCGATGGCGCCAGCCGCGTCAGCGGGCTGGCCAGGATATTGGCCACGATCAGGTCATAGGGCGCGCCGTTTTTCAGCAGGGGATTGTCCAGCCCGTCCGCGACCACGGCCTGCACCCACGGCCCCACGCCGTTGGCCTTTGCATTCTCGCGCGTCACTTCCACCGCCACCGGATCGATGTCGGACGCCAGCACCTTCTTCTTCCACAGCTTGGCGGCGCCGATGGCCAACAGGCCCGTGCCGGTGCCCAGATCGAGCACGTTGTGGTAGGCGGCCTGGCCCTTGGCCAGTTCGCTCAGCACCGCCAGGCACAGCGCGGTGGTCTCGTGATGGCCGGTGCCGAAGGCCAGCCCCGCCTCGATCTTCATGGGGATGACGCCATGCGGCACCTGCCCGGCATCATGGGCGCCATAGACGAAGAAGCGCCCGGCGCGCACCGGCGGCAGGCCTTCCTGGGAGAGGCGAATCCAGTCCTGGTCGGGCAGGGGCGCCACCGCGACGGTGCGGGCCGCAACGCGGCTGAGAAAGGCGGCGTCGGGTTCTTCCGTGTACAGAGCTTCGACCATAGCGCTGTCGGCGAAGGGCTCCTCGGCGATCAGCACTGCCTGGGCGCTGCCTTCCAGTTCCAGCGCTGCCGCCAGGTCGGCCGCCTCTGCCTTGATGCAGGCGATAGAGGCTTTCCAGAGGGGCGGATTTGGCATTGCAGCATACTTCCGGTGGTGGCGGGCGGTGGGTGGCGCGGGCGATATGGCGTGATAGTCTCCCGCCGTCAAATAACAAGGGGAAACGCCATGAAATCCTATCTTCTTGCCGCCGCGCTGATGCTGCCCGCCGCCGCCGTGCTGGCCCAGGCGCCCGCGCCGGCTGGCCGTGGCGCCGCGCCGGCACCGGCGCCGCTGGCGACCACCCGTGCCGCCGACGGCCAGGCCGTGATCGTCAGCGCCGAACAGATCACCGACATGGCGCGGCAGTCGCGCCAGGCCTATGCCGCCGCCACGACCAAGAATCCCAACGTGCGGACGATCATCATCGAGGGCACGCCCTATCAGCTGGGCCTGGAACACCGCATCGGAAAGGCCCCCGCCTCGGTCCATGCCGACCGCTCCGAGCTGATGATCATCCTGGAAGGCTCTGGCCTCTACACCACCGATGGCACGCTGGTGAATCCCACCGCGCCGGGCGCCAACATGACCGGCACCGACATCGCGGGCGGTACCACCCGCCAGGTGATCAAGGGCGACATGTTCATCGTGCCGGAAGGAAAGCCGCACATGCTGCTGCCCGAACCGGGCGGACCGCTGCTGGTGGCGACGATCCATGTGCCGCGCACCGGCGCCTGGGGCCCGCCCGCAGCGGGTGGCCGTGGCGGTGCCGCCGCTGCGCCCAAGCTGTTCAACGCCGCTGCCGACATTCCGGCCATGGTGGCGCTGGCCCGTACCCAGTTGCCCGCTGCGGCGCGCTTCTTCTCCGGTGGCACGCTGATCTCGCTTGCGCCCTACCGTGTCGGGCTGGAGCTGCGCTCGGCCAAGGGCATCGCCTCGGTGCACAAGAACAATGCCGAGTTCATGTATGTCATCGACGGCGAAGGCATCATCGAGACCGGCGGCACCGTGGTGAACCCCAAGGACACCGGCGCCAACATCGATGGCGACAGCCAGGCCGGTTCGACCATCAACCGCATGAAGAAGGGCGACTTCATCTTCGTGCCCAAGGGCGTGCCGCACCTGGCCCGCACCGAAGGCAGCACCTTCGTGCTGGCGACGATGCATGTGCCGGGCGGGGAGCCGTAATTTCTCAGACCTGAATGGACAAAGGCGCTCCGGCAACGGGGCGCCTTTTTCGTTTCACGCCCGGCTGACGAACTGGTCGATGACCTTCTTCTCGCCCGCCTTGTCGAAATCCACTGTCAGCTTGTTGCCTTCGACCGCGATGATGCGGCCATAGCCGAACTTCTGGTGGAAGACCCGCTCGTCGCGCCCGAATTGCGAAGCGCCCGGGTCTGACGTCTGGGCGCTCCAGGCCTGCGCCTCGATCAGGGGTGGGCGGGTGCGGACAAAGCCAGCCGCCTTGTTCGCCTGGGCACGCTTCCAGCCGGGGGAATCATAGGAGCTGCCGAACGACGCGCTGCCCGCATTGTCGCGGAACGCCGAGGCGCCGCCATAGAAGCTGTCATCGACCACGGTCTCGACATGGCTCTCGGGAATTTCCTTCAGGAAGCGCGACGGCAGTGCGCTTTGCCACTGGCCATGCACCCGGCGATTGGCGGCAAAGGACAGCCGCAGGCGCTTGCGCGCGCGCGTCAGGCCGACATACGCCAGGCGGCGCTCTTCTTCCAGCCCCGCCAGCCCGTTCTCGTCCATGGTGCGCTGGCTTGGAAACAGGCCTTCTTCCCAGCCCGGCAGGAAGACGGTGTCGAATTCCAGCCCCTTGGCGGCATGCAGCGTCATCAGGTTGATGCGGTCGCCGCTTTCGTCCTGCGCGATCTCCATCACCAGGCTGACATGTTCCAGGAAGGCGGCCAGGCTTTCAAAGCCTTCCATCGAGCGGACGAATTCCTTGAGATTGTCCAGCCGGCCCGGCGCTTCCGCCGACTTGTCGGCCTTCAGCATGTCGGTATAGCCGCTTTCGTCCAGCACCATATCGGCCAGCTCGGTGTGCGGCAACACCCGCGCCGTTTCGCTCCAGCGGCTGAAATTGGCGGCCAGCTCGGTCAGTGCCTTGCGCGCCTTGGGCGGCAGTTCGTCGGTGTCGGCAATCTCGCGCGCCGCCGCCAGCAGCGGTATCTGCCGCGCGCGGGCGTAAGCATGCAGCGACGCCACGCTGGCATCGCCAATGCCGCGCTTGGGCTTGTTGACGATGCGCTCGAACGCCAGGTCGTCGTCGCCCTGCGCGATCAGGCGCAGGTACGCCATGGCGTCGCGCACTTCAGCCCGTTCATAGAAGCGCGGGCCGCCAATGACGCGGTAGGGCAGGCCCAGCGAGATGAAACGGTCTTCGAATTCGCGCATCTGGAACGAGGCGCGCACCAGGATCGCCATCTGCGCGAAGGCATGGCCCTGCCGGTGCTGGTCTTCTGCTTCGCTGGCGACATTGCGGGCTTCTTCCTCCGCATCCCAGACGCCGGAAACGCGGATCTTCTCGCCGGGATCGCCCTCGGTCCACAGCGTCTTGCCCAAACGCCCCTTGTTCGCCGCAATCAGTCCCGACGCCGCCCCCAGAATGACGGGGGTGGAGCGATAGTTGCGCTCCAGCCGGATGACTTTCGCGCCGGGAAAGTCGCGTTCGAAGCGCAGGATGTTCTCCACCTCGGCGCCGCGCCAGCCATAGATGCTCTGGTCGTCATCGCCCACGACGCAGACATTGCCGGACGAAGACGCCAGCAGCTTCAGCCAGAGATACTGGACGACGTTGGTGTCCTGGTATTCGTCCACCAGCATGTAGCGGAAACGGTCGCGGTAATCGGCCAGGATGTCGGGATTGCTGCGCAGGATGTGCAGCGTTTCCAGCAGCAGGTCGCCAAAGTCGGCCGCGTTCAGCGCCTTCAGCCGGTCCTGGTACTGGCGATAGAGCGACTTGCCCTTGCCAAACGCATAGCCCTGGCCTTCGCCATCCGAAACATCATCGGGCCGCAAGCCGCGATTCTTCCAGCCATCGATCATGCTGGCCAGGGTGCGGGCGGGCCAGCGCTTCTCGTCAACGCCTTCGGCCTCGATCAACTGCTTCATCAGGCGCAACTGGTCGTCGGTGTCCAGGATGGTGAAGTTGGATTTCAGCCCCGCCAGCTCGGCATTCCGGCGCAGCATCTTGGCGCCGATGGAATGGAAGGTTCCCAGCCACTGCATGCCTTCGACCACGCCGCCGATCAGGGCGCCAATGCGCTCCTTCATCTCGCGCGCCGCCTTGTTGGTGAAGGTGACGCACAGCATCTGCCCCGGCCAGGCGCGGCGGGTGGCCAGGATGTGCGCCAGCCGCGTCGTCAGCACGCGGGTCTTGCCGGTGCCCGCGCCCGCCAGCACCAGCACCGGGCCATCCACCGCCTCGATGGCGGCGCGCTGTTCGAGGTTCAGGCCCTTGAGATAATCCGGCTCGCGCGGCACGGCCGGCGTGGTGTCGCCACCGCCAAAGGCTGCATCCAGCGGATCGGAATAATAGCCACTCACGGCACACACGCGGAATCTGGGAACATGAGAACGATATTAGAACGAGGGGCGGCGATTCCCAACTAATTATCGTCGCCGTCCTTTTCCATTTCGTGGCCGGACAAGCGTTCCGCCACCTGTTCCTTGCGCGCCTCTTCCAGCTTGCGCAGCGCCTTGGGCGTTCCGTGCAGCACGCGGTTGGCTTCTGCCGTCTTGGTCTTTTCCGCCTTGGCCTTGGCCTTGCGGGCGCGGTTCAGGTTGACGATTTCAGCCATACGCGAAGGCTATTTCCCGGCCCGCACCAGCGCAAGCGTATGCAGGCGCAGGGCACTGGCCAGCGGGCGCGGCCCGCGTTGGGCATCGACCTGCGCCACCAGCGCCGCCAGGCTGCCGGTGCCCACCGCGCCATCCAGCACGGCCCAGAACTCTTCTTCCAGCGCCACGGAAGTGCGGTGCCCGGCCAGTGAGAAGGAACGCTTCTTCAGGCTCATCTGACGGCCCGCCAGTTCAGCACCGCCAGCTCGCGCTTCAGCTTCGGCCCGCCGGGTTTGGGCGGCAACAGCACGCGCGGCTTGGTCAGGCCCGCCACCTTGCCCGCCGCGATGACGGCGTTGCGATCGACCCAGCCATCGGTGTCGAGCAGCCGCACGCCCCGCCATTGCTGCTTCAGCCGCCGCACTAGCGCGTCGGGGGTGGTGTCCTCGTCACCATCGACAATGACGTTCATCAGGAACAGGCCGCCGGGCTTCAGCCGGGATTTCGCCAGCTTGAAGAAGGCGTCGGTCTTGAACTTGGCGGGCATGCCGCCCGCGCCAAAGGCGTCCAGCACCAGCGCGTCATGCCGGGCGGGATGTTTTTTCAAATAGGTGACACCGTCGGAAACATGACAGGCCACCGTGGCGGGCAGGGCGAAATAGTCCCGCGCGATCTCGAAGGAGAGCTTGTGCAGATCCACCACCGTCACCGTCACGCCCCTGGCCGTCAGCATGGTGGCCAGCGTGCCGCCGCCACAGCCGATCATCAGCACATCCTTCGCCTTGACCTGGCGCAGGAAGAAATACATGGCGTGGATATAGTCGGCGGTGGAAACGCCGCGCGCATCGGCGGCACTCTGGTGATATTCCTTCTGCCAGTAGGAAACCTTGCCGGTGCGATTGTCCTGCACGATGACATGGCCCGGCGCCGCCGATTTTCGTGAAAGACGGTTGCGGCTCATGGCGTTTTCCAGCCCTCAGGCAGGCCCGGCCTGGTGGCGGCGGCGATGGCCAGGGCGGTGCGGCCTTCCGGCGTGGCCCGCAGGATTTCGCCGAGCCGCTGCAGGACGCGCGCTCTTGCGGGCGGCGGCAGGGCATCGAAGGCGGTGCTGGTGATCATGTAGCTCAGCGGATAACGGAACAGGCGTGTCTTCAGCTCGTGCTCGCGCAAGCCGCGGCCGGCCGCGTCGCGCGGACCCAACGCGGCAAAGCGGGCGGTGAAGCCGGAATTGCCCGTCACCGGGCCGGGCAGCCGGGTCTCGCCCGCGAAGGTCATATAGGCGGCCAGTTCGTCGGCGCCCGCGTCGGAATAGCGGGTGTTCAGCACGGCAGCGCGGTTGATGAAGCCCGCCTGGTGCTCCAGCGTCATCAGCGCCAAGACATCGCTGCTGGCGCCCAGCGTCTGGGCCGGGTCGAAGCGGCCCGACAGGTCGGTGACATTCAGGCCCTGGCCGGTCGGCAATTCCGCCGCCCCGCTTGCCAGCGTGGCATTGCCGTGATGGCGCATATTCGTGGCCGTGCCGGTGACATACCAGCCGCCCCAGCGCTTCTCGAAGGCGGTGGCATGATCGGTCAGGTCAAAGCGCTGGTCGTTGCCGCCGCGCCGCGCCGGAAAGCCATTCGCATCGGCGGCGATATCCGCCACGATCCATTGCGAGGCGGCCCCGTCTTCCCGGTTGTGACAGAAGGTGCAGCGGCCGACTTCCGCGTGAAAACGCGGTCTGGTGCGCCGGTTGGTGGCGAAGGTGTAGAAGGCCGGCCCATCCGCGCCGTTGACGATCAGCTCGAGCATGCTGCTGCCATGCACCACGCCGATAGCGACATCATCGTTGAAATACAGGGCGCGGGGAGTCTTGGGGCTGATCAGCCCGGTCATCAGGCTGCTGCGGGTGAAGGGCAGCACCTGGCTTTCCGCCGGCACCTGCAACGCCGCCAGCACACTGCGCAGATAACCGTGCCCGTCCTCGGCATAACGGAGCTGCACTTCGCCCTTGTCCAGCTTTTCCTGCAAGGCCGCGATGGCGTCGGCAGGCGGCCGTTCCTGCGCCTGCAGCGTGGCGCCCGCCAGCAGCGGCAACAGCAGCAGGCTGGCGAGCCGCCGCCGCACTATTTGGGTGCAATCATGTCTTCAGGCCGCACGATGGCGTCGAACTCGGCCTCGGTGACATAGCCGCCGCCCACCGCTTCGTCCTTCAGCGTGGAGCCGTTCTTGTGTGCGGTCTTGGCGATCTTGGCGGCATTGTCATAGCCGATCTTGGGCGCCAGCGCCGTCACCAGCATCAGCGAGCGATCCAGTCCCGCCTTGATGTTGTCCAGCCGGGGCGCGATGCCAACGACGCAATTGTCGGTGAAGCTCACCGCCGCGTCGCTCATCAACTGCACCGATTGCAGGAAGTTATAGGCCATGACGGGATTGAAGACGTTGAGCTCGAAATGGCCCTGGCTACCGGCAAAGGTCAGGGCGGCGTTGTTGCCGAAGACCTGGACGCAGACCTGGGTCAGCGCCTCGCACTGGGTCGGATTGACCTTGCCCGGCATGATGGAGGAGCCGGGCTCGTTCTCCGGCAGCGACAGCTCGCCCAGGCCCGAACGCGGGCCCGATCCCAGGAAGCGGATATCGTTGGCGATCTTGAACAGCGATGCCGCCACCGTGTTGATGGCGCCGTGGGCAAACACCATCGCGTCATGGGCGGCCAGCGCCTCGAACTTGTTGGGCGCGGTGGTGAAGGCCAGCCCGGTGATGGCGGCGATGCGTTCCGCCACCATCTTGTCAAAGCCGATGGGCGCGTTCAGGCCAGTGCCGACGGCGGTGCCGCCCTGCGCCAGTTCCATCAGGCGCGGCAGGGTCTGCTCGATGCGGGCAATGCCATTGCTCACCTGCGCCGCATAGCCGGAGAATTCCTGGCCCAGCGTGATCGGCGTGGCGTCCTGGGTGTGGGTGCGGCCGATCTTGATGATGCCGGTCCACGCCTTGGCCTTGGCGTCCAGCGCCGCATGCAGGTGCTTTAGCGCCGGAATCAGAGTCTTCACGACCTCCTCCGCCGCCGCCACATGCATGGCGGTGGGATAGGTGTCGTTCGACGACTGGCTCATGTTGACATGGTCGTTGGGATGCACGGGCTTCTTGGAGCCCATCACGCCACCCAGCATCTCGATGGCGCGGTTGCTGATCACCTCGTTGGCATTCATGTTCGACTGGGTGCCCGAACCGGTCTGCCAGACCGACAGCGGGAAATGCTCGTTCAGCTTGCCGTCTATCACTTCCTGCGAGGCGGCGATGATGGTCTCACCGATCTTGGGGTCCAGCCCCGACAGCGACATGTTGGTCTGGGCGGCGGCCTGCTTGATGATGCCCAGCGCCCGCACGATGGCGGCGGGCTGCTTTTCCCAGCCGATCTTGAAATTGCCCAGGCTGCGTTGCGCCTGCGCGCCCCAATAGCGGCTGGCATCCACCTCGATGGGGCCAAAAGTGTCGGTTTCGGTGCGGCTTTTGGTCATGGACAGCCCCGGAAGGCGGCGTCAGGCATGAGCCGGACAGCCGCAAATTGGAATGTCCGTCCGGGTACTATTTCTTGCGGAAAGAGTCGAGGCTGACGACCTCGCCGGCCTGGGGCTTGTCCGCAGGCACCACGGGGTCGGGCGCGTCATCGGCCGAGGTTTCGGGGCTTTCTGCCATGGGGGCGGGCACCACCATCGGGGCGGTGACGGCAGCCTTGGCGGCTTCGGCCTCGCTGCGGAACTGCAGGCCAAACTGCACCCCCGGATCGAAGAAGGCGGTCAGGGCGGCAAAGGGAATGTGCAGCGGCGCGGGCAATTTCTTGAAGGTCAGCGTCACTTCGAAATAATCTTCCTTCACCTTCAGCGCCCAATATTGGTGCTGGATGATGATGGTCATCTCGTCGGGATACTGCTCCCTCAGGAAATCCGGGATATCCACGCCATCGCCGTGCGTCTTGAAGGTCAGGTAGAAATGATGCGCGCCGATCAGGCCCGACTTCTCGATACGGCGCAGGGATTCGCGCACGACACCGCGCAGCGCCGCATCCGTCAAAGCCTGGTAGCCGATAAAGTCTTTTGCCATGGGTGCCCAAGACTAAGCGCCGCGAGGCCCAAGTCAATCGCCCAGGGCACGCGGCGAAAAGCCCGGATTTGTCATAATTCCACAGAAACCGTGGAGTGTTGCCCGGTACACCCACGCGCGTAGGCGCGAGCCGGAGCGCCATCAAAAACAGGGTGGTGTACCGCAAGCATTTGCGGTGAAGTGGGTGGTGTTTCTGTTGCCCGGTACACCACCCGAAACCGCGCTTGGCTAACCGTAGTTAGGCAGCGAGGGCCATTTCATTATCGTTGGCACCTAAACAATAGCCCGATGACGGCGGAACCATACCGGGAGAAAGGACAGCCTTTACACGTTCGTCGATCCTGTTTCGCCCCCACAAATACCCACTTCAAAAATGGGCATATGGTGGAGGCGCCGGGTACCGCCCCCGGGTCCGAGCCGCTTATTACGAAGCCGTTTATCGCCATAGACGTCCGGGCGAACCCGGATGACCTTCACAATATAGGTGCTGGCGGTTAAATTTAGAAGAGCGCCAGAATCGATGACGTCATGGCGCGGGAACCTTCGAAAATGCGCCCTTATCTCGACCTGCTTCGCCTTGCCCTGGAAACGGGGGCGGAAAAGCATGACCGCACCGGCACCGGCACACGCTCGATCTTCGGGCACCAGATGCGCTTCGACCTGTCGGCGGGTTTCCCGATGGTCACCACCAAGAAGCTGCACCTGAAATCGATCATTTATGAACTGCTCTGGTTTCTGCGCGGCGAGACCAATGTGCGCTGGCTGCAGGAACGCGGCGTCAGCATCTGGGATGAATGGGCCGATGCCAATGGCGAGCTTGGGCCGGTCTATGGCCATCAGTGGCGCTCCTGGCCCGCAAAAGATGGCGGTACCATCGACCAGATCAGCAACCTGATTGCCGACATCAAGCGCAATCCCGATTCCCGCCGCCTGATCGTCACCGCCTGGAATCCGGCGGATGTGCCAAAGATGGCGCTGCCGCCCTGTCACTGTCTGTTCCAGTTCTATGTCGCGGACGGCAGGCTGAGTTGCCAGCTTTACCAGCGCAGCGCCGACATCTTCCTGGGCGTGCCGTTCAACATCGCCTCATACGCCTTGCTGACGCTGATGGTGGCGCAGGTGACGGGGCTCAAGCCCGGCGACTTCGTGCACAGCCTGGGCGATGCGCATCTCTATCTGAACCACATCGACCAGGCGAAGGAGCAGTTGTCGCGTCCGCCGCTGCCGCTGCCGGTCATGCGGCTGAACCCGGAGGTGAAGGATATCTTCGCTTTCAGCTTCGAAGACTTCACGCTGGAAAATTACCAGGCGCATCCGTCCATCAAGGCGCCCATCGCGGTCTAACCGCGCGCCGCCCTGTAACCCGCGACCGCCGCCTTGGCGCGCCGGGCGATCTCGTCATCGTCATAGGATGGCTTGAACAGGTCGCTGCCCAGGCCAAAGCCCGCCGCGCCTGCCTTCAGCCATTCGCCCATGTTGCCCGGATTGGCTCCACCCACGGCATAAAGCTTGGCATGGGGCGGCAGGATCACCTTGATGGCGGCCAGATGCGCCGGTCCCAGGCTGGCAGCCGGGAAAAGCTTCAGGTCGCGCGCCCCTGCGTTGAGCGCGATGTAGCATTCGCTGGGCGTCATCACCCCGGGCATGGGATGCAGGCCCTTCTTCACCGCATGCGCAATCACCGCCGCGTCGGTATGCGGCGACACGGCCAGCCTGCCGCCCGCATCGGCGACCCGGTCCACTTCGGCCGGGCTGGTGACGGTGCCTGCGCCAGTCAGCGCACCGGAAAACTTCTGCGCCAGGATCTCGATGCTCCTGTACGGGTCGGGCGAGTTCAGCGGCACCTCGATGGCGCGGATACCGGCCTCGAAGATGGCCCCCGCCACCTTTTCAATGCGGTCAGGCGTGACGCCGCGCAGGATGGCGACCAGCGGAAGCTCGGCAAGGACATCGGTCATTTACGCACCCAACAAGGCTTGGTGGACAAAGGCAAGACCGGCCAGCGCGGTGTCTTCGCCCGTGATGGCGTCGCTGCCCACGCCATGCGCGGCCAGTGCCTTGGCATAGAGTGCGGCCAGTTCGGGTGCGCAGACCAGCGTGACGCGGGCATGCCCGCCGAACAGGCGCAGCGCCGCCGCCACATCCTCACCGATCACCAGGCCGGACAGGTATGAGGCCGCTGCTGCCTTCGGGATCTCGCCCGCAAGCTGGCGGCTGCGGGTGCTGAACAGCAGGTGCAGCAGGCCCGCCTGTGTCTGCTTGCGCGCTAGGCCCAGGCCTTCTGCAAAGGCAGGATGATCGCCATCCACCGCGCCCGCGCCGCGCGCCAGCACGCTGTGCGCCGACAGCAGCGCGAAAAGCTCGCCCGACAGCGCGGTCTGGAAGTGGGCGACATGGCCGTCTTCCACCAGCACCCACTTGGCATGGGTGCCGGGCAGGCAGAACAGGTGACGGCCCTGCGCCAGTTCCGGTTTCAGGCGCAGCGCGCCCAGGATCTGGGTTTCCTCGCCCCGCATCACATCGAACAGGCCGATGGCATTGCGGCAGGACAGGCCGGGAATGATGGCGATGTCGCGCGTGGCCGCAGCAAAGCGCAGCGCGCCTTGCGCGATGGCGTCTGCCGCCACGGGGCAGGGCAGGTAAGCCGCTTCGCGCCAGCCGATGGTCGAGCCCACCATGCCGCACAGAATGGCGGGCGGCGCCGCATCCCAGCCAGCGGTCAGCTCTGCGAATATCTCTGCGGCGCGTTCGCCCGCATCCGCCACGCCGGGGCCATCGCGGCGCGCCAGCACGCCACCGTCGCGATCGCACAGGAACAGCCGCAGGCGGGTGGTGCCCCAGTCGCCGCCGATAAAGCCCGCAGATGTCACGGCGTCCTGCTCACGCGCGCTGGGCCTTCAGCCTGTCCGCCATCGCGGCGAAAACGCTGGCCCAGTCGCCGGGCGCAGCCTGGCGGAACAGGACCATGTTCGGATACCAGGGCGTCGTCGTGTCGTGCAGCGCCCAGCGCCATTCCGGATGGTGCTTCAGGGCGGTCCAGCACGGCCGGCCCAGCGCCCCGGCCAGATGCGCCACCGAGGTGTCGCAGCTGATGACCAGATCGACCGCCTGCATCGCCGCCGCCGTATCGACGAAAGCATTGTCCCCGGCATCGAAATCTTCGCCCAGGGTTTCGACCGTCATGCCCGTGGGCAGATCGGCAAGATGGTCCAGGCCGTCCAGCTTCTGCAGCGAGATCAGGCGCACGCCGGGAATGGCGGCCAGCGGCGCCAGCGCGCGCAACGGATAGGAACGGTCGATGCCCATGCCGGTGTTGGTGCTGCCAGTCCAGCAGATGCCGATGCGGAAGCCGTCGCTGCCGATGCGTTGCTGCCACTTTTCCACCAGCGCGGCTTCGGCATGCAGATACGGGATCTGCACCGGCACCGTGTCGGGCCGCGTGCCGAAGGCCAGCGCCATGCTCATCAGCGGCGTGTGCAGGTCGAACTGCGCCGGTGCGGTTTCGCAGGGCAGCAGCGCCACCGGGCTGGCAAGGCCTTGCATCAGCCGCGCCAGCTTGTCCTGCGGCGAGAAGATCACCGTGGCGCCGCGCGCTTGCGCCAGCGCCAGGTAGCGGCAGAACTGGATGGTGTCGCCCAGGCCCTGCTCGGCATGGACATACAGCGTCTTGCCGTCCAGCGCGCCTTCGCCCAGCCATTCCGGCTGCGGATAGACCGGCAGCACCGTGGGATCATCCTTGATGCGGCGGGCTTCGTAAAACTTCCAGCCATTTTCCCAGTCGCCGCTCTGCAGTGCCAGGAAGGCGGTGTGGAATTCCGCCTCGCCGCGAAAATCGGGGTTCTTGGCAAGTTCGCGGTTATAGGCCAGCGCCTCTGCAATGCGATTGCCGCCCACCAGCGCGCCGCTGCGGCCGATATGGGCGCTCTTCAGGCCCGGTGCCAGCGCGATGGCGCGGTCGAAGCTGGCCAGCGCGTCGTCGGCGCGGCCCAGGTGAGTCAGCACCACACCGCGATTGACATGGGCGTCGGCAAGATTGGGCGCCAGCGCCACCGCCTGGTCATAGGCGTCGAGGGCTTGTTGCCCCCAGCCCAGGAACATCAGCGGGCCGCCCAGATTGTAATGCAGTTCGCCATTGTCCGGCGCCAGCGCCACCGCCGCTTCCAGATGCGGCACCGCATCCGCATGGCGGCCCAGCCGCACCAGCGCGGCGCCATAGTTGCTGTGGGCCATCGGGTTTTCCGGCGCCAGCGCCAGCGCCCGCGCAAAGCTTTCCGCCGCTTCGTCGAAACGCCGCAGATGGGTCAGGACAATGGCGCTGGTATTATGGGCCGGGCTAAAATCCGGCTGCACGGCCAGCGCGCTGGCGAAGCTGGCCAGCGCGGCGGCAGGATCGGACTCCATCAGGGCAAGGCCGCGCTGGAAATGCGCCTGCAGGAAGGTACTGTCCAGCGCCAGGGCGCGGTCGAAGCTGCGCATCGCCTCTTCGCGGCGTCCGGTCTGGGCATAGCCGGCTCCCAGGCCAACATGGAAGGCGGGATTGTTCGGGCGCAGCATCACTGCCCGCTCCAGGATCGGCACAGCGGCCTGCGGCAGCCCGGCATCGAGCGCCAGCGTTCCCAGCATATGGCCGACTTCGGCGTTTTCGGGATCGCGCGCCAGGATGGCGCGATAGGCCTGTTCGGCTTCGGGGAGACGGCCCTGGGTGTGCAGGGCGATGGCTTGTTCCAGCATGCTTTTTCTTGTTTCCGGGAGGCGGCGGGATATTAGGCCATCCTCTACACGCAAGGGAAGATTGGGGCAAAACCGCCGTCCCGATGCCGATGGCGGCCTGCCAAGAGACGGCCCGGGCCGGCGCGGTTGAATATTTTCTGAACAGACAAAAAATAAGCCCTGCGGTTTCCCGCAGGGCCAGTCGCATGGAGAGAGGCTATCTCAGCAACGGGTTTTCTTTAGACCTGTATCGAGGTTATTTGGCGCCATTACGCAGCTTTGCTGCAATCGCGCATTCCTGCATGACGGTGAAATAGCGCTGCACACTGGCTTGGCCGACGATGAAGGGATGTGTTTCCCCTGCCTGACGCGGTGCCGCGATAAGGCGGGCCTTGGTATAGGCGCCGTCATACTCGCTATGGTTGGAAAGGATGACCTGCGCATTGGCCGCCGCCGCCGCAATCTTCTTCTGCGATGCCACATACTCATCCCAGCGCGCGCCGTTGGTACCAAACGCGCCTGTCAGTGTGCCGCCGGAATAGGCTGCCATGACCGGGCGGCCGCCGTCCTTCACCGGGAATATGTAAGAGAGCGTGCCATCGGTGTGGCCGGGCGTCGCGTAGATATCGACCGTGGTGTCGCCCAGGGTCAGCTTGTGGCCCTGCGCCCCGACCGAGATGCCCTTGGTGGGAATGCCGCCGGGATACTCCTTGCGGGCAAGCGTCATGTCCCAGTCCGCCGCGCCCATGACGACCTGCGCCCCGGACAGCTTCTGAAGATCCGCCGCGCCCTGGTCATGGTCGCCATGGGCGTGGCTCAGGATGACGTACTTGATGTCCTTCGGGTTCAGGCCAAGCTTGGTCAAACCATCCACGATCTCGGCCTGTGTCGTATAGGCGAAGTTGGTGTCGATGATGATGATGCCCGCACTCGTGGTCAGCGCCCAGGACGAGAACTGCCGCGACCCCAGCCAATAGAGATTGTCAAAAATCTTGAACGGCGGCGCATACCAACCGGCACGATCCGGCGTGGCAGGCGCGCCACCGGCGCCACGGCCAGGCGCGCCGCGCCCGGCACCCGGCTGCGCGGGCGCAAAGAGTGGGCAAAGATTGAGCAGGGTGTTGCGATAATCCGCCCCGGCGGCGGTGCGCGCCGTTGCAATATGCGCGTCGATGGAATCGGCAGGCTGGGCGATGGCGGCGCCCGCCAATGCCAGTCCGGCAAGCATCGGCGTGATCTTGTATACAATTTTCATGGTTTCCCACTGGGCATTTTTGTTGCGGCTTGTAGTGTGCCGTGCCCATAGAACCTCATCTTGCCGCGAAAAAGTTTGTCCAAATTATACTTTGACGCCCGCTGGTGCGTATTTTTGCCTTTGCTGGCGCGCTTTTTGGCGGGAAATGCGCTTAGATTGATATGACGCCCAGCGGGCGATCCAATGAGAAGATTGCACGGGGGGACATGATGCAGTTCTTGAATCGACGCAGCCTTTTGGCAGGGTTAAGCGCAGCAGGCACAGGGCTTATGCTGCCACCGGGCGCCGATGCGCTTGGGCTTCCGCAGGACAAGATCAAGGCGGTTCATTATTACGGCAACGCCGTCGATGCCGGCGGGCGCGGTGGCCAGCCGATGGTCAACCAATCCACCAACGTCGTCATCATCGAAACCGAATCCGGGCTGCGGGGCATCGGCGAAGGTGGCGAACCGCGCACGATGGAAGAATGCGCCGCGATGATGATCGGGCTGGACCCGTTCCGCATCGACTCGCATTGGCAGCGCATGATGCGCGGCATGCACTACACGGCGGGCCGCGAGAAGCTCCATTCCCTGGGCGGGCTTGATCTCGCGCTATGGGACCTGAAGGGCAAGGCTCTCGGCGTGCCGCTCTATCAACTGCTCAGCGGCAAGTCCCGCAACTACATCGAATGTTATTCGACAGCCTTCCCGCGCCCCTCGCAAGGTGCGACCATCGAAGAAACCGCGCGCGCCTGTCGCGAAGCCGGCTTTCGGGTCTATCGGCACGCCACAGATGTGGGCGGGGGCCGGGAAGTGGACCGCTTTGCCCTGGTGCGCCGGATGTATAACGACTGCCTGGCGATGCAAAAGGGCGCGGGCGACGGCGGTTGGGCGCTGGACTTCCACACCGAATTTGATCCGCCAGATGCCATCCGGCTGTGCACTATGATCGAGCAGGCGGACCTCCAGCCCTATTTCATCGAGGACCTGATCCGCAGCGAAAACATCGACGCCTATAAAACCTTGCGCGAGCGCACCCGCGTGCCCATCGCGATGGGCGAACAGCTTGGCTACAAGTGGGACATCAATCGCCTGGTTGAAAACCAGCTGATTGATTATGTCCGCACCTCCCTGCCCAACGTCGGCGGCATCACCGAATACATGAAGGTGATCGGCATGGCGGAGACGCACTATGTCGGCATGATTCCACATTTCACGAGCCCCATCGCAGAAGCGGCGCTGGTGCATTGCCTTACCGCCTGTTCGGTTCCGGCGCTGATGGAAATATTGGGCAATGGCAGCCGCACATGGCCTTATTTGCCGAAGGCGTATGACTTCAAGAACGGCAAAATGTGGCCCAACGAGCGTCCCGGCCTTGGCGTCGAAGTGGATGTAACCAAGCTAAAGAAGATCGGGGAATACAACGTGTATCGCGCGGGGATGCTGCTGAACCAGCGGCCGGATGGCTCTTATACGCAGTGGTGACCTGACCCCGCGCCCGCCCGTTCGCTAAAAGTTGTGGCAACGGATACAAGCAGGGCGGAACACCGTGAAAACGACGACGTCTGTCTCACTTGGAAGGAAATGGAAATGGCCGATAAGAGTTCTGAAGAGATCGAAGTGGACAAGCGCGCAGCGGAGCGTGCGGCAGCCCACAAGGAAATGAAACTTGCCACCGGGACATCCTCTCACCATGCCGCAGTCCGCAAGCATACTTTGGCAAGCGAGGCGCACGCCAAGGCGCTTGTGATTGCCCAAAAGGCCGCGACCCGTTCGCGCAAATAGAACCGGATGATATGCGCGCTATGGCGCCTCGATGAAAAGCGCGGCCTGTGCGCCGGTCCGGAGAGTAGATGTCAGAGACTGATAGATGCCCATCGCAGCATTAGGCTGGAATGCGCGATGGCAAGAGTCGTTCGAGGTCCATGCCGGCGCTGGCCTGGTGCCGGCACGTGTCGTTGCAGAGCATCGCAGTCACTACAGGATCGCGACGGCAGAGGCGGAATTCTCCGCAGGCACCACCGGGCGATTGCGCAACACGGTGGCTCAGCGCTCAGACTTGCCGGGCGTTGGTGACTTCGTCGTGGCGGCCCTTGCCGGGGGCGATAGCCCGGCGACGATCGAGGCCGCATTGCCCCGGACAAGCGCCTTAATTCGCAAGGCCTCGGGAAAACCCGACCCGCAGCTTTTGGCTGCGAATATCGATGTCGTGTTTATCGTGACGTATATGGGTGGCGACTTCAACCTGCCGCGCATGAAACGCTATTGTGCCCTGGTGCAACAGAGCGGCGCCGCGCCTGTCATGCTGGTGAACAAAGCGGATCTGCAGAACAACGCTACCGGATTGGGTGGCGAGATCGCCGCGCTCGGTCAAGACTCGCCCGTGCATCTGATCAGCGCGCGCGCCCGGGAAAGCCTTCAGGTCCTGGAACAGTATTTCACGGGCAATCGCACCGTCGCGCTCATCGGCTCGTCCGGTGTCGGCAAATCGACCTTGACCAACCAGTTGCTCGGCCGCGACGCGCAGGCAACCCAGGCGGTTCGCGATTTTGATGGTCGCGGGCGACACACGACAACCAGCCGTCAGTTGCTCGTCCGGCCGCAAGGCGGGGCCATTATCGACACGCCGGGCCTCCGGGGGCTGGAAACCTGGGACGCCACGGAAGGCGCCGAGGGCACCTTCGAGGATATCGAAGGCCTGGCCTTGCAATGCCGGTTTCGCAATTGCCGGCATGACGCCGAGCCGGATTGCGCGGTTCGCGCGGCCGTCGCGCGGGGCGAACTTGATGCTGCACGCGTATCCGACTACATCAAGCAGGCACACGGCCACTGACGGCGGCGCAGGCGGCTATAAAGGCATCCGCTGCGCTGGTCAGATCAAGCATGGAAGTTTTTCGATAATGACGACTGAAGACGATGTTCTGGGCGCGCTGACTAAGCCCCTTGCTGTCTACGCCATTCAGCGATTGCTCGATCCCAGCAGCAAGACAACCGATGCCTTGCAAGACCTGTTGATGCGGATGCGGGCAGCCGGAAAGCTGAAATTCAATATCAAGACGGGTCTTTGGAGCAGGGCGGACGCTTCTTGAGCTCTAACGCGAGTCCCGGGGTTATCGAACGCGCCTTTCAGGTGGCAAAAAGCGGCGACGTGTCGAGTATTGAGGCGCTGCAGGCGCAACTGCTCTCAGAAGGCTATGCCAATGTCGCTTTGGCGCTCACCGGCCGTTCCTTGCGGCAGCAACTGACGCGCATGATTATGGAAGCGCGTTAGCCTCGTAGAATTCTCTGGGGCCGCGCGCTGGCAGGGAATTGCCGAAGCGTCTTACGGCCACTTTTGGCGCAGGGCGGGCAGCAAGGCAGCTTCCAAAGCGTTCTTTTGCACGATATAAGCGCCGCTATGCGGGCGTAGCTCAATGGTAGAGCTGTAGCTTCCCAAGCTACTGACGAGGGTTCGATTCCCTTCGCCCGCTCCAACTCTTCTTCCAATATATCCGCGCCTGGCGCCCTGGCATTTCGGGCCAGGGCCCGCCGCATGAAGCGTCATACCTGCTATTCGCCGCCACCCGCGCCGGGCGGCACCAGCGATATCGCCGAGTCCATCACGCCGGTCGTGCCTGCGGGCGTGCGCGTGCCGGGCTTTCCGAGCATGATGGTCTGGTGATAGGCGCCCTGCGGCGAATAGATGATGTCGCCATGATTGCCATAGACATCGTCCTGGCCTTCGATGCGGGTGGCCATGTTGCCTTCCAGCACGTACCACCATTCCGCCTGGCCGGTGTGGAAATGCCCGACCACGTTGGGCGGCGGCAGCGGCACGCCGATCGTGCTGCGCCCGGTATAGAGGAACATCAGCCCGTCCATGTAGAACTGGCCGGGCGCCTTGGGCATACCGGGCGCACGCTGCACATCGGGATTGGCCTTGGCCCAGCCGCCATAATCGAAATATTGCGGCTTCTGGTCCTTGACCGAGGCGCGCTGGCAGCGGCAATCGACCCGGACGGTGGTGAAGCCGGGCGGCGGCGTGGCGTTGTTGGCCACCGGGAAGAGCGTGCCCGCCATCACGTTGCGCACTTCAAAGCGGATCGACGGCGTGCTGCTGATCGTCTCGATGGCATAGGGCGTGCGCGCTGGGATCGATACCAGCCCGTCCCAGCCCGCTTCGATGGCGGAGAAATCCTTAAAGGTGAAACGCACCCGGCCCGAATGGACGATGAACAGGATCGCCGTGTCGCCCTGGAAGCTCACGGGCGTCTTCTTGCCCGCACCCAGCGAGATGTACTGGATGTTGAACCAGTCATTCTTCACCACCGGCTGCGCCCAGCCGGTTGCAATCGAAGCCAGGACAATGGCCGCGATACCGGCCGCCAGCGTGCGTTGTTGCATTGCTTTTCGGTCAGGATTGCATCCGTCCCGCCGTCAGCATTTCGGGCTGGGGCCCGCCGCCTGCAGATCGTACAGGAAGATGCCCCAGCCGGTGCCCGCCGCCACGCCCGACCGGCCCATCTGGAACGCCATATACCGGCCGTCATCACTGATGACAGGGTTCGAGGCGCGATAGGTTGGCACGTTGGCGAAGCAGGTCAGGCGCACCATCGTGCTCTTGCCGTCCAGCGACAGCTTGTAGATGTCGGCGCGGTCGAAGCCGGTGCCGGCGGGATTGTGGTGATCCGATTCCACCGTGGTGAACTTGCTGTCCGGGAAAATGCCCTCTGGTTCGTCATAGACCACCGGCGCATTGGAATAGTTGGTCAGTTTCTTGGTGGTCAGGTCGATGCCGAACGCGTCGGTCTGGTTGTAGTCATACATGCTGAAGGTGAGCTGGTTCTCGTTGCCGGGCACGAAGTTCTGCGGCTCCAGCGTCGCCTTGAAGGGCAGTTCGGCGCTGGTGATGATGGTGCGCTGGTTGGCCAGGCGCGGCCCCCCATTGTCATAGACGATGTCGGCTTCCAGCATGCGCGAGGAACCGGGGACCATTTCGCCCGGGAAGGCGGCGGCACGCTGCGACCAGGCGATGTGCAGGCGGGTTCGCGACGGCACCGGCCCTTCCGCCGCCTTCATGTTCAACGGCATGGGCGGGTTGCCCGAGGCGGGGTCGAGCACGAACATCCAGCAATTGGCGCGCGCCTTGGCCGGGTCCTTCAGGTCATACTCCGTCGGCCCCCCCAGCAGGATGTGGCCGTTCGCCAGATAGAGCGCCCGGGTGAAGCCATAGTTTGGAAAGTGCGAGGTCAGGTTGCGGATCTGGCCGCTGGCGATGTCGTATTCCAGCACGTCGCCGAAGGTCTTGGCGACAAACAGCACCTTCTTGCTGTCGAGCGAGAATTCGGCGCGTTCGCCAAAGCCGGTCAGCTTCTTGATATAGGACGGCAAATTCTGGTCGGGTGCGACCACGCCGCGCGGGGCCACCGGCGGCGGCTCCTGCGCCAGCAGCGGGGCGGGCGCGAGTGACAAGGCGAGTGCGGCGGCGAGGGCGCGGCGGAACATCTTTCTCTCCCGGTGTTTTGGTGTTGTAGTTTAGCATGACCTCAACACGGCCCCGGTTCAATCCTCTGACAATTTCCCGGCCAGCTTGCGTGCCCGTCCCGGCTTGAAGCGTTCATAGGTGCCATCCTGCAGGGCCGCTCCGTGCGCGATACGCGCCATGTTATCGCGCTGGGTCTTGCAGATGTCGTCGATTCTCTGGCCGAACCCAGGTGTTTGGGGCCGCTCATACTTGCCGTCCCGAATGTCCAGGTCGTGAATGATCTCGCCAATGGCCTGCAGGGCGGGGTCTGTCATGCAAAACCACTTAAGGATTACCTCGAAGGAGCACAGCTCACCTTCATGGTAAACTCGGCATCCTTCATGTCGAAACGCAGCTCATCAGCAGCAGGACGATAAGCCTTCTCGCCGGCGAACTTGAACCGGGCCGCCTTGTCCACGAAGCGGCGGATGAGCCAGGCGCAGGGAATCCGGTCCACATAGATGTCCTTGCGCGTCACCTCGACCCCTTCCGGCGAGCAAAGCAGCGGACGCTGCAGTGGCCTGGCTGCCTGCAATCGAGCCATGCTCCAGCTTCGCCAGAAGCCGCAATATGCCCTTGCGGCTGGAGGCAGAAAAAAATCGCGCATGCCGATGTCGTGCAAGCGCTGGGATAGCTTCTCCAGCTTGCTTCTTCCCTCGCCGCGGCGGCGTTCCCGTTTCGCACCGTCCAGCTTATGCAGCGCGGCGTCCAGAACCACATATGCTGCATTGCGCGCTTCGTTGAAGAGTCCCTGCAAGGCGGCGTCGGTGACGCCATCAATGAAGCGCGCTTCGCACAGGGCGGCATTCCCCTTACTGCGTTCTATCTCTTGCACCGTCCGGCGCGTGAGCCGCAGCGTGGCTTGCGAGCGCGGCAGCACATAGCCAAAATTTCGCAGGATGTTCGCGCCTGCATACGGCAAGTGACGCCATATTTGCACGTATAGATAGCCGGGGCCGGTTGGCAGCTGGTGCAGCAGCAGCCAGCCCTGGAATGTATCCTGGCCGTGTTCTTTCCGGGGGGGGCGTCAGGCATCCTGATATACTCGTATAATGGCTTTGACCTTGCTCGATAGAAGGTACATAATATCCTAAGTATCTGGCACGCAGGGCTTTTTTTCCATGCGCCTTTCCGATCTTTCTTCTTCAGGCAGGCTTTTGGCCGCCCTTTCTGTTACCTGCTTTTTTGCCTTGTGCGGCGGCGCCACGGCCTACTTCATGCCAGGCATGGCCGGGGAACCCCTCGCCGCCGAACAGGCCAAGGCTGTGCTCGCGGCGCACTATGTCGGCTCCAAGGCCTGCCAGTCCTGCCATCAGGACCAGTTCGCACGATGGATCAAGACCCGCATGGCGAATGTCGTTACTGATCCTAAACTAAACCCCGCCATCGTCATCCCGGACTTCAGCAAGCCCGATCCGCTGGTAAAGTTCGGCTTGACGGATGTCGACCTCGTCTATGGCTCCAAGTGGAAGCAGCGTTATTTCCACAAGGTCGGTGACGAATACTTCCCCTATCCTGTGCAATGGGACATCACGAACAAGCTGTGGCGGCCCTATCACGTCGCGGATGGCACGGACTGGTGGGCCGCGCTGTATCCCGATCCCGCCGGGGACAATTCCGCCCGCCCCACCGGGCCGCTCTGCGATGGCTGCCATACCGTGAATTACAATATCGAGACCAAGACGGCCTCCGAAGTGAATGTCGGCTGTGAATCCTGCCACGGCGCGGGCAGCGCACATGTCGACAATCCAGTGCGCACCACAATCCTCAATCCGGCGCGGCAGAACTATGTGCAGGCCAACGACACCTGCATTGCCTGTCACTCACAGGGGCAGCCGCTCGCAAACCCCATCCAGGGCAAGCACTATGACTGGCCGGTTGGGTACAAGGCGGGCCTCAGGCTGGCCGACTTCTGGAAGCTAGAAGAACACAAGCTGGGCGAACTCAGCTTTACCCACTTCCCGGACGGGACCGGTCACAAGAACCGGATGGAGGGCAATGATTACGTGCAAAGCCTGATGTACACGCGCGGCATCACCTGTTTCTCCTGCCACGACCCGCACGGCACCGAAAATGACGCGATTCTTAAGCGTCCCGCGAACCAGATGTGCCAGGGCTGCCATGTCCCGGGCACGGCGAATGGCCCGTCAGAAGCGAGTGTCGAGGCGCACACGCATCATGCGGCCACCAGCAAGGGCAGCGACTGCACCTCCTGCCACATGCCGCTGATAGAGCAGACCGTGGCGAACATCAGTGTTGCTAGCCACACATTCAAGTTCCACACGCCCGGCCAGACCGAGGCGCAAAAAATTCCCAACGCCTGCAACTCCTGTCACAAGGACAAAGACACGGCCTGGGCAAAGGTGGTTCTGCAGGACTGGGGCACGCGTTCGCCCTGGCGCGTCTCGCATTAAGGGCCGCCCATGATGCGGGCCTCGGCGATCCTGGCGGTCGCGCTGGCGCTGTCCTGTCTTCTGGCGCTGGCGGCCCCGCCCTATCTCACTGACGATCTGGTTCTCAAAGATTATTAGGGCGCTGAAATTTATCAGCTAGGGAAGGGTGCGCTGGTTCCCGCCGGCGCCGAAAGCGAATTCGGCCTCGACTTGAACTATGGCGTCGTGCTGGGCCTACAACTGACCGTCGAACTGCCCTTTGCGCGGGATGCCGCAGGCGCGAGCGGCCTTGGCAATATCGCCCTGGCGGCGAAGTACCGCTTCCTCGGCCAGGAAGATTTCGGCCTGGACGTTTCGTTCTTCCCGCACCTGATCCTGCCCAGCGCCTCGGCGGTGCGCAAAAGCATTGGCCTGACGGCAGCGCCGATGCGCGATGTCGCCGACCGGGTGGTGAGTGTGGTCGAGCATACCGAGCAGGGCGCGGCGCTGGTGTTCGAGATCGAAAGCCCGCCGGGCCTGACGCTGCCGGGCAAAAGCGAGGAACTGTCCGAGATCCTGGGCGCGCTGGTGGAGAATGCGGCGCGCTATGCCCGCCGCCGGGTGCGCATCATCGCCGGCGCCGATGATGCTAGCGCCTGCCTCCTGGTCGAGGATGACGGCCCGGGGCTGCAGGACTGGCAGGGGGAAGAAGCGCTGATCCGGGAGCGGCGGCTGGACGAAACCGGGCCCGGTCATGGCCTGGGGCTGGCGATTGCGCGCGACCTGGTGGAGGCGCGGGGCGGCAGCATCGGGCTGAAACGCTCGGAGCTGGGCGGGCTGAAAGTGAAGATGATCTGGCCGCGTGGCTGAGGCCGCGTTAAGAAGCGGCATGACCCTGAGCCACACCGACCTGCGCGCCGCCAGCGCCTTGCTGCATCGCCATTGGCGGGACGAGACGCTGATCGACGCCCTGCCGGATGCCTTGCGTCCAGCAGATCGCGCCGAAGGCTATTGCATCCAGGCCTTCATCGAGGAACAGACGCAATTCCCCCTGTTCGGCTGGAAGATTGCTGCCACCAGCGCGGCGGGGCAGGCGCACATCAATGTCGATGGCCCCATTGCCGGGCGGCTGCTGGCCGAGCGCGTCATCGCAGATGGCGGCACCTTCGTCATCGGGGGCAGCCATATGCGGCTGGCGGAGATGGAGTTCGCCTTCCGCATGGCCCGCGACCTGCCGCCGCGCGCGGCGCCCTATCTTGCTGACGAAGTGATGGACGCCGTCGCCACGCTGCATCCCGCCATCGAACTTCCCGATACCCGCTACACCGACGTCACCTGCGTGGGCGTGGCGCAACTGGTGGCCGACAATGCCTGCGCCCACAAATTCGTCCTGGGTCCGGCCGCCACTGCCGATTGGCGGACGCACGATCTGGCGGGCCATGCGGTGCGGGCGATGATCGGCGACAGGATCGCGGGCGAAGGCGTCGGCGCCAATGTGCTGGGCGATCCGCGTATTGCCCTGACCTGGCTGGCCAATGAGTTGTCCCGCCACGGCCTGACGCTGAAGGCGGGCGAGGTGGTCACCACCGGCACCTGCGTCAAACCGGTGGCAATCGTGACGGGCGACCGGGTGCAGGGTGATTTCGGTGTGCTGGGCCAGGTTTCCCTAGCGATTACCTGAGCTTGTCCGCATTTGTCAGACATTTTCCTTGGGCCAAACCCATGCTATGTAACCTGCAAGCGATAACGGCACCGCCGCAGAGCGGTCCAGGCGGGAGAGATGCGTGAACGGCCTGATCAGGACATTGGGTTTGACGGCGGCGGGAATGATTTCCCTGCTCTGCTTTCACAGCTTTGCGGTTGCCGAAGATGCGCCTGCCGCTGCGAAACCCGTCACCCAGGTGGCGCTGGGCGAGCCCGCACCTGCCGCTGCGACGGCTGCCGCCGCGCCCGCCAGCAATGCCCACACTGCCGTCCTCGCCAAATATTGCGGCGCCTGCCACAGCGGCGCGGCCCCGCGCGGCGATGTCTTGCTGCGCTTCAAGGATGACGCCGAAGCTATCGCCAGCGCCGGCAATGACGAACTCTGGACCAAGGTGGCGACCGAACTCTCCACCCGGCACATGCCGCCCGCCACCAGCACCAACAAGCCGACCGACGCGGAACGCACCTTGCTGGTCGACTTCATCAACAATCGCGTGCTGGCCAGCATCAAGCCCGATCCGGGCCCCTTCATCGTGCGCCGCCTCAACAACCGCGAATATGCCAACACGCTGCGCGACCTGCTCTACCTGCCTGCGTCCTACAACGCCGCCGCCGACTTCCCCGCCGATGAGCGCGGCGAAAGCTTCGACAACAATGCCGACACGCTGACGCTGTCGCCGATCCTGATCGAGCGCTATCTCGATGCCGCCGAGAAGGCCAGCGCCCTGGCGATGAAGCCGCGCACCGATGTCGAGAAGCCCAAGGTGCAATTTTCCAGCCTTGCCGGCAGCACCTCGCGCCTCAACGATCCCAGCAAGGATTTCAAGACCGACTACGCCAATCCGATGGAGAAGGTGCGCGTCAACCTGCTGGCCTTCGCGCCGCGCGCCTTCCGCCGCCCGGTGAGCGATGCCGAGATCGCGGGCCTGATGAAGTTCGTCAACATGGCCTTCACCCATGACGGCCTGTCGGATGAATCCATCGACCGCGCCATGTCGCTGGCGATCCGCGCCGCGACGATGTCGCCCGATTTCCTCTTCCGCATGGAAAGTAACGCAGCCGCCGACGGCAAGGGCGCGATCTTCGCGCTGAACGATTACCAGCTCGCCAACCGGCTCTCCTATTTCCTCTGGAGCTCGATGCCGGACGATGCGCTGTTCGAGGCGGCCAAGGCGGGCACGCTGAAGCAGAACCTGGAAACCCAGGTGAAGCGGATGCTCAGCGATCCCAAGGGCATCTCGCTGACCCGGGATTTCCTGGGCCAGTGGCTGGAAATTCGCGGCCTGGAAGCGACGCCCAACGTGGACAAGGCGCTGCTGGCCTCAATGCGGGCCGAGACCGAGAATTATTTCAACTACATCGTCACCAACAACCGGCCGATCACCGATCTGCTGGCGTCGGACTACACTTTTGTCGATGAACGCCTGGCCAAGCTGTATGGCATCCCGAACGTCACCGGTCCGGAATTCCGCAAGGTGGCGGTGGACACGGCGCAGCGCGGCGGCGTCATGACCCAGGCTTCGATCCTGACCCTGACCTCCAAGCCGCTGGCCGACGGCATGCGCACCTCGCCCGTGGTGCGCGGCAAGTTCATCCTGGAAAACCTGTTCAACCAGAAGATTCCACCGCCGCCGCCCAACGTGCCGTCGCTGGCGCTCGACACCAACACCCAGCTCAAGGGCACGGTGCGCCAGATCTTCGAGCAGCATCGCAATTTCCCCTCCTGCGCCGGCTGTCATGCCCGCATGGACCCGTATGGCTTCGCGTTGGAGAATTATTCCGGCACCGGCGCCTGGCGCCTGACCGACAATGGCGATCCCGTTGATGCCTCGGGCGAGATCGACGGCAAGAAGTTCGGCGGCCCGGTCGAGTTCCGCCAGATGCTGGCGGCGCGCAAGGATGATTTCCGCCGCGCCTTCGTGCGCAAGATGCTGTCCTATGCGCTGGGTCGCGGCATCCAGGGCTTCGACCGCCCGGCGGTGGAAGACATCGTCGCCAGGGTGAAGGCCGATGGCGACACCTTTGCCAGCGTCATCCTCAACGTGGCGCGCAGCTATCCCTTCCAGAATGCCCGGGGCAGCGTCCTGACGGCGGCGGGACCCAAGCCCAAGCCGGAAGAGGCGCGGCTGATGCCGATTTCCGCACCGCAGGCTGCAGGAAGCCACTAGAAGCGGGGCTTTTCTACCAAAAGTTGCAGTTGCCGGCCCGGGCCTTAACCGGGCCTGAACCCCTTGGGCGTTAATCTGGCCCGTATTGCCGGGGTTTTCGTCGTGTTGATGCAGGGACCTGGCGCGCTTTCGCGCGCCGCCAAGCGCCAGAAAAGCAGCCTGCTTGCGAGGTATTCCGAAACCCTCGGCGAGATGATGCTGCGCAGGCAAACCGAAATGGCGATCCGCGCCGGGCGTCAGGAAGCCGAACTCAACGCGCGCTCCAAATCCGCCTTCCTCGGCGCCATGAGCCATGAGCTCCGCACGCCGCTCAACGCCATCATCGGCTTCTCCGACATGATGCGCGAACCCGGCGCTGTCAGCGCCGCCGACAATGCCGAATATGCCGGCCATATCGCCAAGGCGGGCCGCCGCCTGCTCGACGTGGTCAGCGACGTGCTCGACATGTCGAAACTGGAATCCGGCAGCCTGGCGCTGACCAAGGCCCCTGTCGCCATCGCCGATGTCGCGGCGGCGGCGGCAGAGCAGGTCAAGCCGGACTTCGATGCCAAGAAGCAGTTGCTCGATGTCCGCCTCGACCGTTCGCTGCGCGAGGTCGAGATCGATCACAAGCGCGTGCGCCAGATCCTGGTCAATCTGCTTTCCAACGCTTCCAAGTTTACTGCGTCCGGTGGCCGCGTGCTGCTGATGGCGCGGCCCATCGCCGATGGCGGCGTCACCATCGCCATCGCCGATACCGGCATCGG
>Ga0114970_10000032_pt1 | contig 76712 bp, 82 predicted proteins | sample M_140205_XF_Meta_FD_87030 | JGI IMG/M metagenome (GOLD analysis project Ga0114970, IMG submission 87030) | Freshwater microbial communities from Lake Montjoie, Canada to study carbon cycling - M_140205_XF_MetaG | ecosystem: Environmental > Aquatic > Freshwater > Lake | place: Lake Montjoie... | reverse complement strand
TGGCCTACATGCGATTGTGTGTGATTACTAGCAAGAGTTAGGACTTCTGTCAGCGTAACTTCACCCTTTTCAGAATGTATTCCTACCCGATTCCAATCAGCTTCGTCGACAAGTGAGAGAATATTAGCCACCACTTTATGTAAACCAATAATGCTCGCTAAGGAATCGTGAGCATCTCGGGATGCATACTTCAATCTATCTGGATAAACATCTTCATCAAAAGGAACAATCGCAGGTTTATCTACAGTAAGAATATGTAGGAACCGTGTAGCAAAATGCATATCAGCATCTGCCATGTGATGTATGACGTAGGCAGCTGACCATTCACCTTCTTTAGAAATTCGGGATAAGTCATTAGCCCCTATAGAGCGAACAACCTTTTCGAATTCTGTGCAATTACCAATATACGATTCGACGAGTTGTTGCGACATTTTTCCTCCTACAGCACCTTTTGCCTACGCACGAGATTTCTACCCAGCTGTGCAAGAATAGCGCAATGGAATCCACCACCACATGGTTCATCACCATCGGCGTACTTGCTGCAGTCATAACTTTCGATTTACTGCTGGCTGTATTGCGACGAAATAAGGAGACAACGCTGCTTGAGTCCTCATTCTGGACTGTTTTCTATCTCGGAGCTGCCGTCCTCTTTGGATTCTTTATGCCAATGTGGTCAAGTGATCAAGGACAGAGAGAATTCTTTGCTGGCTGGCTCACTGAATACGCACTCTCTGTCGACAATATATTTGTATTCATAATTATTTTGACGCACCTCAAGGTTGAGAAGAACAAGCAGCAATTAGTTCTTTTTCTCGGAATCATGCTCACAATCGGCATCCGTGGACTTCTCATTCCACTTGGTGCAGCTCTGATTTCACGATTCTCGAGTATTTTCTTCCTATTTGGTGCATTTCTCATATACACCGCTTACAAACTATTTTCTGAAGATGCAGATGACGAATGGAAAGAGGGCAAGATTATTGCCACTCTTAAGCAGCGTGGTGTAAGTACTTTCTCTATTGCACTAGTTGCACTTGGTCTGACAAATTTAGTTTTTTCTCTTGATTCAATTCCGGCAATCTTTGGTCTTACAAAAAATCCATATATTGTTACTACTGCAAATATTTTTGCACTTATGGGGTTGCGCCAGCTCTACTTCTTGCTTGAGGGCTTGCTCGCAAGACTAATCTATCTCTCAAAAGGACTTTCGATTATCCTGGCATTTATCGGCATCAAAATGATATTCGAAGCACTTCATGGAATTAAAATCCATGAATTTCTTGGAATTCACATTCCAGAAGTATCACTTGAGTTTAGTCTTGGAACAATTATCGCTATCTTAGTCGTGACGACCGTAGCTAGCCTTACTGCTACTAGAAAAGATGACTCAAGCGTCCTCTAAAAAGGAAGTAAAACCACAAGCAAAGTAACTGCTGCTGCGATTGCAGTTGATTTCAATAATATAGAAATTGCGGTTTTGCGGTCAGCTGCCTTACTAGCTGCATCTGCAACTCGTGAAATATCGCCAAGCTTTCCCATATTAAAAGTGCCTGCGAAACCATACGCTAAACAAAACTTGCTACGAGATTGCACCCAACCAACACTTGCAATCATGAGTGGTACAAATATTCCATAGCGGGCATTTCGTGGAGCGCTGGCTACAAGCAAAGTTACGAATGATGAAATTGAAATAATTGAGCCAATTATTGCTACGACTTGTCTGCGACGAATTTCACCAGATCCAATATTGCATGTGCCAGGAATGTATTGAGAAGAACTCACTTATGCATCTTCATATTCGTCTTCATCAATCCACGCTTCAGCCGAAGAATCTTCTTGGCCTTCAATCCACGAGAGAAAAGATCCAACGGCGCGAAATGCGACAGCGCCAACCATGAAGGCTGCTACTAATCTGCGTATTACTTTTCCCATGTTCTAAAAATACTCTTATTTCAGAAATATTTCTCTATATAGCGTCGAGTGACTGTGCGATGTCGTCCCAAAGGTCTTCACTATTTTCACAACCAACAGAAAGACGAATCAGATTCTCAGGCACCGCGAGACTTTCAATCTCCCAGCGGCGACGACGCTCCCAAAGGGATTCAACGCCACCCAAGCTTGTTGCCTGAGTAATGATGCTCGATGCCGCGCATACGCGTTCTGCAGCTTGGGCATCACCGACTATTTCAAAAGAGATCATCGCTCCAAAGCCAGGGTAGCGAACACGAGAAATTCTCTTATCATTTTTCAATTGTTCTACTAAGTATTGAGCGCTGCTCTGTGCTTTTTCAAAGCGCAATACAAATGTGCGAATACCGCGAAGTGCTAACCATGCTTCGAATGGTCCTGGAATGGCACCATTGAATTTGCGGGCATCCTCAAGACGCTTATAGAGCGCTGGATCATTGGTAGAGAGTGAACCCATTAATACATCACTATGTCCAGATAGAAACTTTGTTACTGAATGCATGACAATATCGGCGCCTAATTCAAGTGGCTTTTGAACAAGAGGCGTGGCAAAAGTATTATCGACGCCTACACCAATATTCAAATTCTTAGCAGCAGCGATAAGCGTTTGAAGGTCTGCTACATCTAAACATGGATTTGTTGGTGACTCAAGCCATAACATCGCTGCACCTTTGAGTGCCGAGATAACTTCCTGATTATTAGTTACATCTACAAATCGAACTTCGAGTCGCCCAGATTCGTGAAAACTCTTGAGCAATGTCATGACACCGCTATATCCCTGATTGGAAGCTACTAGGGGCGCACCGATTGGAAGAATTGAAAATACAGCGCTAATGGCTGCCATGCCTGAAGAAAAAGCAAGTGTCTCGCCACCTTCAAATTCGCTAATTGCAATTTCTAGCGCCTTCCATGTTTCGTTTCCGTAGCGACCATAACCAAGACCGCTGCCAGCTTGAAAGGTTGAGTTGAGTGATATATCAACATTGAGGCTTGCACCTGGTTCACTCTTTGGGCGACCTGAGGTAATTGCAAAGGTTTGCGGATGTAATTTCTTTTCAGAACTCACTTAGAGAGCCTTTCGGATTCGGTGGATCGCTTCTGTGATAATTTCAGGACTAGTTGCAAAATTAAGTCGAACATATTGCGAACTCTGAGGAGCATAAAAATGCCCAGAATTGAAAGCGACTCTGCCTCGTTCGATAAGTGTAGCCCCAGGATCATCCCCTAAATTCAATGCACTGAGATCGAGCCAGGCTAAATAACCATTCTGCGGAATGTGATATTTCACTGATGGCAATGTTGAAGCCAAGAGATCGCGAATGAGGAATCGGTTCTGATTGAGATTTTCAATTACTGTATCGAGCCAGATGCCGCCCTCTTTGAATGCGATAGCCGATGCATATGCTCCTGGAAGAGATGCTCGATAGTGAAGCGCAAAAGGCAGATGAGACATCTTCTCTTTCATCACTTCACTTTGAGTAACAATAATTGCGCATTTGAGGCCGGCGATATTCCATCCTTTACTCGCTGCAGTAACGGTTATACAAAGGCTTTCAGCATCGGCTCCCAATGAAAGTGTTGGGATGAAAACTGAATCTCGGTAGGTCAATGGTGCATGAATCTCATCGCTAATAATGATTACGTTATATTTCTTAGCAAGTCCGATGAGGCGCAATAATTCTTCTTCTGTATAGATTCGGCCCAATGGATTATGAGGGCTGCAAATCATATGAACTTTGATTCCACTGGCATATGCGCTTTCAATTTCTGGCCAGTTGAGCTGCCATGGATTATTCGAACCTTCATCACTTCCTGTGCGAGTAAATGGAACATCAACTTTTTCCATACCTGTTTCTTCTAACCAGTTATAGAAATTTTGATAGACAGGTGAATTTACTAGAACCTTATCTCCGGGTTTTGCAATAACACGCAATATTTCTACCACAGCGACACCCACATCTGTTCCAATTCGAACCTGAAGCGGATCAACTTTCCAATTCCATCGCTCTAGTGCAAAGTGGGCAAAGGATGTTCCCATTTCAGGAATATTGCCAAGGTAACCGAGATCTGATGCTTCAACCATTTCATGTAACAATTTTTTTATTGGTTCTGCAACTGGAAAATCCATTTCTGCAACTGGCAATGGCAAAATATCTCGCGCGAATCCCGTCCATTTTTCACTCTTGTGTTGGAGTAGAGATGCTAAATCTGGGGCTTTTACATCGCGGTCACTCATGGTTTGAGAATACCTTCATTTGCAGCTTTCGGTCTATATTGCAAGGCTATGCTTGGCGTATGAGTAACCAAATTGAAACGGAAATTGATGTAACGCTTACTGATCGCAATCGAGTTAGCGCCTTATTTAGAATTATTTTGGTAGTACCTGTAGCGATATTTGTTGCATCCTTTACGTCAGATTTCTCCTCATCAGGTTGGTCAACCGCAGGCCTTTTGGTATTGCCCCCACTTCTTGCCATCGTATTTCGTGGTGTATATCCAAGTTATGCACTGAGTCTCAATGAGTCTCTTCTTGGACTTCAAACACGAGTCGATGCATATTTATTATTACTCACTGATGAATACCCATCAATTGAAGAGAATGACATTGTCAGCATTACATTTCCAGAGGTTGGAAAAGGCGAAAACATGAGCCGGGGCTTACCGTTAGTAAAATGGTTCTTGGCAATTCCCCTCTACATCGTTGGACTTATTTATATTGCATATGCACTATTACTTACTCTTTGGGGCTGGTTTAGTATTTTATTTACTGGGACGTACCCAGAAACATGTGCTGAAGGAGTAGTGGGAACAATTGCTTATTGGAATCGTATTGTTGGATATGCATTCGTTCTGGTCACTGATGAGTATCCAACTTTTTCGCTCTAAGAAGTAAATAGCATTACTTATTTTCAAGTATTAAAGAGACCGAATTGATGCACCAACGTTGATCCGTAGGGACGTCATATCCTTCTCCTTCAAAAACATGTCCTAGGTGTGAACCACATGCTGCACAACGAACCTCTGTGCGCACACGTGGGAAAAGTGAACGGTCTACTATGAGGTCAACTGCATCCTCTGACTTTGGGGCATAAAACGATGGCCATCCGCAACCAGAATGAAACTTAGTCTCACTTCTAAAGAGTTCGGCAGAGCATGCTTTGCACTTGTAGATTCCAACTTTATCGCTATCGGTATATTCACCTGTAAAGGGTCTCTCTGTAGCAGCATTTCGTAAGACATCAAATGAGAGCGGATCAAGCTTTTCACGCAATTCTGATTCATTAATGGTTACAGGATATTTTTTTTCGCTCACTGTGTTAGCTCCTGCTTTGGAAAAGCAATTCCAGTGCTCGAATGACAGTCATATCCCTTGGGGTTTTTCAGCAAATACTTCTGGTGATACTCCTCCGCAAGGAAATATGTAATCCCCTCACTTGGCGCAATCTCTGTAACTATTGACCCGTAACCTGAGCCAGAGATTGCTTTTTCGTAGATATCACGAGTCGAAAGTGCTTGGCTCATTTGTTCTGGTGTTGTTGTAAAAATCGCACTTCGATATTGAGTTCCTATATCTCCACCTTGTCTATTAAGTGAAGTTGGATCATGCATAGTCCAAAATTCTTCGAGTAATCGATGATAGGAAATTTTTGCTATATCGAAATCCACTCTTACGGTTTCAGTATGCCCAGTGGTACCACTACACACTTGTTCATATGATGGTGATGGACGAGTGCCACCCATATAACCAACGCTGGTTTCAATCACTCCATCGAGTTGCCAGAAACGTCTCTCCGCACCCCAAAAACATCCTGTCGCGAAATATGCACTCTCATTCATCTGCATATTCTTTCAGTTGCCCTCGATATATGCATCCGCTGATAACCTTCTACTTACAGCGCCCCCGTAGCTCAGGGGATAGAGCACCGCCCTCCGGAGGCGGGTGCACAGGTTCGATTCCTGTCGGGGGCACTCTTGTAGGGGAGATATCTCACTCTATTTTTTAGATAAGTAGGGCTAGTCTCCTTGTGAATCTCCTAAAATGAAGAGAGAATTACGCTCTTGCACATCATTGATGATGTTGTATTTTCACGAATTACAGCGCCTCTCACCGAGGTCGTAGAGGAGATATGCCCATGGATTGGCGACATCAATCGGCTTGCCGCGATGAAGATCCTGAGCTCTTTTTTCCTGTCGGAAATACTGGCCCTGCAATAACTCAAATCGAAGAAGCAAAAAAAGTTTGTAATCGTTGCATTGTAAAGGAGCCATGTCTTGCATGGGCGCTCGAAAGTGGTCAAGATGCTGGAGTATGGGGCGGACTTTCTGAAGATGAACGTCGCGCACTCAAGCGTCGTGCCGCTCGTAATCGCGCACGTCTAATTGAACAGAATATCGGAAATAATAACTAATTAGTCCAGCGGGAAATTGAGCTCTGCAATAGTTCCTTTTTCTGAAGAACGAAGAGTTAAATTACCTTTCAATTCATTCTCAGTGAGCGTGCGAACAATTTGAAGTCCCAAGTTCGAGGATTGCGCCAAATCAAAATCTTTTGGAAGCCCAACGCCATCATCACTAATTCTTATCTCACAGTGCGTTTGCGATCTACTGACCGAAATTTTGAGTTCTGTCCCACTCGTTTCTAGTCCGTGTTCAAGTGCATTATGAATTAACTCTGTAACTACTAAGGCTAGTGGGGTCGCAATTCTTGGTTCCAGGGAGCCAAATTCGCCATCACGGATGATTTGAAGTGTGGCCATGCGCGGGCTGAGTTCTAGAGCATGTGTTACTAATCGATTGAGTACATCATCGAAAGCCACTGAGGCATCTGAACTACTAGAAAGTGTTTCATGCACGAGGGCGATAGATGCAATTCTGCGAACAGCTTCCTCCAGTGCAGCACTCGCTGCGGGATCGTCAATTCGGCGTGCCTGTAGTCGCAACAAGGCTGAAACAGTCTGTAAATTATTCTTCACTCGATGGTGCACTTCTCGAATTGTTGCATCTTTCGTTACGAGTTCGCGTTCTCGTCTACGAAGTTCAGTCACATTGTGGAGTAAAACTATCGCCCCAACTCGATCAGTACTTTGAATTAATGGCAATACAAGTAAATCAATAGTTCCACCAAGATTTTCAACCTCCACCCGACGTAGTGCTTTGCCACTTAATTGAGTTTGAAGACCTTCTTCATGCGCATCATGTCGCTCTTTACTGACTTTTTCTGCAACATCAGAGAGTGAAAAACTTTCTAATTCACCATTCCAACCCATTCTGCTAAATGCAGAACGTGCATTAGGGCTTGCATAGGAAATAACTCCGTTTACATCCAATCGAATTAGTCCATCTCCAACTCGAGGTGCTGGATCGAAGAGACTATTTGCATTGGGATATGGAAAATTTCCTTCCGCAATCATTCGATATAAATTGTGAGCAATTTCGCGATAGTTTAGTTCTAATCGACTAGGTGATCTCATTAAATCAGCATTTCTATGGCGCGAAATTACTGCAATCACTTGTTCATTAAAAATAACTGGAATTGTTTCTTCCTTAATCATGAGTTCACCGATGAGCTCGGGTTCTGCATCTCTAACAATTTCCGCTTCTGCAAGTGCGCGTTCAATTCCTGGGCGACTTCCCCACACAGCTTCATTACCAATGATGTCATGCGTAAAAACTGTCGCAGCGGTTGTCGGGCGAATGTGCGAAATTGCTACATGTCCCGTCGGCCAACTCTTACTGTCTTTGCGAAGCGGAACCCACAAGACAAGATCAGCAAAAGATAAATCTGAGAGTAACTGCCAATCAGCGATAAGTTCGCGCAATCGGTGTGATTGCTCTGGCGTGATTGAACTTCTACCTTGAAGGATATTTTCGAACTGTTGCATCTCTTATCTATTTCCAAGGGCAATAATTGCTAATTGATCTTCAATCTCTTGTGTGGCATACCAGGTAAGTTCGATATCGCCCTCTTCATCAAGCACACTTGTAAATAAACACTCAACGCGATTCCAGACTAACTCCCCCGTGAGCACTATTGAATCACTCTCCTCAACGGCAATCTCTTTGCTTTCAATCTCTAAAGCAAGCAAGGTACCTGTTTTTTGATTGCCATTTACTAACTCCATTGCATCGCGAGCTGCTAGCAAGGAGAGCATGTACTCAATCTCTTCTTCATCATGGCCAACATTTTCTGTCAGGAATTTGATAGTTGGGGCATATAACTTAGTTGCTTGAATTGATTTAGATGAAAGGAACAGGGCGATATCCGAAGGAGATAGAGGAAGATATGCGCGCATGCTGTAATTATATTGGAGATTACCGAGACAATTCACTTGCGATCTTTGCAAGAGATTTTCTCAGGGGTGAACGCTCATTTACTTCGATCAGGGTAGAACGGGCCTCTTCACTTGCCTGTACTGACCTACCATCACGCGCAATCACGCGCATACTCCCTGGACGAAATGGATTGATGGAGGTAAGAAAGCGCGCCTCTTCACCATCACCCTTTTTGCCTTGAGATTTCATATTGAGTAGAAATCCTAACTTTGCACGCATGGCAGTTTTTTCTAACAATGAAAGAACTTGGTTCAATCTATGCGCACCCAATAAATCTGGCTTTGAAATTATCCATAATTCATCTGCGTTATCACATGACCATGTAGTCATTTTTGAGGTCCAACGTTGATCAGTGAGCCGATTTGATAATCCGGAGATGGAGCCTAAATCAATAATTATTTTATCAAATTCATCTATGGCTCTCGCCATTAATTCATCGATGCTACTTGATCGAAGTTGAGTTATCTCAGATATCGAAAGTTGAGGTGCGACGCTTCGCCAACCTTCATCAGCAAGTAGATTTCGAAGCGAAAGCAATACCGCAATAGATGGGGCCCTAAAGTTTGCATCAATGAGAAGTGTTGATTTTTCAAGCACACTCAGTTCCATTGCAATATTGATTGCAACTGTTGTGCAACCTACTCCACTTCCAGCTGAGCCGATAGCTATTACTTGTGCTCGTCTCGTTGAATGTTGAATTGGTGATTGCTGACGAATCAATGGGCTTCGTATTGAGCCGCGGACCAAACTTACAAGTTCAGTTACATCCTTAGGAATTTCATAAAGTCCTGCATAAGAATGATATCTACCTAAATCATTGGAAAATCCAATTGATTGCTTGACCATTCTAGAAATTTCAATGCACGAATTCGGATCGAGATCTGGAAGCTCAGGGGTATAAAGCAAGAGTGCACTCTTAGCAATATCGGGATTATTTGTTATATATTGCCTAAGCGAAGCGGTATCAAGTGCTCGATAAAGAACTGACCACCCTTGTGCGAAAAGCCCACTTGCAACAAATCCTTCTGTCTGTGCATCGGCAATCGCAGTAATAACTATTGGTAATTCTTGTTCAGCCATGAGAGCTCACAACTACTAATCGTCCAAAGGTTGTCGCATTCAGAACTTTTAGCACATCCGATGCCTCAACTGAAACGGTGAGCGAATTATCAGTTCCATAGTTCTTCCCGCTTCTATCAATTCCAACTAAATAAATCCCACTAACAATAAGTGCGGGTGGCGATGGAGATAGATTGTTTTCCCGCGAATCTACCCAATAAAGATCGATAGTTTCACCACTGGCAATCCCGGATGGAAGATCTGAAGATGCAATACGCAGTGGCACAAGCTGACTTGTTCCAATGCTTAGATCAACGCTAATTGATTCCTTCGCAATAAGACTTTCGCCAGATATTCGAATTGCAACAAGAGTTCCAACAGGGTTTTCGTTTTTATCCAAATACATAATGGCGCTCTTACCTAAAGCGAATTTTGCTGTTGTTACATCAGAAGAAGAGATGAGTGCGCCAGGTAGAAGCGTATGTCTTGCTATCCAATATTGATTTCCTCGATTTGATGTTGCTGCAAGAACGAATGCAGATAGAAATGATGCGATTACTAAAGTAATAGCGAGCGGGAGTCGTGAGGGTGATTTCTCTTTATATGTGACCATGCGGGCTACTCAATAGCCTGATGAGAGTTTTGAAATACTTTATCCACAGTCATCTAAAAGTATGAGGTCATCTCATCCTTTTGGCTGATGTGCGGCGCAACTTTTTGTTGGAATCTGTGCGCTATGACAACACAATTCTATTTCGATGAACTTCCAACTTATAAGAGCGTGGTTCTTGAACCAGCTCCAATCATTCATTCTGATTTCTGGAATCACCCAGTACTCGACCTATTTCCAGCACCTGTTGTAGAGGTGATCGCTCAAAAGGCGTTGCTCTTTACTACACCTTCGTGCTTCGGAGAAAATTACGATCCTGACTTTGCACCCCAACCAACATCTGCATCCGAACTTCCTGAACTCCATACATGGACACTCAAGTTTGTTGTAAGCGTTTTAGAAATTTGGGCGGGCAAGAGACAACCTGCACAACTTTCACGATGGTGTCACCAAAAGATTTATCAAGAACTTATTAGAAATGTTGGGAGTCAAAAAGAAGTTGGAAGGGTGAGAGCGCTACATCAAAGTGAACCTCTGGATGGAATATGCGAATCAACTGTCACAGTGCGATATGGAGGAAGACTTCGATCACTTGTAGTCAGATTTGAGGGAATAGATAAGCGATGGTTATGTACTGCGCTAACGCTTTTATAAATTACTTACTGGGCTCCACCGTGGCAGCGTTTATATTTCTTTCCTGATCCGCAAGGACATGGGGAGTTTCTACCAACATCACCAGTTGTACGTACTCCGCTTTCATCTGCAGCTGTGTATTGCAAAGCATTAGCTTCGGCTGGCTTACTCTCTAATCCTTTTGCATTTACTTTCTCATTAGATTCAACAGTAACTTCTACATTGAAAAGTAGAGCAGCAATCTCTTCTTTAATGCCATCCATCATGGCGGCAAATAGATCAAAACCTTCACGTTGATATTCAACGAGTGGATCACGCTGAGCCATTGCGCGTAGACCAATTCCTTCTTGCAGATAATCCATTTCATATAAATGTTCGCGCCATTTGCGATCAAGAACTGATAACAAGACCTTACGCTCAAGTTCGCGCATTACTTCAGAACCTAGTGACTCTTCGCGAGATGCATATGCTGTAGCAACATCTTCAGTAACTCGAGCAATCAAAAAATCGGCATCGAGACCTGCTCGGCTCCCTGCTGCACTATCTACATCGGCGATAGAGAGTGAAATCGGATAAATAGATGCAAGAGCCGCCCAAAGTTTTTCTAGATCCCAGTCTTCAGCATAACCCTCACCGGTTTCAGCTTGAATATAAGCGATCAAGGTTTCATCAACAAATTCTGCAATCTGACCCTTGATATCTTTTCCTTCAAGAACTAAGCGTCGCTCTCCATAAATTACTTGGCGTTGACGATTCATGACATCGTCGTATTTCAGTACATTTTTACGCATTTCAAAGTTCTGAGCTTCTACCTGTGTTTGAGCAGAACGAATTGCATTACTTACCATTTTAGATTCGATAGGTGAATCTTCAGGAATTCCAGCAGCTGATAAGAAACGTTCAACCATTCCTGAATTGAATCGACGCATCAATTCATCTTGAAGTGAAAGATAGAAACGAGATTCTCCGGGATCGCCTTGGCGTCCCGAACGACCACGTAACTGATTATCGATACGTCGTGACTCGTGTCGCTCTGTACCCAATACGTAGAGTCCACCGAGTGCCACTACTTCTTCGTGGCCAGTCTTTACTGCCTCTTTCTGTCGTGCAATTTCAGTTGGCCATGCAGTTTCATATTCTTGAGCATTCTCTACTGGTGAAAGCCCACGACGTTGTAATTCATAATCTGCCATGAACTCTGGGTTTCCACCAAGCATGATGTCAGTACCGCGACCAGCCATATTTGTTGCAACAGTTACTGCGCCTGTAACACCCGCACGAGCAATAATCGCAGCCTCGCGTTCGTGATGCTTTGCATTGAGAACTTCGTGAGGAACCCCAGCTTTACGCAAGTAGCCTGATAGTTCTTCTGATTTTTCAACGCTAACAGTTCCAACTAAAACTGGTTGTCCCTTTCGGTGACGCTCGACAATATCTAGAGTCAGCGCTGAAAATTTTCCAGCTTCAGATTTATAAACAAGATCTGCTTGATCTAAGCGGACCATCTCGCGATTTGTAGGGATAGGAATTACTCCTAATTTATAAATCTGATGAAATTCTGATGCTTCAGTACTTGCTGTTCCAGTCATGCCAGAAATCTTTTGGTATAGGCGGAAATAGTTCTGTAATGTAATTGTTGCAAGAGTTTGGTTCTCATCCTTGATTTCAATACGTTCTTTAGCTTCAAGTGCCTGGTGGAGACCTTCGCTATATCGACGTCCCGCGAGCATACGCCCAGTGTGCTCATCAACAATAAGTAATTCGCCATTCATGACGACATAATCCTTATCGCGCTTGAATAGCTCCTTCGCGCGAATTGCATTATTGAGGTAACCAATCATTGGAGTGTTAGCTGCCTCATAAAGATTTGAAATCTTTAGCATCTCTTCCACTCGAGTAACGCCATCTTCAAGAACTGAGGTGCTCTTTTTCTTTTCATCCACTTCATAGTGAATATCTCGCTGTAATTTAGCTACTAAATTTGCAAACTCTACGTACCATTTTGTTGCTTTGTCTGCAGGGCCACTAATAATAAGAGGTGTTCGAGCTTCATCGATAAGAATTGAGTCCACTTCATCGACAACTGCAAAAAAGTGCTCTCGTTGGACGCAATCTTCTAGGCTCCACGCCATATTGTCACGAAGATAATCAAAACCAAATTCATTATTTGTACCGTAAGTGACATCTGCTCCATATGCTTCACGTCGCTCCGTCGGTGACATATTGGCAAGAATTACGCCAACTCTAAGCCCCAGGAATCGATGAATGCGTCCCATCCATTCGCTATCACGCTCAGCTAGATAATCATTTGTTGTAACAACGTGGACACCTTTACCTGCAAGTGCATTTAGGTATGAAGGAAGAGTTGCGACAAGAGTTTTTCCTTCACCAGTTCTCATTTCCGCGATATTCCCGCGATGCATTGCAGCACCACCCATAAGCTGAACATCGTAATGACGCTGACCTAATGTGCGCTTTGCTGCTTCGCGAACTACTGCAAATGCCTCTGGTAACAAATCATCAAGGGATTCACCTTGAGCAAGACGCGTTTTAAAAATTGAAGTTTGATTGCGCAGATCCTGATCAGAGAGTTCAGAGATGCGAGCTTCTTCGGCATTGACCAGTTTTACAAGTTTTTCAAGATCACGAAGTTGGCGTCCCTCGCCTGCACGCAACATTCGATCGAAAAACGCTGGCATAAACCTCACCTTTTCTAATCACATGGACTTTTCTCCATGAGAATCAACTCTCCTATCGTAGGGGTTGAGCGACGCAGGCGGTAATTGCAGCCGAAACCTTTAGCCCGCCTGCAGACAGTGCCCTATGCGCCTCCCGTAGCGTTGAGCCAGTTGTGACGACATCGTCTATCAAAACAATATCTCCATATATTCTCACTCTATTTTCAACTCCAAATGCGCCAACTAGATTCACTTTGCGCTCTTGGGCATTGAGTCTACTTTGATCTAGTACGCGCCTTTGATGAAAGAGAATATTTGAATACGAGATATTTAGTTCTTTACAAATATCTTCTATAAAGTGACGTCCACGTTTCCTAAGCGAATTCTTGGATGATGGCATTGGAACTAATATGAGATTTTTTAGATTTCCTCTGTAGTTCTCTGCAACGTGGCGTAAGGCATCTATCACCAAAATATCAGCACTTCTTTGATTTCCCTCTTTTGCAGCAACCAATATCCGAGCTGCAATTGGCGAATAGAGAATCGCAGAAGTTACGACTAAGCCTTCAACATGTGTTGTGTAGATATGCGGATGCCAAGCAATGCGACATTGTGAACAAATTGATGGTCCAAGGTTCAAGCATCCAATACATCTTTGAGGAAATACTAGTTGCGAGAGTTCATCTATAATTTTCATAGAAAATTGTTGCGAAATAAAAGATAGCTAGAAATTTTCTTCGAAAGATTGTGGATATCAAGTTGTAGGTTTGAGTGTTATCAATCGTGTTTCAATGCTTGAACCTTCTGTGCGCGGAAGCGTGAGAACAAAGTGGGCTCCATAAAGCGGGCGTCCCCATGCTTCTAATTCTCCATTATGCAATCGAGCATCTTCTAGTGCAATTGAAAGACCGAGACCAGTGCCTCCGCGAACACGTGCTCGTGATGGATCTGCGCGCCAGAATCGATCAAATACCCGGCTCAATAGGTGCGGTTCGATTCCTATTCCATAGTCACGCACACCAACTGCGACATCATGCTCGGAATGAACAATCGTAATTTCAATTGGTTTTCCACCAGCGTGGTCGATGGCATTTGTGAGCAAGTTACGAAGTATGCGTTCGACTCTACGGATATCAGCATTTAGCATGATCATTTCATCGGGAACCAATAAGACAATCGACGTTGAGTTTTCCGATGCAACTAAGGCCAAATCTTCAATGCAGCGTTTAGCCAAAGTGACAATATCAAAATCAACGCCTTCCAGAACCGCTACTTCAGCATCGAATCTACTTACCTCTAGTAAGTCTTCCAATAAACGTTCAAATCGATCGAGTTGGGCAACTAATAATTCAGCAGAACGAGTGACATTAGGTTCAAATGATTCTCGAGCACTATTAATGATTTCTGAAGCCATGCGCAAAGTAGTAAGTGGCGTCCGAAGTTCATGTGATACATCTGAAACAAAGCGCTGCTGAACTCTTGAAAGGTTTTCAAGTCGAGCAATTTGTTTCTGAAGAGACTCAGCCATCTCATTAAATGCACTTCCAAGAGTGGAAATTTCATCGCGTGAGTTGACATCCATACGCTGATGAAAATCACCACTTGTAAACTCAGTTGCGATACGCGCAGCTTCACGGACTGGTCGGACAACTTGCCTCACTACCAGCCATGTGATTAGTCCAATAAGAAGTATTAGCACAAAACCTGTGAGCAAGAGTGAACTACGAATTAGTTCTAACGTTGTATTTTGATTAGCTAAAGAGATAAAAAGATACATCTCATATTGGCCAGCATTAGGAACTTTGACTTTATCTGCAAGAATAATGACTGGGGTCGATACATTTCCTGGATATGCAAAGCTGGAATACATCCACTTGATATCTGAGGATTTTCTTACTTTAATTTTGAAATTTTCTGGTACTGAATCCTCTTTCAAGAATTCAGACTTAATTTCATAATTTAATTTTGTATCTTTTTGGCCAGGGGACTCTAAAAATGCAATTTGTCTCGCATTTTCTGTGGTTCCAATACTTGTTGCAGATGTGATGGCATCAATAATAACTCGGCGAATATCTGGCTCTGGTTGACCTTGAGCAAGTGCTAAGCGATATTGAACATTGAAGAATGTGGAGCGGGCTTCAATAATTGCTGAATCAAGGTTTACTTGTCTTATACCTTTTGAAAGTTGATTATTGAGTGTCGAACCAGTGAGCCATACAACAGATAAAGAGAGCAAGACTGTTGAAAGAATGACACGAAAAGCCAGAGAGCTGCGTAGTCGAATACCCGCTCTTTGCATTTTATGAATGTACCAATGCTCCTGCTTTGTAACCAACTCCTCGAACAGTTACGACAATTTCAGGGTTTTCAGGATCATGTTCGATTTTTGAACGCAATCTTTGAACGTGCACATTGACTAAGCGTGTATCTGTGGAATGGCGATAGCCCCAAACCTCACTCAAGAGCGCATCTCGCGTAAATACACGCCCTGGCTCTTTGGCAAGTGCAACGAGTAAATCAAATTCTAGGCGAGTAAGTGAAATTACTTTATTGCCTCGAAGTACATGGTGGGCTTGTACATCAATTGAAAGATCGCTGATTGCAAGCAACCCAGTTATATCTGAATTAGTGCGTCGAAGACGTGTTTTGATTCGCGCAATTAGTTCTGACTGATGGCGAAAAGGTTTGACCATGTAATCATCTGCACCTGCTTCAAGACCTAGGACAACATCATGAGTATCGCCCTTTGCGCTCAACATAACTATTGGGACCATCGATTCGGCTCGAATCAATTTGCACACTTCGATTCCATTAATCCCTGGAAGCATGACATCGAGCAAGACTAAATCAGGTGGATTATTTCTAAATACTTCTAGTACTTCATCGCCACGACTAACTAAATCAACATCAATTCCAGCACCGTTGAGAACGATACTAAGCATTTCGGCAAGGTCCTGATCGTCATCGACGACCATAACCAGAGTCATTGTTAGCTACCGTGTTCCCACGAGTTCAAGTAAAGATCTTGAGCAGGTGTTAATACATCGATGTGGCCACCCATGCTAAGGAGCTTGAGTTTTGCAACTTCCTTATCAATATACGTTGGTACTTCATGTAATCCTGGCTTGAGATTTTTTGCCTCTTGAACCAGGTACTCAGCTGTTAGTGCTTGATCAGAGAATGACATATCCATAACTGATGCTGGGTGGCCCTCAGCTGCGCCAAGGTTTACTAAGCGACCTTCGGCAATGAGAAGCATGCGGCGGCCATCAGAGAGAACATACTCATCTGTCTGGTGGCGCATTTTTGCATTCTTGCTCTTTGCATTCTTTTCAAGCCATGCAACATCGATTTCGATATCGAAGTGGCCAGAGTTAGCCATAATCGCGCCATCTTTCATCACTGCAAAATGCTCGTCACGAAGTACATCGCGGTTACCAGTTACAGTAATAAAGACATCACCAACCTTGGCAGCCTCGAGCATCGGCATAACTCGAAATCCTTGCATCATTGCATCGAGTGCCTTCGTTGGATCAATTTCAGTAACGATTACATCGGCTCCCATACCTTTAGCGCGCTCTGCCACTCCTTTACCGCAATATCCAAATCCGGCTACTACGACAATGCGTCCTGCAAGTAAGAAGTTTGTTGCACGAAATACTGCATCAAGGGTGGACTGACCTGTTCCATAACGATTATCAAACATGTGCTTTGTATCTGTGTCATTGACAGCAATCATTGGGAAACGAAGCGCGCCCTCTTTCGCCATTTGGCTAAGACGGATAACACCTGTTGTTGTCTCTTCACAACCACCGGTGATATTCGGAATCAATTCTTGACGTGTTGTGTGAAGTGTATTTACTAGGTCGCAACCATCATCAAAAACTTGGTGTGGTTCGATATCAAGTGCTGCGTTGAGGTGTGCATAATAACCATCACGATCAACTGCATTGCGAGCAAATACGCTAATTCCATATTCGTGAACAAGGGCTGCTGCTGTGTCATCTTGAGTTGAAAGAGGATTCGATGCACATAGTGCAATCTCGGCGCCGCCTGCTTTGAGCACACGCATCAAGTTTGCAGTCTCTGTTGTTACGTGCATGCATGCAGCGATGCGAATACCTGCAAATGGCTGTGACTTTTCAAATCGTTCGCGAATTTGTGCAAGCACAGGCATGTTGCGCTCTGCCCATTCAATGCGCTTGCGGCCTTGTGCAGCAAGGGATGCATCAGCAATCTCGTGACGTGGAATAGTGGCGGTTACAGGTACATTCACAGTCGTTCTCCTCTTGGTCAGGGAGATAGGTTACCGTCCCGCCTCACAAAGCGCGCAATTACAGCGCTTACTTACCCTTGATTAATTTGAGAACCTCATCACGTACCTTCTCCATACGTGCCTGCGTCTTCGCTTCAACATTGAGGCGCAGCAGTGGCTCCGTATTTGATGAGCGAAGGTTGAACCACCAGGTATCACCGTTCACCGTTAGTCCATCAAGGTGATCGATCTCGACCCCGGATTGAGAACCATATTTCTCTTCAATTTTTTTCATCTCTGCAGGAGCATCAGGTACAACTGAATTTATTTCACCACTTGATACATAGCGTTGATATGGTTTTAGCAATTTTGATATTGATAACTTGCTTGAACCAAGGGCTGCAATTGCATGCAAGGCTGCTAACGCACCGGAATCTGCCCTCCAGAAATCTTTGAAGTAAAAATGGCCCGAATGCTCGCCACCAAATATTGCGCCACTATCAGCCATCATCTTCTTGATATAAGAATGACCAACTCTACTTCGCAGCCCCGTGCCGCCATTTTCTTGAATGACTTCGAGAACAGCTCTAGATGAAATCAAATTATAAATAATTGTTGAACCTGGTACGCGCGCTAATTCTCGCGCAGCGACAAGGGAGGTCAGGTCAGAAGGGTTTACAGCCTCACCATTTTCATCAACTAAGAAGCAACGATCTGCATCTCCATCAAATGCCAGACCCAAATCAGCTTTATGCTTTTTTACTGCCTTCTGTAAATCTCGAAGATTCTTTGCATCAATTGGATTTGCTTCATGATTTGGAAAAGTTCCATCAAGTTCAAAATACATTGGAATTAGTTCAACATTGAGGCGTTCAAATATCGCTGGAGCTGTATAGCCAGCCATTCCATTTCCAGCATCAATAACTATTTTGAGCCGGCGCATCTCTGAAATTTCAACTAACGACAATAAGTAATCAACATATTGTGAGAGCATTTCAACTTCTTTTTCAATTCCCATTGAACGAATGTGCATAGGTGAGCCTTGTCGCACAAAGTTCTCTATGACTAATAATCCTGACTCTTTTCCAATGGGGCGCGCTCCACTAAGGCACATCTTTATTCCGTTGTATTGCGCTGGATTGTGACTTGCTGTAAACATCGCCCCCGGAAGATTGAGTTTTCCAGATGCAAAATACAACATATCTGTTGAAGCTAATCCGATTCGAGTTACATCTAAACCTTGAGAAGTAACCCCTGCTGAAAATGCATCCGCTAATACTGGTGATGATGGACGCATATCTTCACCAATAACCACAGATGCGGGTTCACGTTCTTGTTGTAAGAATCGAGCAAATGCGACGCCGGTTGCAAATGTAAAATCAGGAGTTATTTCAGTATCAACTAATCCTCGAATATCGTAGGCTTTAAATATTGCAGGAATCTGGTTACTTGTCATTGCTAGTAATTAGTGGGTACGGCGCGCAAATGACCACGACGACCAATATTGGATTGCGTATTTGGGTTTGAAGCTTTTAATTCATCAGGTGCGTTAGCGCTTGCAGCTTCGCGAACCGCATCTGCAATGACCATTAGGTCGTCATCGGTTGGTCCGCTGAGATCATCATTGAGTTCTTGACGAATTACATTCCACCCTTGTGGAACGGTAAGTCGTTGGCCATGGGCAACACATAAATCATATGAATGTGGCTCTGAAAAAGTTGCAAGTGGACCAAGCACAGCGGTTGATTCGGCATAAATATAAGTAAGAGTCATTGTTGCAACCGAGCGACAACTCACTCGCGAGCAACTTCTACCTAACTTTGCCTGAGATGCCATACCCCAAAGATTAGTGGGGTGGCGGATTATTAGGGATTCAAGACACGAATATTTGAAAGTGGAATCGAAGCTTTTGTAAGAACGCTTCCCGGTGTCAATGGAATGTAGCCATATCCATTCAAAGAGCTAACCAAGGCTCCTCCTGTGACGTTCTTACTTGTTCGAATAATTGTTACTACTCGCGCACTGTTAGGTGCACGCCACGTAGCAATATCGGTCCCCCTTACAGAAGCACTCTTATGTTCTCCATTAGAAAGTCTCGTATCAATAGTCACATCAATATTATCGCCAGCAAATACGAATATTGGGGTCAGACCTGAGACTGCAATGGACATTTCTTGTAGTAGTGGCGCAGGAGTACTCCAAAGAAAATCACTTCGGCCCGAAACTGCGACCCTTGAGAAGACTGAGGAAACTATTGGCTCATCAGAAGTTATTCGTAGAGCAAATGCACTGGCAGATAAATTTGGAGTGATCGTAAATTCTGTCACAATTCCCTTTTGAATTGAGCGTTCATTTAATCCAACAGGAATAAAGCGTCCATCGGCAGATAATATTTCTGCCGAAATACGAGTATCGAGTTCACCTGGTGCAAGTACGCGAAGTACATACTCACTTTTTTTGGTTTTATTCTTCTCTAAATTCTGATTCGGTATCGCTGGAATGACTTGGAGTTTTGAAACGTCAGCAATAGAATTGACCATATCTCCCCCCAGTCCGCGTAATCCTTTTCCTTGTTCATCAACTACAAAAGCATTTACACGCCCAGCACGTGCGGAGATATGAATTACTAGTTTCTGTTGACCTGGGGCTAACGAATCTAAGCCTTGAACGCTATAAGCACGAGCAGGAACCGTTAGAACTTTGATCGCTTGCGCTCCCGATTCACTCCAAACCGCAACGTCAATGATTGCTTCACTCAGACCGCTATTTACTATAAGTAGTCGCCCTTTGCTAGTGATGTCGGCTGTTCCACCCACAAACCATTGAGATGAGATTGGCCCCGAACACAGTGTTCCTCCCGCCCAACTTCCACTTCTGCTTTGCCAGATAGTTGGTGTAATACCAACTGCATCAACCAGAATTGCATCTTTAGCTATAGGTAGTCGAGCAAATCCTGTAGGTGACATCGTTGTTTTTTTGCTCGCAACATATCGATACTTAGTTTTTTTACCCGAAACCGAAACTTGTGAGGCTAGGCCAGGAAGAGTTGGTGGACAGACAACTATTGGATAATTCTTGGTGTAACCACTTGAGAAGACTGAATTATCGAGATAATTACTGCTCACAAGTACAGTGGCAAGGAGTGCAATAACAATTGCAGGTCGGCGAATATTCATGCCAACTCCTTCTCTGACATCTGTGACTTTCTTCGACCGGCTGGAAGTGCAAGGACGATCGCAGTCACGAGAAATATCAATTGAAGAGAGAGCCATCCTCGACGAATTGTTCCGTCATGAATGAGTGAGAATTCGCCAGAAGATAGCGCAGTAAATGTTGGCAAATCATTCTCATTTTTATTTCGCTCTAAGTATTGACCATCTTTGAGCACTTTCCATGAATTGCTGTAATTTTCGGTAAGAGTCAATATTCCTGGCCCAGGCAAAGATGTTCGTACTCCTATTTCACCACTCTCTAGGTTTTTCCGCTTTCCATCTGAATCTGTAAAAATTAATCTTCCAGTAGCGCCCGAGACTTTCCAAATGATTCCTGCATTTGTTGCAGAAGTTCGAGTGAATCCGCCCAGGCCATCTATAGCTCGGATAATCTCGTCTCGTGCAGGATTTTTCACGAAAATATATTTGATGCCGTAATGTGAAAAAAGTTCACTCGTGGAAAGTCCTGATCCATCAATTAGTTCTCTTACTGCTGTATCAATATCTGAATTTGTGTCAGGAGATACATCAGGATCACCTAAGAAAATTTCACCACCTCTTGAAATCGAAAATTGCAATTCATTCTCGCCATTTGCTTTAACTTCACGAATCACAAGAGTCTTAGTGCTTTTCTCGATTTCTAGAAAGGCAGGGATGACGGTAGTTTTATCACTTCTAACGGTGGAGTTTGCTCCAATACCAACGGTCCAAAAAATTGCCCCTGTTGCATAAATGGCAGTTATAACTAATAAGAGCGCCGCCAGATAATGTCTATGGTGAACATGGGTAGATCTCAAAACATCTCGCAATTTATCAAGAATTATCACCGCGCAAATTCCTGATGCAAGAGTTGCACTTGCAATAAATGTACCCACCCAAATTTTTACAGAAGATGAATTACCGTGTACAGAAATTGACAGTGATGAAAGAAAAGTTCCCACAAGTAATATTGCAAATCCAATTTCAGCAACTTTTCTAGCCTTACTCGAAGAGAATAGAGAGATAAGTAGAATTAGGATTATTGGACTGACAATCCACCAAGGGATTGATCCTGCGCCACCTGGATTACCAATGATGGAAAGATTCGGGCCACCGCCAGCTAATGCAATACCTGGTTCGCTGAGAAAACGTATTGGATGAAGTACTGCTTCAAATGAATAAGGGGCGTTAATAAGGAATGGGGCTATGAGTAAAACAAGACGTTTTATTGAACGTTTTTTGAAATGATTCTTATTCTTGTAATCATCATAAATGCAATAGGCAACAAAAAAAATAGAAACTATAAAAAATGAAAGTGAGAATGCAAGAATCACTGCTGCGAGTAGTGAAGCTGCCCAAATGCGTCGCCAAGAATATTCGTCGATTGTTGCCCATTTTCGAAGAGACATCACTAGAAGGGGTAAGAGAATGATTACGGCAATCGTTCCAAGGCGCCCAGAATTGATTGAAGCAATCGAAACTGGCGAGATTGCATAGAGCAGAGCGCACGTGGTTGCAAGCCATTGGTTCTTAGTGAACTGTGCAAATAAATGAAAACTAGTTATCACCATAAGCAGCGGCGCGATGAGAAAGAAGAGCGTAATCAGAAGTGCACTTTTTCCAAATAAAATTGTAGATAATCCTGCAATAATTGCTACCCACGTTGGTGAAGCTGTTGTACTTCCCATTCCGACCTGATGCCAAGATTCAAGGTAACTACGCCAAAGGTCCATTGCGCTTTCAGGGGTAGCAGGTAGCGCACCGCCTACTAATGAGCCAAATCTATTTCGTGACCAAACGATAGCGAAGAAGAGAATCACTAATGTTGCAACTAATTGTGGTTTTTTAAGAAGTGAACTCCATTTTGCCGTTGAGATTGGAACTAATAAATCTTCATCCTCATTCACATCTATTGATGTTGGCATGGGTTCAGCGCTTGTTGGCAATAACCGTTCACGAATTGATTCTGCGATATTACTAATCGAAAGTCTCAATTGGGACCAACGCGGAGGAATATATGAAGCGACAACACGTGGTGAAATCATTCGAGTCTTCTTACGAGTTTTGCGTGCAGTGATAATCGCACCTGGACGAATGAGTAGTGTTACAACTGCTAAGAGTTCATCGCCTGCATAACCAGGTAATTTCGCAACTAAGTAAGCAAGAGCGCGACCAATGGCAGAGGTGAGTAGTTGAATAGAGAGCCACGGCAGGAGCCACCAAGAAGAGTTAGCGAGTAATACGTATGCAGCATTTCTGCGATCTAACAAAAGAGGTCGATGTAAGAAGGCGCCATCAACATCAATAGTTCTTCTTTCTGTCGCTGATGCTTGGGCATGGAAAGCAACCGAGTCAGAAACCACAATTACTGCGTGACCTGCTACTCGAGCGCGCCAACCAAAATCGACATCGTCGCGAAAAAGTGCAAGCTCTGGATCAAATCCGCCAAGTTCCTCAAAAATATCTCTTCGAATTAGCGCCCCTGCAGTGCTAACAGATAAGACATCACTTACTCCATCACGTTGACCTTGGTCATACTCATTTTTTTCAAGTCCAGTCCAGCGAGCGCCATTACCAGCGATGCTGACACCTACTTCTAATAAATGTGTGCGATCATGCCAACCAAGTAATTTCGGTCCAGCCATAACAACTTGTGGGCGCTCAATTACTGCTTCTAATAATTTCTCAAGTGCATTCGGTGTAGGTGCGCAATCGTCATGCAATATCCATAACCATTCATGTGCACCAGAAACACTTACTGGAAGTTTTTCAACACCTTGTTGTACCGCACTTCCAAAACCTAAATCGCGCGGGGCAGTAAGTGTTGGAATTTTTGCACCTTTGAGAAGTTTCGGTGATGCATCAATTGAACCTGTATCAATTGCAATAATTTGATCAACACTTCTACTTTGGGATGCAATCGATGCAACAACTTCTGATAACCATAATGCACCATCGTGTACGACAAGGATTGCAGTTACTCGATATAAATCAATCGCAGTTTTTTCAACCATAGTCTTTAGCCTTTCGGCTAAGTACCTATGCGGATCGGCGCTTTAGACGACGACGTTCACGTTCGGAGAGTCCACCCCAAATGCCGAATCGTTCGTCGTGAGCAAGTGCATATTCCAAACATTGCGAGCGAACATCGCAGGAGAGGCATACGCGCTTTGCTTCGCGAGTTGAACCACCTTTTTCTGGAAAGAATGCCTCTGGATCTGTTTGGGCACAGAGAGCGCGCTCTTGCCACGAAAGCTCAATGCTCTCGCCACTCTCTAATTTGATTGTTGGGCCACTAGTAATACCTGCTTGGGGACTAGCTTCAGGTCGGATCGGCATTCCGATTCTCCTTACGAGCTTTGGGCAATCTCCCTATTGGAAAAAACCTTCTAGAGGTAAATTACACGCTTGTAACTCCCCTAAGTCAAGTCGAAAAGCAAACTTTATTTAGAAACTCACGCTCAAAATTGAGGAATTAAAAATTTAATGAAGAAATTTCGCCCTTTTCGCAATAACTTCCCGAAATGTGAGAATTTTTCTCAATTTTTGTCCCTGATGCGATAAATGAATGCGTAATTGAGGCGCCCTCTCCAATAATTACATCGCTACAAATAATCGAAGCATCGACCACGGCGCCAGGGCCGACAAATGCGCCAGAACCTATTGAACTTGAGCCGCAAATTTTCGCACTGGTATCGATGTGCGCTCCATCCATGACGAGTGCCTGCGCAGAATGACTCGCGACCTTCGCACTACGCAGCGCCGGAGAATCAGCAACTCCACTTACTAAATCACGTGAGCCTTGCATCAGTGCCTTAGGTGTTCCAATATCTAACCAATAACTTTGATCAAGAAAACCAAAAACTCTTTTACCCGAAGAGACTAGGTGCGGGAAAGTTTCACGTTCGATACTAACAACCGTATGAGGTGCAATGTCATCTAGAACAGATGGGCTAAAAACATAGCACCCAGCGTTGATTGTATTAGTTGGAGGATTTTCCATTTTCTCTAGAAATGCAGTAACTCTCTTATTGGAGTCGGTAGGTACGCAACCATAAGCACGAGCATCCTCAACCTCAGTTAGATGCAGAGTTACATCTGCGCCATTTTCTTCATGAAATTGAATCTGGCCGCGCAAATTATGTGAACTGAGTACATCTCCGTTAAATATAACTATAGATTCATCTCTGCCTAGTAAATCTGCAGCATTGCGAATAGCTCCACCTGTTCCGAGTGGTTCTTTTTCAACGGCATAAAGTAACTTCATTCCAAATTTCGAACCATCGCCAAAATATGGAATAAAAACTTCTGATAAGTAAGAAGTCGCTAATACAACTGTGGTGATTCCAGCATTTTTTGCCATAGCTAGCTGATGCTCTGTAACCGGTAAGCCGGCAACGGGAAGCATTGGTTTTGGAGTATGTCGAGTCAGCGGCATGAGGCGTGTACCGAGGCCTCCCACAAGAAGTATTCCCACTGCCATAGTTATTTGGCTGCGCTTTCAATTCGGTGCGCTGCATCGGCGATCTGTTCATCCGTTGCAGTAAGTGCAATGCGGATATGAGAGGCACCTTTTTCACCGTAGAAGGAACCTGGCGTTGCCAAAATTCCTAATTCTGCTAGCCAGCCAACACTCTTCCAAGCATCTTCATTTCGGGTACACCAGAGATATAAACCCGCATTCGAATACTCAATTATAAAGCCAGCTTTCACAAGTGATGGTGCAAGTAGTGCTCGACGATTGTTATATCGTGCGCGCTGTTGCTCAACATGTTTCTCATCACCAAGAGCCACAACCATTGCATTTTGTACAGGCAGAGGAACCATCATGCCGGCATGTTTGCGAAATTCACGAATAGTTGTAATTAATTTTACATCACCTATGAGGATGGCACCGCGATAACCAGCCATTGAGGATCGCTTAGAAAGAGAATGAACAGCGAGCAGATTTGTGTTATTTCCATGTGCGATAGCCAGTAATGAGCGCCCTTGTGCTGAATCACCGAAATCTAAGTAACACTCATCTGAAACCAATATAGAGTTATTTTTTCGAGACCAGTTTATTGCGCTCTCTATTTGTGCATCGGAATGCACTTGCCCAGTTGGATTTGATGGTGAATTTATCCACGCTAAATCAGCCTCAGGCCAATTCGCTGCATCAATGGGAACAGTAATTGCTTGCGAGCTAGCAATAATGGCGCCGACGTTATATGTCGGATATGCAACTTCTGGAATCAAGACTTTCTTTGATTCCAGAATTGTTGGAAGCCATGCAACCAATTCTTTGGAACCAATCACCGGTAATACATCAAAGTCACCAGTTGCACCTAAGTGATTGAGTGCCCAACTCCTTATTGCATCGCGTAATTCGGGGGTGCCAGCAGTGACTGGGTAGCGTGGAGAATCGGAGGATTCACGAAACTTTTTCTGAATAAATTCGGGTGTTGAATCAACTGGAGTGCCTTGCGAAAGATCGATGATTCCCTGCCTGTGTCCTCGCGCAATCTCGCCATAAGGAGCAAGTGCATCCCAGGGGAAATCTGGAAGTGAGGAGCGCAAAAACTTTTACTCGCTCTTGGGTGGAAGTGCTAAAACCTCTGAGTGATCACTATTGACGAGGCCAACTTTGCCAGCACCACCTGGTGAACCGATCTCAAGAAAGAACTCTGTATTGACCTTTGTAAAATCTTTCCACTGTGATGGCACATCGTCTTCGTAATAAATCGCTTCAACTGGGCACACTGGCTCGCAGGCACCGCAATCAACACATTCGTCAGGTTGGATATAGAGCATGCGATTACCTTCGTAAATACAGTCCACGGGACATTCTTCGATGCAAGATTTATCTTTTACATCGACACATGGCTCGGCAATCACGTAGGTCACGGTAGGGCTCCTTCATTCTTGGTAAATAACTCCCTAATTCTAATCACAAAGAAGAAGAAGGTGCGAGATGAGGCTGGGCGATTATCGTTATCCCATGAAGTGGACTGGTGCTACGGGTTTGATGGGTCACATCGGTAAGCGCCTTACCATCCGTCTGCACGAAGCAAGTGGTGGTTACAGAGATATCGTTGGAATACTGGAATCGCCATCAACGCTTCGCCACAAAGATGGTCGCGAAATCACATTCTCTCAGAACGAGATTGCGATTTACCGAGAGATTATTCCTATTCCTCTGAGGGCTGGAAAAGGTGCGCCTCTCTCCATGCGTATCATCGAACTTGAAAAGTTACTCAATTCAACATGGAGTGCAACCGAACAGATTATGCATGGACAATGGCTACTTCGTGCAAGTGGCAAATACACAATGCGAGCTAATTCAGTATTACCTCAAGGCGCTCCCCCATTTGGTGAGCCAGACAAAAATATTGATGAAGCAATCAAAGATGTACTTATTTTTTATGCAGTTCGCGACCTTGAACCGATATTCCATCTACCCTTACCGTTATATGAAGAATTGGCCAATTACTTATTAGCACATGGTTGGAAAGAAAAACTTAGGGCACAGGTGCAAGTTATTGATATTTCAGCATCAGAGATTCATTCAGATTTAGTCCTTGAAGTTAGTACAACATGTAATTCAGAATGGCTATCAGTACAAGGTGACGAAAAATTATTGAATCTGATGGATAAAACGTCTGCGCGTTATTATATTTTGAAAAAAAATAATAATCCTGTTGCTGTTCTTCGTGCAGGAATACGAGATGATTGGGCAGTAATCTCGCGTCTATTCGTAAAACCAGAATATCGAGGGCTCAAATTGAGTCAGGAACTTATGCTCTTGGCTTTCGAAGATCTCCATTCAGCAGGAATTACAAAAGCTGCGCTTCAAGTCGATGTTTCTAATGAACCAGCAATTGCACTTTATAAGAGCATAGGTTTTAGAAAACATCATGAATATTCCTATGTGGTACCAAGTGGAGCATCATAAGATGCGACTTTCAATGTATGACACTGCAAGTCGTGAAGTTCAAGAAATTGGGCCAGGAAAAGACTCCATTTCGATGTATTGCTGTGGCCCTACTGTCTATAGAGATGCCCACGTAGGAAATCTGCGCACTTTCATACTCTCAGATTTGATACAACGTACCCTCAAGCTTCAAGGATCTACGGTAGCGCTAATTCAAAATATTACTGATGTCGGTCATATGGCCGATGATCTAACGGTTGAGGACAAGGTATTGCAGCAAGCTAAAAAAGAGAATATCGATCCCTTTGAAATTGCGCGCAAATATGAAGCAAAATTTCATCATGATTTAGCACTACTCAATATCGAGCCTGCCGCTAAATATCCTCGCGCAAGTGAAACTATTGATTTGATGCAAGAAATGATTTCAAAACTCATTGAAAACTCTTTCGCATATATCGGTTCAGATTCAAATGTATATTTTTCAGCAAAATCATTTGAAAGCTATGGCGCGATTAGTGGAAATAAAATTGATTCTCTCCAACCTGGCCATAGATATGAATATATTGATGAAGGCGGAAAGCTCTTTCATGCTGATTGGGCGCTGTGGAAAAGTGCTGGGGAGCGAACACAAATGATCTGGGATTCCCCTTGGGGACCAGGATTTCCTGGTTGGCATATTGAGTGCTCCGCTATGTCAATGGATCTCTTAGATAACCATGTTGATGTACATGTAGGCGGAATTGATTTACGTTTTCCTCATCATGAAAATGAAAGAGCTCAATCAAATGCTACGACTCAGACTGAGAGTGTTGCTCTTTGGGTACATGGAGAACATCTACTTTTTGAAGGAAGAAAGATGTCAAAGAGTGCAGGAAATGTAATCCTGCTATCAGATATTACTGCCAGAGGGATTGATCCATTAGCGCTTCGATTAGTTGTGCTAGAGAATCGATATCGTTCACAAATGGACTTGACGTGGGATTCCATCGATTCAGCGGCCAGTACTCTTAAAAGATGGCATAAAAAAATGGGACAATGGGGCTCGAGTTTGATTATGAAGAAAGATGATGAAATTTACTCTTCACTCATGAATGACCTGGATACACCCCGTGCAATTCAAAGATTGCGCACAATTGAACGCGATGTAACCATAAATGATGAAATGAAGCGAGCAATATTTCTTTATGCAGATCAAGTCTTCGCATTGGATTTAGCGATCGCTAAGCCAATGTCAGCACTACCTCAACATTGTGAGGCGTTACTTGTGCAGCGAGAAATTGCAAGGGCTAGTAAGGATTGGGCCCGAAGTGATGCGCTTCGTGATCAGCTTGCAGAATTTGGAATTCTTGTTAGCGACACATCCCAAGGGCAAGAATGGGAATATCTCTAAGCAGTTATAGCAACTGCTACAAATATTGCGATAAAACCAATATTGATAAGAGCGCTGCCAAGAGCGTCACCCTGAATTAGAATTTCGTTACTAAGTCCTGGGGTTCCGCCTCGCATAACAATAATTACCCACGCACATCCGGCTATTACTTTCAGATATCTCTTGCCCCATGTTCGTCCAATAGCCCAGATTCCGACTACTGATGAGATTATTGCAAAAATGAAACCAAATGGCGGTAATACTAAATGCAAGAAAATTGAACCAATTCCAAGAAATGATCCGATAAGAATTGAATAGATGGCTTTCATCTACAAGATCACGCCTGCAAAAATGTCAGTCTCGCGCTCTTGTTCATTGAAAGGTTCTGTTTTATTTCCTAGAACGAGTGTGTAGTACTCATCGCCCCAAATTTGTAATCCAAGATTATTTGAGAGTGCAAAAAATGGTCCATCAGTCGCAATTTGAGTCTCATGAGCTTTCATTGCATCTAACTTATGTTGAACATATTTACCGCCGTCGATAAGAGTTGTCACAAATTTGTCATCTTTCGCAAATGGAAGATCATCAACGCTCTCTACACCAAAGAAATCAGAACCTAGTTCTTTCATCTTTTCCATGCTTTCTGCAAGTACAGATTTTGGCATCGTATTCCAATAAACTTTCTGGACCTTCCATTGATCGGCAAGTTCAACGGCTCGCATTGCAACACGATGAGCTTGAATATGATCTGGGTGTCCATAGCCACCTATTTCGTCATACGTGATGACTACGTGAGGTCTTACCTCATGAATTATCTTCACAACCAGTTGGGCAGCGGTATCTAAATCTGCTTGCCAAAATACATCGGGACGCTTATTTGGTTCGGTATCCATCATGCCGCTATCTCGAAAACTCTTCTCAGGTGCTCCAAGAAATCGGAAATCAGAAATTCCAAGTGCTTGCATGGCTTTAGCCAATTCAATTTCACGATGTTTTCCCAAACCATCTTCTACTCCACTGGCAAGATGAGCAAGTGCTGGTACTAGAACTTCACCCTCTTCTCCACGTGTACATGTAACGAGAGTGACTTGCGCACCTAAATCTGCATAAAGGGCCATCGTTGCGCCATTATTTATAGTCTCATCATCGGGATGTGCGTGAACTAGCAGCAGTCGATAACCCTCATACGAAGCGCGCATCTTCTTCTTTCGTCGATATTAGTAAATTGGCAGTGATGGATCAATTTGCTTGACCCATGCTACAACTCCACCGCTGACATGTGTCGCATCACTAAAGCCAGCATTTTTTAGAACTGCAAGACATTCAGCAGATCTCACACCAGATTTACAATGCAAAATAATCGGTTTATCTTGAGGTAAATGCGCAAGGGCGCTTCCATCGATAAACCCTTGCTTCGGTATAAGAGTTGCTCCAGGAATTTTTACGATATCCCATTCACTTGGTTCGCGAACATCGACTAAGAAGAATTTTTCATCATTATCCATCTTCTCTTTTAACGTCGCGACAGAGATAGTGGAATCTTTGACTGCCATTTCTGCTGCATCAGTAAGCACTCCACAAAATGCTTCATAATCTGGCAAGAGCGCACTTTGCGTTGGCGTATCCCCACACAACGGGCAGTTAGGATCTTTGCGAACCTTTATCTTTCGATATGACATTTCAAGTGCGTCATAAATCATGAGCGAACCGATAAGTGGTTCACCAATACCTGTAATAACTTTGATTGCCTCTGTTGTTTGAATCGAACCAATAGATGCGCATAGAACACCAAGAACTCCACCTTCGGCACAACTTGGCACCATTCCTGGTGGAGGTGGCTCTGGATAAAGGCACCGATAACAAGGTCCGTATTCGGCCCAAAAAACACTTGCTTGACCATCAAAGCGATAAATAGATCCCCATACATATGGTTTCTTCAGGAGCACGCAAGCATCATTTACTAGATAACGAGTTGCAAAATTATCTGTTCCATCAACAATAATGTCGTATTGCGAAAAAATTTCCATAACATTTGAAACATCAAGGCGTAGTTCATGTGTAATAACATTTACAAATGGATTTATTTCTGCAATTTTCTCTTTTGCGCTAAGCGCTTTACTCTTTCCAATATCAGATTGGCCGTGGATGATTTGGCGCTGCAAATTAGATTCATCGACAGTATCGAATTCAACAATTCCTAAAGTTCCCACGCCCGCTGCAGCAAGATACATCAGCGCTGGTGATCCGAGCCCACCCGCTCCTACACACAAGACTTTTGAATTCATCAGTCGTTGTTGCCCTGCCATAGCAAGGTCAGGAATTATCAAATGGCGGCTATAGCGGCGCACCTCATCAACGGTAAGTGCTGAGCCAGGTGAAACCAATGGAGGAATTTTCATTATGTGACATTGTGCCACGCGAAGAGTAGGCACCGCCAATTAGACGATTGCGAATGATTTGCACTTTCATTAGCGTTTTATCGCAATGGGGCTCTACCATTACCTCGATGACAAGCACACAAGAGCATAAAGACGATATCCCAAAGGATAAAGCTCGTCTTCCCCGCGATGAGAGACGCGCAATTCTACTCTCAGCAGCACTAGAAGTTTTTACAGCTGCTGGATATCACGCCGCTGCAATGGATGAAATTGCTGATCGCGCAGGAGTGAGTAAGCCCGTTCTCTACCAACATTTTCCATCAAAGCTTGATCTTTATTTAGCTGTACTCGATGTTCATATCGATTCTCTAGTTTTTGAAATACAAAAAGCAATCGCATCAACTCCTGATAATGCAAGCCGAGTTCGCGCAACTGTTGTTGCATATTTTGCATTTATTGAAAGTGAGGGCGAAGCATTCCGACTCCTATTTGAAAGTGATATGAGTGTTGAGCCTGCAGTGCGCGAACGCCTCACGCGCATGACATATGACTGTGCGGCTGCAGCAAGTGCTGTCATTTCAGTTGATACTGGATTACCTAAAGAGGCAGCAATGCTTCTTGGCGTTGGCATGATCGGCTATGCCCAAGTTACAGCGCGACATTGGTTAGAGCGCGATAGTAAACTCACTCGCCAGCAGGCAGTTGATTTAGTGGAAAATCTTATGTGGCGCGGTATTTCAGGATTTCCACTTAATCAATAATTTATTCGCGCACAATGCGCGGTAATTGCAGATACTTACCACCGATAGGATTAGTGCTATGACAACTAAAAAGAACCAAACGAGCCACAATAGTGAAGTGCGTATCGCAGTTACATACGTCAGTGGCGACCTCACATTTGAATGCCCCCTTAGCCCAGCCGATATTCGTGCCGCAGTTGCGACTGCACTTTCTTCAGGTAAGCCTCTGGAACTAACGGATATTCGTGGACACGAAATTATTGTTCCTGCAGACAAAATTGCTTTTGTCGAAGTTGGTAACTCTGCAGCACGTCGTGTGGGCTTCGGCGCACTCTAAGGTGAGTAAAACTTTCGCCGATCTCCCACTTCGCCGTGAAACGATAGAAGCACTCAATACTCACGGCTTTACATCACCATTTCCCATTCAAGAGATGGTTCTACCAATCGCACTCAGCGATGGGGATGTAATTGGGCAAGCGAAGACAGGAACCGGAAAAACACTTGCATTTGGAATCCCTCTTATTGAAAAAGTTATTGCACCACTTGATTCACAATGGGTGGACTTTGAAAATAAAGGACTCCCTCAGGTATTAGTCGTTGTTCCAACGCGCGAACTATGTGTGCAAGTAACAAAAGATATTGATGAACTAGCGAATAACCGTGGAATTAGAACACTTGCAGTTTATGGTGGACGAGCATTTGAACCACAAATTGAAGCGCTCACTAATGGTGTTGAAATTGTCGTAGGAACACCAGGTCGACTCTTGGATTTATATCGTCAGGGACAACTCAAACTCAAGGAAGTTTCTCGACTCGTACTCGATGAAGCAGATGAGATGTTAGATCTTGGCTTCTTGCCCGATGTAGAGAAGATTTTTACCAGCACACCAAAGCGTTCGCAGACAATGCTCTTTTCAGCCACAATGCCTGGAGATATCATCGCACTTGCACGGCGCTTTATGAATCAACCAATTCATATTCGTACTCAAGATAATGAAGACGAAGGTGCTGTAGTTTCACGAATTGAACAACATGTCTACCGTGCACATGCTCTAGATAAGATTGAAATGCTTGCACGAATCCTTCAGGCTGACGGGCGCGGACCAACAATTGTCTTCTGTCGCACTAAGAGAACATGCCAAAAAACTGCTGATGATCTTCTGGAACGTGGCTTCAAATCCTCGACAATCCATGGAGATCTTGGTCAGAGTGCTCGCGAAAAGGCTCTCGCTGATTTCAAAGCAGGAAAATCAGATGTTCTTGTTGCAACCGACGTTGCAGCACGCGGAATTGATATTGATGGAATTACCCACGTCATCAATTACCAATGTCCTGAAGATGAGAAGACATATGTTCATCGAATTGGTAGAACTGCTCGTGCTGGTGCAGATGGAATCGCAGTCACATTTGTAGATTGGGATGAACTTGCTCGTTGGAAAATGATTGATGGCGCACTCGCACTTGGTTTGCCAGAACCAGAAGAGACATACTCTTCCTCCGAACACTTATTTGAAGTGATGAAAATTCCTGCAGGAACCACTGGTCGAATCAATAAGGCTAAAGCAGTGGTGGCACCCGCGCGAAAGTCAGAACCTGCTAAAAAGGCAGAAGTAGCGAAAAAGAGTGAGCGTGTGCGAACACGTAGTAAGAAATTTAAGAGCGAGAGCTAAATTAGTTCAAGCTTCTCAAGTAGAGAGTAAGCAAGTTCGCGATAGGCGCTAGCAATCTCACTTCGATTACTTTGCGTAATGACTGAACTTGTATGATTCAGGGATTCACCTACTAGTTCCGAATTAGGAATAGTGGCATCTAGATACGAAATGGTTTCATCCCAAATATCGCCGCTATTTCCTATTTCAATTTTGAATCCCATTGTGGACTTATTCTGGGCAATTTTGCTTACCTGATTAGCTCCTCGAATTGAATGTACGTTTGCAGCCACTGGAATAAGAGTCAGATCTGCTATTTCTATAGCCATGACCAATCGTGGATCAATAGTTGAAGGAGTATCGATTAAAACTACGTCGAACTCTTTAGGTAACGAATCAACAAAATTGCCAAAACTCTCTGATTCGACCAGGCTCGAAATTCTTGAATCAGAGGGAATGAAATCAAATCTTTCTGCAACAGTAGTTATCTGAGATTCATTAATAGTTGATCCAAAGAGAAAATCAATGAGGGTTAGACGTTCATTTTCAAGGCCTAACTGGAATGTCAATGAAGTAGATACATCTAAATCTAGGAGCAAAACTTTCTTCCCATACTCCACGCAAGCAACAGCTAGTGCGTGTGCGGTAGTTGTCTTACCCGTGCCACCTGCAACATTTGCAATTGCAACAATCTTGCTCACGCACTCTCCTCAAGGTTCCAGCGAATACGTGCCATTTTGAAAACTGGTGGCTCAATAATTGCGGAAGGAATAAGAGAAAGAGTCGCTCTGGTCGCCTTGAGAGCGATTGATGTAGCAATTTGTGCACCAGGAAGATTTGGCCAACCATAAAGTGTTCGCGCCCACGGAGGAAGTGATGATGCGGCGAGGGTTGCAAGAGTTGCCCAAGCAGGTGCTGCAGGTGTTGCAAAGCGAACCAGTTTTGGCATTGGTGGAATAGATAAAAAGAGTGCAGCACGTTTGGCATCATCAGAGGCACTGAGTTCAGGTTTAATTTCATTAAAATAATCTTTGAGTTCTTGCAATGAAATTGGAATATCAGCAGTAGGAATAGCAACTAATTCAGCAAATGTGCGCATTTCGCTGACATACTGATCTTTCTCTTGATCTGATAATTGCACGCCTGAGCGCACTGCTGTATCCAAGAAAGAATCCACCATTGCCATATGAACCCATAACAAATGATGCGGATTATCTAAACCCAATTTCGTATGTATTGATCTCACGCGCGATGCAAGGTTATTGGCTTCTGCAACTTCACCGAAAGTTATGGTCGTAACGTAATCACCTGTGCGTTGCAATCTCCCCCAAGCATCATCTCGAAAATTCGAATGTGCTGCGACACCTGCCATGGCTACGGGGTGTAGCGCCTGCTGCAGCAAAGCGCGTATTCCACCGACTGCCATGGAAGGATCGGAGTGAATTTTCCAAACAATAGTTGCTGGTGAATATAGACCTGGATTAATCATTTTATGCGCAGAATGAAATAGTTAGTGTACTTATTTGTGCAAGATTCATGCCTTTACAACCCTTCGCTGATCAGATTCTGATTCTAGTCGATGCCATTGTTCTGGGCTTGTCCAATTTTCAGCTAGAGAATTCAACTTGCCCGTACCGTGATAATCACTTGAACCTGTAATTACCAAATTCTTTTCAATCGCAATTGCACGTAACATTTCACGCTCTGCTGGGCTATGGTCACGGTGATCTACTTCAATTGCATTGAGACCCGCATCGCAGAGTTCTTGAAAATCACCGCTAACCAGAATTTTTCCTCTGTGTGATGCAAAAGCATGTGCAATGACGGCCACTCCCCCTGCAGAACGAATTGCTCTAATTGCATCAGCAGGAGTTGGCGCTGCGTGTGATACGTAGAATCTAGATTCATTATGAAGTAGTTCTTGGAATGCTTCATCCCGAGATGAAATAACTCCATTTCTTACTAGTGCATCTGCTAAATGTGGGCGGCCAAGCGTTGCTCCAATTGGCTTTGCCGCTTCAACATCATCGAAGGAAATATTGATGCCTTCAGCCCGCATGAGCTCAATCATTTTACGCATACGAGGAATTCGACCATCTCGAGTTTCCTCTAATAGTTGTTGCATTGCTGCATTATTTTCATCGAAGAGAAGTCCAAGCATGTGAACGCTTATTCCATCTTCTGTTAGACATGATATTTCGGCGCCTAGTACTAGCTCTAAGTTACCGCGTAAGGCTTGTCGTGCTTCGATCCAACCCGAAGTTGTATCGTGATCTGTAATTGCTAAGACATTGAGGCCTTGAGATAACGCTTTATTAACTAGTTCGCGAGGCGTGTCTGTGCCATCGCTACATGTGGTGTGGGTGTGGAGATCAATCATGCGCTTCTGCCCGATCAACTCGTGTTCGAAGTACAACAAGCACGCAACCAAAAAGAATGAGTGCAATACCGGGAATAATTCCAAGCGGAGGTTTTTGCCCAAGCCACCACACTGCCAAAATAGAACTTACTGGAACTTCAAAGAAGACTATGAGCGATACAACTGCAGGAGAGACTCTTTTCAGAGTGGAATTAAACATTGTGTGTCCAAGTATTTGAGCACCAAGTATGAGGCCAAGTACAATCCACCATTGTTTTGCTGTGAAATGTAAAATCTCATCACCGGCAATTATGGCCATTGGCAGTGCAGTTATTGCACAAACAAAATAACAAATCGTTGTGTATGTGCTCGTTTCTATAGTTCGTTGAGCTTTGGATCCGGCCATCATGTAGAGAGCTGAAAGTGATGCTGAAATTAATGCAGCAATATCGCCAAGAAAGCTTCTAAGCGAAATTTGTAAATCGATTCCGGAAATAAGTAATACACCAGAAAAACTGACGATCATTCCAAACCATGCTCGTGAAGGAATATGGCCACCACTTATTTTTACAAAGAGCGCTGCAAAAATGGGCTGTAGAGCAACAATTGCAGTTCCCGCAGCAACGCTTGTCATACGCATTGCTAAAAAGAATCCATAAAAATGTAGTGCAAGAGTTACTCCAGCAATAGCTGCCCACTTCATTCCTTCACGATGACTCTTGAGATGTGTGTGTCGAATAGCAAAAGGAAGAGTTATAAGTGACCCACCAAGATTTCGCCAAAATATTAATGTGAGAACAGGCATAGAACTCATCGCAATAAGAGGGCCTGAAGTTCCAATTCCTATAATTCCCAGACCTAATCGAATGAGATCTGGGCGAGCAGGGATGGCTATATGGCTATCTCTTGCGTGAGGCTGCATAGGGCAACGGTATCTACTGCTCACCACTAATACGAAAGCGAGAGTTCATCTTTAGAGGTTACCCTTAGCCCATGAGCGGAAACTTGATAAAACGAGTATTTCTCGCCCGTCTTGCAGGCACAGCGGTCTTTGACCCTAATGGTGATCCAGTAGGTAAGGTGCGAGATGCTGTGGCGACCCTTCGTTCTAATAATCAACCACCACGAATTCTGGGTTTAGTTGTTGAAGTTCCATTGCGTCGACGAGTATTTGTACCTATTACTCGAGTTACATCAATTGAAAGTGGCACTGTTGTTATTACAGGTTTACTCAATATGCGCCGATTCGATACTCGTCCAGGTGAATTATTAGTTCTTGGTGAACTAGTCGATCGTTCAATCACACTTCTTGATACAAATGAAAATGTTGTTGTTGAAGATATGGGTATGGAACAGAACCGCACTGGAGATTGGTTGATTACCAAAGTTCATATTATGCGCAAAGGCCATGGCCTACGTCGTAAAGGCGCAACTTCCACTGTTGCTTGGGAAGAATTAACCGGTTTTGCATCACATGAACCAAACCAAGGTGTTACTAATTTACTTTCTACACTCTCCAATCTTCGCGCAGCAGACCTTGCTGCAGTGCTCCAAGACTTAGCACCAAAACGTCGAGTTGAAGTTGCTGGCGCTCTCAATGATGAACGACTTGCAGATGTACTTGAAGAGATGGATGAGAAGAGTCGAGTTGCACTCCTTGCAGAATTAGAAGGCGAGCGTGCAGCAGATGTACTTGGAGAGATGGATCCAGATGATGCTGCAGATTTGCTTCGCGAAGTTGGAGCTGAGCGCGCGCAAACACTCATTGATTTGATGGAACCAGAAGATGCTGAGGATGTTCTCCGCTTGATGAATTATGAAGATTATTCAGCCGGTGGAATGATGACAACAGAACCAATTATTTTGAGTGCTGATTCAACGGTTGCTGACGCACTTGCTGCAGTTCGACAAAGTGAAATTTCTCCGGCACTTGCTTCTCAAATCTTTATCTGCCGTCAACCTCTAGAAACACCGACTGGTCGATTCATTGGAATGGCTCACTATCAACGACTTTTACGCGAACCTCCTTCGACTCTGCTCGGTTCAATCGTTGATACCGATACACAGGGCCTCAATCCTGATGCAACACTCAATGAAGTTTCTTCTTATTTAGCGAGCTATAACTTGCTCTCTGTACCTGTTATTGACGCGAATGATCGCTTGCTTGGAGCGATCACTGTTGATGACGTACTCGATCACTTATTGCCTGAAAATTGGCGCCATGATCATCGTGAAACTTCGCGCACTCAAGTAGATATTGCTCAATTAGAGAAGGAAGGAGTCTGAGATGGCACGCAATAATCAATTAGATACTCCACGCGAGACCCGTCGCTCACTGCGTCCTAACTTCGATCCTGAAACTTTTGGTCGTTTGTCAGAAAATTTTGCACGCTTTTTAGGTACTGCTCGCTTCTTGGTTTACATGACATTCTTCGTTGGATTCTGGGTGGTATGGAATTCTTTGGCACCAACGAATATGCGTTGGGACACATATCCATTTATTTTCTTGACTCTCATTCTTTCACTTCAAGCATCCTATGCAGCCCCACTTATTTTGCTTGCACAAAATCGCCAAGCAGATCGTGATCGCATTCAGCTCAATGAAGATCGTGCTCGAAATGATAGAAGCATTGCAGATACCGAATATCTCACTAGAGAATTAGCAAGCCTGCGAATTTCTTTAGGTGAAGTAGCAACACGTGACTTTATACGAAGTGAAATGGCCGAACTCTTAGAAGAGATGGTCAAAGAGTTACGTAGCAAGCCCTAGTCGAACTCCTAATAAGGATTTACTTCTCATAATTAATTGATCCGTAATTTCATTAATCATAATTGCTGCTGCAGATTCTGGATGTTCTGCCACAACTGGCTTACCTGTATCTCCACCAGTGCGAAGATCGGGACTAAATGGAATCTTTCCAAGTAGTGGGACATTCGTTCCAACTAATTCTGAGAGTCGACGTGCAGTTTCTTCTCCCCCGCCTGTACCAAAGAGTGAAATAGATTCACCGCACGTAGGGCAAGGAAATGCAGACATATTTTCGATTACACCTACAACATGTTGTTTCATTTGGTGAGCAATTCGTCCTGCTCTTTCAGCAACTTCAGCTGCTGCAACTTGTGGAGTCGTCACAACTAATACCTCTGAAGACGGAATGAGTTGGCCCAGGGAAATGGCTAGATCTCCAGTTCCTGGTGGTAAATCGATAAGAAGTAAGTCGAGATCGCCCCAATATGCATCAGAGAGCAACTGCTCTAATACCTTATGTAGAAGTGGGCCGCGGTATGCAACAGCATCGGAGCGTTCTGGCTTAAACATCTCCATCGATACTGTCTTTACTCCATAAGATTCCAAAGGAATAAACATTTGATCAATTGCAGTTGGTCGCTGGTTCATCAAGCCCATGAGACGAGGAATTGAGTGTCCATAAACATCAGCATCGAGAATTCCAACACGCAATCCCTTATTTGCTGCAGCGATAGCTAAATTACAAGTCAAGGAGGATTTGCCTACTCCGCCTTTTCCGGAGGCAATACCTAAGACACGAGTGAGTGAATCAGGCTGTGCGAAGGGAATAAATTTTTCTCGTCCACCACGAAGTAATTTTTTCACATTGTTGCGCTGCTCTTCAGACATCACACCAAAAGTCAAAGTAATGCTTTCAACTTCCTTTATTGCATCAACTGCTTTAGTGATATCTATACGCAATCGATCTTGCATTGGGCAACCAGATATTGTGAGCAAAATAGTAAGGGAAGCAACACCTTTATCAAAAGAAACAGATTCAATCATTCCTAAATCAGGCAGTGCTCGGTGAAGTTCTGGATCTTGAACTGTTGCAAGTGCTGCATGTATCTGTTCAACTATTGTCATAGGAGATCAGGGTCGATTTTTGCAGTAATTTTCTTGGCTACTGGTTTTTGATTTTCATCTAGCGCATCTGCTAATTGCTTCTTTATAAAAGTTTTTGGGTGCAAGTCAGATGGCTGTAAATTCTCAAAGCCGGGCCCTAAGTTTTCACGTAGTTCAGCTGTTGCAGTTTGTGAGAGTGCACGCAATTTCTTTACAAGCTTTGCGGCTTCAGCGGCTACATGTGGCAAACGTTCTGGGCCGACGAGGATGACTCCAAGAATTGCTAAGCCCAAAATTTCGCCAGCACCAATATCGAAGAACATGTTCTTAGCCTATCTGCACTTTCACATAACTACGCAATTATTTAGTTGATGCAACAAGGGTGAGTGATACATCTGTGCGCTTGCCATTTCGAAGGTATGTAAGTTTGATGGTATCGCCAACTTCGCGAGATCGAACAGCAACAATGAGTTCATCGGCTGAAGTGATTTCTTTGCCATCAAAACCAGTAATCAGATCCCCTGGGCGAATACCGGCTCTATCAGCGGGTCCGCCTTTGAGAATTGCAGCAGGCATTGCGGCTACCTGTGCACCTTGTCCGGTGGATGCCATATTCAAAGAGAGACCCATTATTGGATATGTGGCTTTACCTGTCTTGATCAATTGTTCTGCGGTACGGCGTGCTTGATTGATAGGAATTGCAAAACCTAGTCCAATAGAACCAACTTGAGATCTAGATGATGAACTAAGAGATGCAATCGCTGAATTCACTCCAATGACCGCTCCGGTTGCATCAACAAGAGGACCTCCAGAATTTCCAGGATTGATTGCAGCATCAGTTTGCAATGCATTGATAAAAGAACTTTCAGAGCCACCCGTTCCTGCAGTTACGGCGCGATTCTTTGCGCTAATAATTCCCAGAGTCACAGTTCCTGAAAGTCCAAGTGGTGAGCCAATTGCAATTACTGAATCCCCAACCGCAACCTTGTCACTATCTCCAAATTGGAGAGCGGGAAGGTTAGTTGCAGCAATTTTTATAACAGCTAAGTCATATGGGGCATCTCGTCCAACAATAGTTCCTTCGTAATTCTGACCATTATTCAGAGTGACTCTAATGACACCACCATTGAGTGCGACTTTATCAACAACATGATTATTTGTCAGAATCATTCCGCCGCTATCGATAATAAAACCTGAACCAGTTCCCCCGCCAGCACTTGATTCAGTAGCTATAGAAACAACAGATGGTAAAACTCGTTGCGCAATTCCAGCGACTGAATCTGGTTTTCTTTCAATAGTGCTTGTCGAACTAACTAAATTCGCGCGATATGGAATCCAACCAGTGGATGCATTTGAACCTAATATCCCGCCGATAACTCCGGCAATAAGGCCAACAAAAAGTAGATTGAGATTTGAGGAACTCTTCTTTGTTGAAGTTTCCCACCAAGGTCGTGGGGCACTGATTCTATTTTTACGAGGAAATTTCATTTTCTAATTCTGCTATACCTTCGTTGCAAGTAACAAACCATCACCTGTTGGAATGAGTGAACTCACCCAATCTTCGCCGCCTGCTCTAATAATCTTCCCAGCATCGCGCAGTGCTATGGTTTTTGCATCTCTTTGCGCAGGATCTTGAACCTTTGCGCCGCCAAAATAGTTGTCAATAACTAACACTCCCCCACTTCGCAAAATGCGATGTGCCTCTCCGATAACGAATGAGAGATCTTCTGGGTTATGGCGAAGTACAACTAGGTCGTATGCCCGATCAGTTAGTTTTGTCATTACATCAGGAATGGAATTAGTTATCAATCTATATCTAGCTTGCTCTATATCTGCATCTTGCAGAGCAAGCTTTGCAATTTGAGTATGTTCCATTTCATCATCAATGGAAGTAAGGGTTCCACTTCTCATCATTCCTTTTAGTAACCAAAGTGAACCAACACCAGAGGCGGTACCTACTTCAACTACTGATTGCGCTTTGAGCAGATGCGCAAGAAAACGAAGATACGCACCAGCGCCAGGTGTTGTGTCAATGACGCCAAGTTCTACGCCCCGTGCACGTGCTTGGCTCATTTCGAAATCTTCAGCAATAAAACTCTCTGAAAAATCATGTGGGTCTTGTCGCATCACAGACTCATTATCCAATCTGTAAGTAGTCGAACGCCAAATCCAGTGCCGCCTTTTGGGTTCTCTCCTGAATCAACTTCGCTGCGAGCTGTTCCCGCAATATCTAAGTGAACCCAACGGCGTTCTCCTACAAATTTTTCGAGGAAGAGTGCTGCAGTTACTGAACCAGCTGAATATTTCGCCTTATCTGCAGTGTGATTGAAATCAGCGATATCACTTTCAAGTGAATCTTGGTAATCATCAATGAGTGGCATATGCCAGACCCTGTCGCCAGATTCTTCACCGATTGAAACTAATTCTTTTGCAAGATTGTTATCGCGGGTATACATGGCGGCATATTGACGACCAAGGCCAAGAGTTGCAGCACCGGTCAGAGTTGCAATATCTACTAAATAATCTGGATCTAAGTTTGCATCTGCGTATGCAAGACCATCGGCTAGAACTAAACGACCTTCGGCATCTGTATTTATTACTTCTACAGTGGTTCCACCAAAGTGTGTGATGACATCACTTGGGCGTTGGGAAGTTCCCGATAAAGCATTCTCTGCCAACATCATGAGCGCTGTCACACGAACTTTTGGCTGTAATTGAGCAATAGCGCTAACAGTTGCAAGTATGGCTGCAGCTCCTGCCATATCGCTTTTCATTGCAATCATCGTGTCATATGGACGCTTGAGAGAAACCCCTCCTGTATCGAAAGTGATTCCTTTACCCACGAGCACAACGTGTTCGAGGGCATTCACATTCTTTTTCGAATTACGAGGCTGATACGAAAGTTCAACAAAGCGAGGACCAGGCTTTGGTGAAGAATTACCAACGGCGCGTAATCCACCAAATTGTGCAAGTTCTTTTCCAGCAAGAATTTTGACGCCGAAATCGAATTCTTTTCCGAGCTGAGTCGCTTGTTCAGCAAGCCAGGCTGGATTCTTGATATTGGAAGGGGTGTGAACAAGGTCGCGCGCTTTACATATCGCTTTCGCGATTACCACTGCATCATCAAGTGTTTCTTGATCATCAGTTGCCACAAGAAAGTTTGGATATTTTAATTCTTTATCAGTCTTTAGGTTCCATAAATAAGAACCTAAGGTGAGTGAAACAGCAAATGCATGTAGCTCATCTACTCCGTCGGTGCAGGCTGACAAGACTTGAATACTTTTACCGCGAACTTTTCTACCAACTGCAGCACCTGCAAGGCGGATGGAGGTAAGACTTTTATCCCCTAAGCCAACAAGATAGATACGCTCTGTTTCTGTATCTGTTGCACTTACTGGAATTTCAAAGAGCTCTCCCGCTTTACCGGTAGGTGAAAAAAATGTTAGTTCATCAAGGAGGACTACTTCGAAATGTTTTTCAATTTTAGAAACTAATTGTGATGGACCTTCAATTACAAATTCATCTTTATCATTTTTTGAAAATGAGAGTGCAACAGCGTGGGAGCGCACAGCGCTTTCAATAGTTAAGGGAGCAGATTGTGCAAAAGCATCATTCATTGCGCTAAAAGCAATGCTCTATTTTTTGATGAGTGCAACAGCTGCATGTAGCGCTGCGCTGAGATTATTTGCTTCTTCGGCATTCATTTCAACAACTAAGCGTCCGCCACCTTCTAGCGGAATTCGCATGACAAGGGATCGAGCCTCTTTAGTAACTTCCATGGGTCCATCGCCAGTGCGGGGTTTCATGGCAGCCATCTAGTCACTCCTTAGTTGGCTCACCTCGCGCACTCACAAGCGCTACGTAGCAAGCATGGGTATAAGATGAGAAGTATCTCGCATAATGAGTGCTGGCGCGAAATCGTGCTTACTTCAGGCCAAGAATGAGGCTGATTCGCCCTTTACCGCTGATTATGAGGGCTCTAACAGAGCGTTCTGGTACTCCAAGCATGGTGGCAATCTCTTGCGCCGACATCGACTTCATAAAGTGCATTGTCAAAATGATGCGCTCCTCCTCAGGTAGCGAGGCAAGTGCCTGCGCAACGCTTTGGGGCTCGCTCATAATGGATGAGATTACTCGCCTGATGCGCCAGGTCTGGCAAGGGCTCGTGCAAACCTGCTCAGAGAGATTCGTACGCCGAAATATAAGCCTGGGAGGACGAGCAAGAAGAGCGCTCGCGGTGCAATCACAATCTCTGACCAATGGAAAAGAGTTTCATCTTCGTTAATTTTCTCAAGTCGAAATAGGCCTGTGCCCTTAATTATTTTACCCGTATGTAAAACTTCACAAGAATGTGGCGGATTCCATTGTGTAACTCGCATTGAATCTAATATTCCAAAAAATTTCTTACTCGGAACTAGCCCAGTGAATGCTTCAATTTCTGTACCGACACCTTCTCTGATCTCAGATGTAACCCATACCCGGGTTTGCAACATCCAGTTACTTTGTGATTCCCAATCTTGAATTGAATCCCACGCTTTATTGATTGAGACAGGAAGTTTGACAGTGATGGCAATTGAGTTATTCATCTATGCACACGCTGTAATGGCTTGCTCAACTGTTGTGCACCAAGTTACCAGCTCGCGCATTCCAGGTTTTATAAAGTTTTCAGATTCAAGGTGGATAATCAATTCATGCAGTGGTGAATACAACCCATAAGGATCTAAAATAATTACTGGTTTATTATGAAATTTCAAATACCGGCCAACCCAAATTTCAAAGAATTCTTCAAGAGTACCGGCCCCACCCGGCATAGTTATAAAGGCATCTGAGATATCTGTAATCATTGCCTTGCGCTCACCCATTGTCTCCACGATATGCAATTCATCGCTATCGTGATCAGCAAATTCAATATCCACGAGCGCTTGTGGAATCACACCAATTGTCTTTCCTGACATTTCTCTAGCACCACGTGCCACTGCACCCATCATGGAAATATGACCGCCACCCGTGACGAGTTCCCAATTTTTTTCACCAACGGCCTTACCAAGTTCGTATGCCAGCTCGACATATTTATTGTCGATAGTCGGTGATGAGGAGCAAAAGACGGCGATACGCATGAGAAGAAGAATAGGGGTTAGGCTTGGCTTATGAGTATGCATGCATCTGGCCACGGAATAGCGACAATTACCAGCGGGGTCGTTCTCGATACATGGTTTCCGCAACCAACACTTGGTGCGCTACCAGCTGTACCTTTGGAACTAAAAGCGCTAGTTGGAAAAGATGAAATTCGTGGAGTTACAAAAGAACTAGTAAGTATTGAGATTGATTTAGATAAAGCACCAACCTCTGTCAGCGATGCCTATCTTCGACTCCACTTGCTCTCTCACCGCCTTGTTAAACCACACGGTCTCAATCTCGAGGGAATATTTGGAATTCTCAATAACGTTGTATGGACTTCTTATGGCCCGTGCGCCGTAGAAGGATTTGAATTGACTCGCGCAAAACTCAAAGCCGCTTATGGAAATGTAAATATCCTTGGAGTCGATAAATTTCCACGCATGGTCGATTATGTAATCCCAAGTGGTGTTCGTATAGCAGATGCTGATCGCGTCCGACTCGGAGCACATCTTGCACATGGAACAACTGTGATGCATGAAGGATTTGTAAATTTCAACGCAGGAACTCTTGGTACTTCAATGGTCGAGGGTCGCATTTCATCTGGAGTTATCGTCGATGATGGAAGTGATATCGGTGGTGGAGCATCCATTATGGGCACATTAAGCGGAGGCGGAAAACAAGTAATTTCGATTGGGAAAAAGTGTTTGCTCGGGGCAAATTCAGGGCTTGGAATTTCACTAGGCGAGAATTGCGTAATTGAAGCAGGCACATATATTACTGCTGCAGCAAAAGTTCGACTTCCTGATGGAGAAATTGTAAAAGCTGGAACACTCTCTGGCGCCAATAACTTATTGTTTCGTCGAAACTCTCAAGATGGTTGCTTGGAAGTAATTATGCGCACAGGTTCTTGGGGTGGACTCAACTCAGTTCTGCACGCTGACTAAATTAAACCAAGCAGATGGAATCTTTGTTCGACTTCTAAATGTTTCACCGCGCAAAAGTACTTCGACACCAGCACTAGAGATTGCTTTTATCATTCCAACTGTTCCAGTTGAATTTCTATTGACTATTTCTAATGTAATTACATCAGGGAGTAGAAAGGCCGCAGCAACAATTTCTTGAGAAACACTTCGATCCCATGTTGCATAGCGAGGATTGAGAGCGATATCGGCACTTGCAGAATCAGGAACGCTTATCGAATAGGGGCGATCGCTCCCCCAAGCATTCAAGGCTGACTCTGTTTGCCCGCCTGTAGATGAGGTGAAATAAGAAGTTATCAACTGGCCTTGCATCGTGATTACGATGCCAGTTGAATCACTCGACATAGTTGCATCTACTGCCTCTTTCCATAATTTTCCATACAACGGCTCAATCTCTTTCGCATACCCAATAAAGCTTTGATCAGATATTGACCCATATAAATTACAATCACAAGCACTCTTTATAGCTCCAATTTTACTCAGTGCATATGTACGTGAAGCAATTGCTTGTGCTTGTAATGCGGCAGTAGGCCACGAGGATGGAACTTCTCCAATTCCATATAGGTATTCATCGTGCAGACGTAATGAATTAGTCACCTCAATAAAATATTTTCCGTCTTTGGCACGGACCGATTTCAATTGAATTTGTCCATATTTATATTTCATAGTTCCTTTTGGATCAGTAACCGAAACAGTTGTGCTCTCTCCGCTCCATTTGACTATAAATTCACGACTGCGATTTAGCACTTGACTCTTCTTACCAGTCACCGACGTCAGTGAAATTTGCGAGCCAGAAATAGAGAATGCGAATGAACTCTTTGATGGAATCTGTGCCACTTTATCATTTGCAGTAAATGCACTTATAGAAGAGTTGGGGGATGAAGTAGAAACCTTGATGTTCTTAAGTAAGTGACCAATATTTACTCTAATTGTTTGGGTATCAGACATTGATTCAATTTCAGTCCCTGTGTAGTAATACTCAATAATAGATAGTGGAGTTTCTCCAGCAAGCGCCATTGCTCGTGCGCCTATTTGACTCATCCCAACGCCATGGCCGTAGCCAGATCCATGAAAAGTAAAAGTTGTAGGAATATCAGCTGCATGGGCTTGTGGAATAAAAAGTTGAAGAAAAATTATTGCAATAAGGCTCTTAGAGATCCTCATCGACAGCTGCGCTCTTTCCGACATGAAGAAACTCTTGATACGCATCAATGACAGTGTTCGGTTCGCCACGTTGAATAAGTTTTCCTTTGTGCAACCACGCAATATCATTACAAACTTCACGCAATGTTCCCATCGCATGACTAACTAAAATAAGTGCACGATCATCACTACGTAATTCTTTTATCCTGTTAAAACTCTTTTCTTTGAATTTCGCATCACCAGTACTAAGTGCTTCATCGACTATGAGAATATCTGGGCGTACTGTTGCTGCGACTGAAAAAGCCAAGCGGGCATACATTCCAGATGAATATGTGCGCATTGGTGAATCAATTGCTTCTCCAAGCTCAGAAAAATCAGCAATCTCCTCAAAATGTTCTTCAATTTCTTCGCGACTCATACCAGCTGCTAGGCCTCCAAGAAATACATTGTCACGACCTGACATGGCCGGATTGAAACCAACTCCTAATGCCAGGAGCGTACTTACGCTTCCATACACTTCGACTCGACCTTGTGAAGGTGGCAAAATTCCCGCGATAACTCGCATTAGCGATGATTTTCCTGCGCCATTTGTACCAATGACTCCCAACACTTGGCCATATTCAACATCGAGATTTACTTCATCGAGTGCGCGAATAATCCTTGTTTGTTTTCCGCCAAAGCTTTTTAGACGTGCTTTTAGAGTTGGTCTGCGATCGATTGCAGTTGTGTATGTAAGACCAAGATTGCGAACTGATACCGCAATTTCATTGGTTGACACTTGTTTGTTAGAGACGGACGGCAAATTCACGCTCCCTTGATAGGAAGAAATACGTTCCAACTAAGAAAATCCCAAGGGCCCATGCAAGTCCTTGAAGCATGCTCGAAGTTGAGGGGATCTGCGAATGAACCACAGCTTTAGTCCAAGAATCCAAAATAGGAAATAGTGGATTGAAGACTTCTAATGCGCGCAGCTTTGGTGACAAGCTAGATGCTTCGTAAAGAATTGGTGAGAGATAAAGCAGTGTTCGTGTCAGATATGGCAAGAAACTAGCGATATCGCGGAAATACACATTCACACAAGAAATAGTGATTGCAACACCTAGAGAAAAAAGCAGCGCTATGAAAAATACTGGAATAGCCCAGAACATTTCCCAGCCAAATGGAAGTCCAATTATCGTTCTCATGATCAGAAAAACTAGGAGTGTTGGCAGGAATTTGAAAAGCGCAATAATTGTTGCCGATATTGGAAGCATGATGCGTGGAAATGCTGTGTTGAGAATGAGTCGTTGACCAGCTGTCACGGATTTGACGCCGCCAGTAAGACTATTACTTACTAAATAGAATAAAAAAAGACTAGCAGTTAGGTGACCATATCTAGTTGAATCACTACTTCCGCCGATGATAACGATAAGCAGAAAATAAACTGCTGAAAGGAGGAGTGGGTTGAGAACCAACCACAATTGCCCAAAGATTGAGTCAAAATGTTGCTCTCGTAATTCGGATTTTGAATATTGAGAAATAAAAGTTCTACGTGCCCACAGCGACTTCCAATAACGTCCCATTGGCGGAAGTCCCGCCCGGAATGGTTCGTAGACTTGAAGTGGGGTACTCATAGATGAAAGGTTACCTCAGCGAGGCAAGTAGATATGTATTACTTGGCCTTAGGAGCAAGTGATTTAGGTGAAGTAATGAATCCTATGCCCCATGAAATATGCATCGTCAGCAAAATAAGAGGCATGCAGATGATTTCACCGATTGATCGAGCAATTCGAAATGATGCAAGCAGAATAAAGGTGAGATAAATTGCAAGTGGAGTAAAGAAAATCATTCCTAAGTTCAATCCCATGAGAATTGATAGCACGCTTCCAATTACTGCAATTGGTGGCGCAAGATAACGATAATTGATTGTTCCTTGATGGGTACGTGATACGACTCTGCGCCAACGTCCATAATTGAAATATTGTTTTGCAAGTGTGAGCACAGTAGAACGTGGTCGATACGTGACGACGAGTCGTGGATCAAAATAGATCATTCCTCCTGTACTTCGTAATCTAAAATTGAGTTCCCAATCTTGTGCCCGTGTAAATCTTTCATCAAAGCCGCCAACTGCAACGAGTGCTTCTTTTCTAAAAGCTCCAAGGTAAACAGTGTCTACTACTCCTGCAATTCCACCCGTGTGAAACCTTGATGCACCAACACCGAGAGCACTCTTCATCGCATGCGCAACTCCGCGTTCAAAAAGTGTGCGACCTTGCGCATCCATAACTCCACCAACATTTACTGCACCAGTTTCTTCTAGAATTGAGGAGACTAATGTCAAATAATTGCTTGGTATCTTTGAATGTCCGTCAACCCTGACGATGATTGAATAATGAGAAGCTGCTATTGCTAAATTGAGAGCATTTGCAGTGCGTCCACTTGGATTTTCGACAAGGACTATTCGTGAATCATTATGCGCGAGGGTATGTGCAATTTTTTCAGTTCCATCTTGCGATGGGCCAATTGCGAGAATTATTTCGATATCGCCTAGATAATCCTGAGAAAGTATCGAATGAATTGACTCTTCAAGATGATCTGCTTCATTGAGAACTGGCAGAATGATAGAAATCTGGCGCTTCGGTGAGCCATATAACTCATTTGCTGATGTCGTCATAACCCCTCCACCGTATCGTCCAAGTACGCTCTCCCTGTGAAAGCGACGCGACCGATTCGGATAATTACTTCACTCTCTGTGGGCATCATTCTCCTTTCGACATTCTCATGGCTCGCACTTGGCCACGTGAGCGGTTCTATCGATCGTATCGATGTATTCAGTGGATTAAAATCTCGCCCTGAAAAAACTTCTAAGGCGCTCAATTATCTCTTAGTAGGTTCTGATACTCGAGAAGGTTTGACTAAAGAACAACAAAAATTATTACGCGTAGGTAGTACAAAGACAGCTGCTGGTGGTCGTTCAGACACGATGCTTCTAGTTCACATTAGTAAAGCGCGCGATAAAGCGATGATTATCTCTATCCCTCGCGATTCACTTGTAACCGTTCCTGCGCACACCGGCTTGGATGGAAAATCTCAAATCGCTGCATCGCAAGCGAAAATCAATGCTGCCTTTGCATGGGGTGGAGCGCCACTTCTTATACAAACATTTGAAGCAAAATCGAATCTAAAAATTGACCACTACCTTGAAGTCAGTTTTGCTGGATTTGCAGGCATCGTAGATGCTCTCGGTGGAATTCAAGTATGTACTAAACGAGATATCGATGATCCAAATAGTCACCTCGTACTTGCAGCAGGAGTACATACTCTCGATGGAATTGAATCTTTGAAATATGTTCGTACTCGAGATTTTGATGGAATGGGCGATCTTGGTCGCATGCAACGTCAGCAACAATTTATGAGCGCTGTTTTGCGTAAAGCAACAAGTACTGGGGTTCTTCTCAACCCGATTAAGCTCGTGAACTTTTTCAATGCAAGTATCGCTAGTTTGAAAACAGATTCGACTCTCAATCAGGGTGATTTATTGACGCTTGCAAAACAGATGAAGAATCTTTCACCTGGCAAAGTTCGCACGCTAACAATCCCATTAGGTGATGCAAATGCACGAGTTCCTGGTCTTGGTTCTGTTGTTACGTGGGATTCAGTACTTGCTCCTGAGCTATTCCAACGACTTCGCGATGATTTACCGATTATTGATGAGGTCACACCTTTACCATCCGCTAGTTCAACAGCCACGCCAAAAGTAACTATCGTTGATAAATTCAAGACACGTACAGCAGATGAAGATCCTTGTGGGGCGCTCAAATAGATAGACTCACGTTATGAATCTGAAGCTCTCTGTTGTTGGCACAGGTTATTTAGGTGCAACACATGCGGCCTGTATGTCCTCTCTTGGATTCACAGTTATTGGCGTCGATACCGATGCACAGAAGATTGCACAACTGTCTCGAGGTGAACTTCCATTTTACGAGCCAGGTTTGGACACCCTTCTTGCAAAAGAAATCAAAACCGGCCGACTTACTTTTACAACTGATTTTTCTGCCGTAGCTGATGCTGATGTGCATTTCATTTGTGTTGGAACTCCACAAAGCAAAGATGGATTGGCAGCAGATCTAACATATGTAAAAGCATCTGTTGCTGCAATCGCTCCTTACTTGAAGAAAGGGGCTTTAGTTGTCGGTAAATCAACAGTTCCGGTTGGAACTGCCCAAATGTTGCGTGATCAATTAGCGGTGAGTGCACCTGATGCAGATCTTGCGTGGAATCCGGAGTTCCTGCGTGAAGGCTTTGCAGTTGAAGATACTCTGACGCCAAATCGTCTTGTAGTGGGCGTAGCAAATGATCGTGCAGAGGTGATACTTAAAGAAGTCTATGCCCCTGTGATTGCCCTTGGAACTCCATGGATTCGCGCAGATCTTCCAACTGCAGAGCTCGTCAAGGTTGCAGCAAACTCATTTCTTGCGACAAAGATTTCATTTATCAATGCAATGGCGGAGGTTTGTGAAGCAGCAGGTGGAGATGTAACGGTGCTTGCCAAAGCAATTGGATACGACCCTCGCATCGGAAATAGATTCTTGCAAGCAGGTATTGGTTTCGGCGGAGGTTGCCTTCCTAAAGATATTCGTGCATTTATGGCACGTGCTGAAGAGTTAGGTGCAAAACAAGCTCTTGAGTTCCTGCGAGAGATAGATCAGATTAATTTGCGTGCACGTCAACGAGTTATCGATGTTGTACGTGCTGACTTATCTGAAGACCTTACTAAATATAAAATTGCTGTACTTGGTGCAACATTCAAGCCTGATAGTGATGATGTTCGCGATTCCCCAGCACTAGATATTGCTGCGCAATTACACGCAGCTGGGGCAAAGGTTGTGGTTCATGACCCTAAAGGTATTGAACCTGCACGCAAGCGTTTTCCAACTCTTTCTTTCGAAGAAAATGTTAACAATGCAGTCAAAGATGCAGATGCAATTCTTCATCTGACTGAATGGAAGGAATATCGAGAGCTCGATCCTGATGTAATTGGCCAACTCGTAAAATCAAGATTCCTCATTGATGGTCGAAATATGCTCGATCGTGATAAGTGGCGAAATGCAGGATGGCGAGTTCATGCATTGGGGCGCACCGATTAATTCGCAAGTAGATATTGATGCAGTCCTTGCCATGAAAACGTGGGCCATCGTTGGGCTTGGTAACAATCCTGAACGCGCAGCATTTGGAGTCTCACGTCTCTTACAAAATAAAGGTCACCGAATAATCCCTGTATACCCTCGGGCAGAAATTGTTCATGGTGAAATTGGTTATAAAACTCTGGCAGAGATTCCTACCCCCGTAGAAGTTGTTGATTGCTTTGTAAATTCTAAATTGGTTGGCAAAGTTGTCGATGAAGCGATAGCAATCGGTGCAAAAGCTGTTTGGTTGCAATTAGATGTCATCGATCATGAGGCTGTGGCTAGGGCAATAAGTGCGGGATTAATTGCAATTATGGATCGCTGTCCTGCTATTGAATATAGAAATAAATAAGCTAAAAACCAGTCTTTTGATTTCGCTTAGCGCTAAGACTGGCGCCTTTTGCTTTTGCTTCTATATTTAGCTCTTCTAGAGCCTTGCTAACTTTCGAAGAAATATCTTTATCACTAACACCAAGGATTCGGGCTGCAAGTAACGCTGCATTCTTTGCATTACCAACTCCAACAGTTGCAACCGGTACACCTGCTGGCATTTGAACTATTGAGAGGAGTGAATCCATTCCATCTAGATTCTTGAGAGCCACTGGTACGCCAATGACAGGGAGCGCAGTTAGGGATGCAACCATTCCCGGAAGATGTGCAGCGCCACCAGCACCAGCAATAATTACTTTGAATCCTTTGCTTGCAGCACTTTGTGCAAACTCAACCATTTCAAGTGGCATTCGGTGTGCTGAAACAACTTCTGCACTATATGAAATTCCAAGTGAATCGAGTACCTTCGCTGCTTCTTCCATAATTGGCCAATCAGAATCTGATCCCATGATGATTGCTACATCACTCATCAATCTCTCCGCTCAAATAGGCCAAGGCATGTTCTACATCTGCACGCAATTCTACGAGATGATCGCCTAAAGCGTTAATATGGCCAATCTTGCGCCCCGGTTTCACCTCTTTTCTATAGTGGTGGAACTTAAGATCAGGATTACGCGCCATCAGATGTAAATAAGGGCGATACATATCTTCTTTTTCTCCACCGAGAATATTTCCCATAACCACATTACGCGCTGTCATGGAAGGATCGCCAAGCGGCAAATCAAGTATTGCTCTTAGATGTTGTTCGAATTGAGATGTCTTAGCGCCATCAATTGTCCAATGTCCTGAGTTGTGAGGACGCATAGCAAGTTCATTAATAAAAAGCTCATCACCACGAACAAACATTTCCACTGCCATCACACCCACAACTCCAACATGAGCGGCAATATCTAGCGCTAGTTTTTGCGCCTTCGCGCTTAGTGGATCAGATAATTCAGGTGGGGGCGTAATTGTCATCGTGCAAATTCCATCTTTTTGAACCGTTTGAGTAGGCGCCCAAGTAGTGGTTTGTCCATGTGGTGAGCGAGCCACCATCACTGCAATTTCAATATCGAAGTCAATGAGCTCTTCGATGAGAAGTTGATTCGTCTCTTCCAAAATTTCTTCTAGTTCATCTAAAGAATTTACTTTCCAGACTCCCCTACCGTCATATCCGCCTGAAATTGATTTAGCGATTACTGGAAATTGAGTAACTTTATCTGCTTTAGAAATTACACACCATTTTGGTGCCGGAAAATCATTGAGGAATTCTCGCATTGCAGCTTTGTTCTGTGAGTAAATGAATGAGGACGAACTAGGTCGGACAACGACCCCATCACTTTCTAAAGATTTGATAATTGCTATTGGAATTAGTTCATGTTCAAAAGTAATAACATCGCATTTTTTTGCAAATTCTCGAACAGCCTCTAAATTTCGAAAGTCACCAATCACTGAATTGGTTATTTGTGCTGCAGAATCATTTTCATCTGCTGCGAATAAGAGTAAATCTATTCCAAGCGCAGTAGCCGGAGCCACCATCATGCGCGCTAACTGACCAGCGCCAATCACGCCAACGGTTGGAAAAGAGTTTTTCACGAGCGCTATCGTAGATGAATCACATCGCCGGCGCTGACATGCTTTCCATTATCAAGAATGAGTTCGCCATTCTTTGAAATATGAGCGGCATTTGCCTCAAGATTTTCTCCACCCGGAAGTTCAATTCGAACTTTTTTGCCGACAGTACTGCTCACACTTATATATTCATTACATAAGTCCGAACCCTCTTCCCAGGCTTCAAAGTCCTCTACAAATGTATTTAGGATTTGGCAAAGAAGTAGATTTCGATCAGAGATCTTTGAACCCTCGATAGCCAATGACGTTGCGCTTGGGACTGGTAATTCTTCAGATGTCATTGAAACATTGAGACCGATTCCAATGACTATTCCCTTATTGGTTGATTGCGCGATTATTCCAGCACATTTTCTTTCATTGATTATGAAATCGTTTGGCCATTTCAAAGAAGCGCTTATTTCAGAATCCAATTTTGTAATTGCACGAAAAAGACTTAAGCCTGCGATAAGTGGAATGAAACCCCATTCAGTTCTTGGTCTTAAAGGTTCGATATAAAAAGAAAAAAGTAGTGCACTCATTGCGGGTGCCTCAAAAGTTCTATCTAATCTTCCGCGACCACTACTTTGATATTCGGTAACAATTACTTGACCACTTGATGCGCTCTTTGACTCAATAAGATGGAGTAGATCGTTCTGTGTTGAGCCAGTGAGTTCAACCACGCTTACCCGCCAGTACGGCGCAATTTTTGAATTGACCTTCACTTCATCGAGTGGAGTTCTTAGCACTTCATTGCTCACGCCTAGTACCGTAGGGGTATGAGCGATCTCCATACAACTGCAGGAAAAATTGAAGATTTGCGCGCACGCGTGGAAGAGGCAGTGCACGCTGGTTCGGCACGTGCTGTCGAGAAGCAACATGCAAAGGGCAAGATGACAGCCCGAGAACGAATCGGCGCACTCGTTGATGAAGATTCATTTACTGAAATTGATGAGTTTGCTCGCCACCGTTCAACCAAATTCGGAATGGAAAAGAACCGTCCCTATGGCGATGGTGTGGTTATCGGAACAGCAACAGTTGATGGGCGACCAATCGCTTTGTACTCACAAGATTTCACAATTATGGGTGGAAGTCTTGGCGAAGTGCATGCAGAAAAGATCGTGAAGATTGCAGAATTTGCACTCAAGAGTGGCATTCCATTGATTGGTATTAATGATTCTGGCGGAGCGCGAATTCAAGAGGGCGTCGCATCCCTTGGCGGTTATGGAAAAATATTTCGCCTCAATACACGCTCATCAGGAGTAATTCCACAAATTTCATTAGTACTTGGACCATGTGCGGGTGGATCTGCTTACTCACCAGCGCTCACTGATTTCACCGTAATGGTCAATGAAACCTCACATATGTTTATTACTGGCCCAGATGTTATCAAGACAGTAACTGGTGAAGATGTTGGTATGGAAGAACTCGGTGGTGCACTCACACATAACACACGTACTGGAAATTCTCATTACTTGGCCGAGAACGAAGAAGATGCAATCGATTATGTAAAAGCTCTACTCTCCTATCTGCCGAGTAATAATATGGATGTGGTTCCCCAACTTCCGCCAACTGAAGTTCTTGAAAAGAAAGCAAGTGATCTTGCCTTAGATACTCTTATTCCAGATAGCACTAATCAACCCTATGACATGAAAGTCCTCATCACGGCGCTCATTGATGAAGGAGAATTCCTAGAAGTTCACGCACTCTATGCACCAAATATTATTGTTGGTTTTGGTCGTATTGAAGGCCAGTCGGTGGGAATAATCGCTAACCAACCGCAACAATTGGCTGGGACACTCGACATAAATTCGAGTGAAAAAGCAGCACGCTTTGTACGTTTCTGTGATGCATTTAATATTCCCATTCTCACTCTTGTAGATGTACCAGGCTTCTTGCCAGGAACAGAACAAGAATGGAATGGAATTATTCGCCGTGGAGCAAAGTTGCTTTATGCCTACGCAGAAGCATCGGTCCCGCTTGTCACACTCATTACACGAAAAGCCTATGGTGGTGCTTTTATTGTTATGGGCTCTAAATATTTGGGTAGCGATATTAACTTTGCATGGCCAACTGCAGAAATTGCAGTGATGGGTGCCCAAGGTGCAGTAAATATTCTTTACCGTAGCGAATTAAGCGAAGCGAAAAATCCAGATAAAAAACGTGCGGAATTAGTTGAGGAATATAACGAGACACTTGCTAATCCATATCTTGCAGCTGAACGTGGAATTATTGACACTGTTATTGAACCAAATCAATCACGTGCCTATATAACAAAGGCATTTAGAACATTGAAGACAAAGCGTGATTCATTACCTGCACGCAAACATGGAAATATTCCACTCTGATGAAATTTTCGGTTACATCAGGAAATCCGACTCCGCAAGAATTGGAGGTGATTCGTGAGGCTCTCAGTGTGAACCCACCTGAGAAGTTAGTACCAATAACCAAGCGAAGTGTTTTTGGCTTGCCTAAATTGCGCCAACCTTTGCCACGCCAAATTACTTTTGGGGCAAGGAAAAATTCATAGATGCCAACAGTTGTTCTTGCTTCTCAATCTTCATCCAGACGACGTTTGTTGGAATCTGCAGGATTGAAACCAAAAATAATGGTGAGTCATGTTGATGAAGAGACTCCATTTTTCAACTCTCTCTCACCTTCCGACATGGTGATTGCCCTTGCTATAACAAAGGCACATACAATTCGCGATCAAATAGATTATCCAGCAATCATTATTGGCTGTGATTCCACCTTTGAATTTGAAGGAGAATCACTTGGAAAACCTGGAGATCCTGTAATTGCAAAGGAACGTGCATCTCGAGTACGTGGTAACTCTGGATATTTACATACTGGCCATTGCGTAATTGATACTGCGAAAAATATTGAGATTTCAGATCGTGTTACAACGAAGGTTACTTTTTCCGATATGACTGATGAGGAAATTGATGACTATGTTGCATCGGGTGAGCCACTCCATGTCGCAGGTGGATTCACGCTCGATGGATTTAGTTCTCCATTTATTCCATCTATCGAAGGCGATTACACAAACGTGGTAGGTATCTCGATGCCATTCTTGCGTAAAGCAATGAACCAACTTGGCTATTCGTGGCCAGAAGTAAAGGAAATGGTATGAAGCGCATACTCATTGCCAATAGAGGTGAAATTGCATTACGCGTTATTCGTGCATGTAAAGATCATGGACTTGAGAGCGTTGCTGTCTATTCTCAAGAAGATCGTAATTCATTACATGCACAAAGTGCGGACTATGCATTCTCACTCGATGGCATTACTGCAACGCAAACGTATTTGAATATCGAGAAATTAGTTGAGGTCGCTAAGAAATCAGGTGCTGATTCTGTTCACCCTGGATATGGCTTCCTCTCAGAAAATGCGAACTTTGCACAAGCTGTTATCGATGCAGGTTTGATTTGGATAGGTCCTCCCCCTGCTGCTATTCGCGCACTCGGAGATAAAGTTTCTGCTCGCAAAATAGCAGCTAAGGCAGGTGCTCCACTTGTCGCAGGTACAAAAGATCCAGTTGAGGGACATGAGGAAGTTACCGCTTTTGCTAAAGAACATGGGTTGCCAGTGGCAATCAAGGCAGCACATGGTGGTGGTGGACGTGGGCTCAAAGTTGCACGCACAATGGAGGAAATACCGGAGCTATTTGCATCCGCTGTCCGTGAAGCTATCTCTGGCTTTGGTCGAGGTGAATGTTTTGTCGAGCGCTATTTAGATAAACCGCGCCATGTTGAAACACAAGTACTTGTAGATAAACATGGCCATGCAGTAGTTATTAGTACGCGTGATTGTTCGCTACAACGTCGACACCAAAAACTAGTTGAAGAAGCGCCTGCCCCATTTCTAACAGATGCTCAAAATGAAGAGTTGTATCGCTCTAGTAAAGCAATAATGAAAGAGGCTGGCTATATCGGTGCCGGTACATGTGAGTTCCTCATCGGTGTCGATGGCACTATCTCTTTCTTAGAAGTAAATACGCGTCTACAGGTTGAGCACCCTGTTAGTGAAGAAGTAACGGGAATCGATTTAGTACGCCAACAATTTAGAATCGCAATGGGTGAGCCGCTTGGTTTCGATGATCCTGTAATTCGCGGCCACTCACTTGAATTCCGTATCAATGGTGAAGATCCAGGTCGTTCATTCCTTCCTGCACCTGGGCGAATTACACAATGGGAAATTCCAACTGGGCCAGGTATACGTGTGGATGCAGGTTTTAGAAATGGTGACACCATTGGCGGAAATTTTGATTCACTCCTTGCCAAACTCATTGTCACCGGAGCTACTCGTAAAGAGGCGATTGAACGTGCTCGTCGCGCACTTGGTGAATTCAAAGTTGATGGACTTGCTACTGCCCTGACATTTCATCGCGCAATTCTTGAAGATAGCGCTTTTACAGAAAAATTTACTATCTACACAAGTTATATCGAAAATGAATTTATAAATGAAATTCCCGCTTATGTTGCAGCAGAACCAGCACTTCAAACACATTTAGCGCCACAGCAACTTGTTGTCGAAGTAAGTGGAAAACGTTTTGATGTATTAGTTCACGCACCCGCACCTGTTGTAAAACGTTATCGAGCAAGAACCTCACTTTCAGGTGTAGCTGCTGGAAATGCACTCAAGAGCCCTATGCAAGGAACAGTTGTAAAGATTGCGGTTAAAGTAGGACAGAGTGTAAAAATAGGCGATTTAGTAATTGTTCTAGAAGCGATGAAAATGGAGCAACCTCTTATCGCTCATAAAGATGGAATCATCCGCGATCTCACAGCAGTTATCGGCGACACCGTTGCCAGTGGTACTCGTCTCTGTGACATTATTGAGGCATGAGTAATACTGAACTTCTTTACAAGGATCCACTCGCTGCAGCCCAAGTTGCTGCCGATGAGATTGCCAAGCGCACAGGAATCGCATCTCATGACATCGCACTTGTTATGGGTTCAGGTTGGGTTAGCGCAGTAGATGCACTTGGAACACCAGCTTATGAGTGCGATGCTGATGAAATTACTGGTTTCTTACCCCCTGCTGTGGAAGGTCACTCTGGAAAAGTTCGTTCCTATGAAATTCATGATGGTTCAAAGAAGATTCGCGCACTTGTTTTTCTTGGACGCACACATCTGTATGAAGGAAAAGGAATTGAACCTGTAGTTCATAGTGTTCGCACTGCAGTAAAAGCTGGATGCAAAATTGTGATTCTGACTAATGCATGCGGTGGAATAAATAAGAAATATCGTGTTGGTCAGCCAGTTTTGATTCGTGACCATATTTCACTCACTGCAACATCACCCCTGATTGGCGCGCACTTTGTCGATCTCACAGATCTATATAGTAAGAGAATTCGCGCAATTGTAAAAAATGAAGATGCCTCTCTGCAGGAAGGTGTCTACGTTCATTGGCGTGGCCCAACGTATGAAACTCCTGCTGAAATTTTGATGATGCGAGCTATGGGCGCTGACCTTGTTGGAATGTCCACTGTTCCAGAAGCAATAGCAGCACATGCACTTGGTGCTGAAGTTCTAGGTATCTCATTGGTTACAAATGCGGCAGCGGGAGTCACTGGCGAAAAGCTCAATCACGAAGAGGTAATCGCTGCAGGTAAAGCAGCTGCTGATTCAATGGGTGCGCTTCTCAAAGGGGTAATTCCGAAGTTACTGTAAGACTATGGATCAAATATTCCTTGATGAAGTAGAGCAGTGGATTGCTGATGATCCTGATCCAAAGAACGCTGCACAATTACAACTTTGGCTAGATGCTGGCGATGAAAAAAATCTATATAAATCTTTCTCAGGTTTTTTGCAATTTGGAACTGCTGGATTACGTGGGCCACTGGGCCCTGGACCATCATGCATGAATCGTGCAGTTGTTGGCCGCACAGCTGCTGGACTTGTGGCATATATGAAAAAGCGCGGGCTAACATCAGTTGTCATCGGGCGAGATGCGCGTCATGGCTCTGAAGAATTCACAAAAGATAGTGCGCAAATATTTTCTGGCGCTGGAATGAAAGTCTTTGTTTTGCCTCGAGCCCTTCCTACTCCCGTACTAGCTTTTGCAACAAAAGAATTGGGTTGCGATGTCGGAGTTATGGTGACAGCAAGCCATAATCCAGCACAAGATAATGGCTATAAAGTTTATTTAGGCGGGATTGTCGATGGAATCAATTACAACGCATCACAAATAGTAAGTCCAACAGATTCTTCAATTGCTCAAGAAATAGCAGCAATAACTTCCCTTAAATCTGTGCCACGAAGTAATACATGGATAGTTTTAGATGAAGAAGTTATCGAGAAATATATCCATCGCACTGCTCGCCTTGCTAAGAACCTAGGAGATCTCAAAATTGTTTATACGGCAATGCACGGAGTCGGAACAGAGACTGTGCAACGGGTTTTTCATTCCAGTGGTTTTGCTTCTCTCATTCTTGTAGATGCACAAGCAAAGCCTGATCCAGACTTTCCAACTGTTGCATTTCCAAACCCTGAAGAGCCTGGTGCAATTGATTTAGCGCTAGAAACTGCACGCAGTTTCGATGCAGATTTAGTAATTGCCAATGATCCCGATGCTGATCGATGTGCAGCAGCAATCAAAGATTTGCGAGGGCAGTGGCGAATGTTGCGCGGTGATGAGCTTGGGGTCATATTCGGTGAGGCTATTGCCCGCACGGTAAAGAAAGGAACATTTGCGAATTCCATAGTTTCATCCTCTGCCCTCAAAAAAATTGCTGATCACTATTCACTCGATTTCAAAGAGACTCTTACCGGTTTCAAGTGGCTAGCAAAAATAGAGAATCTGACATTTGGCTACGAAGAAGCAATTGGTTACTGTGTAGATTCAAAAACTGTTAATGATAAAGATGGAATATCTGCAGCACTGTATCTAGCACAAATCGCAAGTGATCTCGCACAAGAAAAAAAGACATTGCAAGATTTACTCAATGATGTGTGGAGGAGAGATGGTTTTCACGCTACAGAGCAGATTTCAATCCGCTTTACTGATCTGAGCAAAATAGATCTCATCTTGGCCGACCTTCGCGCTAATGCACCAAAGGAGATTGCGGGTCTTCTCGTTGAGTCAATCGATGATTTAGCAAAGCCATCAAATGATTTACCGCCGACAGAAGGCATTCGAATATGGCTTGTGGGTGGTATTCGAGTGATTATTCGCCCAAGTGGCACAGAACCAAAGATGAAATGTTACATAGAGGTGATTGCTGCCGATGAAAAAGCAGCACAATCGCAGTTAGAAATCTTGCGAGAACCTCTTAGAAAATTACTCCGCAGAGATTGATAAATAAGCAGGCTTTACAACTTCTTCAATAATTGCAAGTCTTTCTTCGAATGGGATAAATGCACTCTTGAGTGCATTTATTGTTACTCGCTGAAGGTCAGTGAAATTCCAGTCGAAAGCATTTACTAGCTCATTCATCTCGTGTGACATCGATGTCTGGCTCATCAATCTATTATCTGTATTCAACGTAATTCTAAATCTGAGTTTTGCTAACTTACCAATTGGATGATCCTTAATTGTATGAACGGCACCTGTTTGCAAATTCGATGTTGGACATAGTTCTAGAGGAATTCGACGATCACGAACGTAGGAAGAGAGTCGGCCAAGTTTTGCACTTGATCCAGAAAAATCGATGTCATCAATGATTCGCACTCCGTGACCCAAACGCTCTGCACCACATAATTGAATTGCTTCCCAGATTGAAGGTAATCCATATGCCTCCCCTGCGTGAATGGTGAAGTGTGTATTTTCGCGACGCAAGTAATCGAAAGTTTCAATTTGATCACTTGGTGGGAAACCATCTTCAGGTCCTGCAATATCAAATCCAACAACACCGGCATCGCGATACTTAACTACCAATTCTGCAACTTCTTGTGACAATTTATTCTGTCGCATTCCACAAAGAATTGATGTCACACGAATTGAATAACCTTCAGCTTTCGCATCTGCCTCACCAAGGCGATAACCCTCAAGTGTTGCCTCAATGACATTCGACATTGTCAGACCATTATTTGTAAATAGTTCGGGAGCCCCACGTACTTCTGCATACACAACACCGTCGCGAGCAAGATCTAACGCACATTCTCGGGCTACACGAACAATATCTTCGCGGCGTTGCATGACAGCGATTGTGTGAGAAAAGGTTTCTAGATATCTAACAAGGGAACCTGAATCACATGCTTCGCGAAACCAATTCCCTAATTCCTTAGCATCGCGTGTAGGAAGTGATGCGTAACCAATCTCTTGCGCAATATCAATAATCGTTTGTGGGCGAAGACCGCCATCTAAATGATCATGAAGTAGCGCTTTTGGTAAACGATTGACTTGGTCAGGGGTGGGACGGTTTTTCAATGACATCGCGGCCCCCTTTGTGAATTCAAGTAGTGGGTTAACCTTACTAAACAAGGAGCAACTAAGCGAAATATTCTCACCAGAGATATAGCCGTTACGTACTATTCACCTTAGAATCATCCAATGATAAAAATCGATTGGGAATTACTACACAAGAGCGCAAAAACTGCAATGAAGAACGCTTACGTTCCTTATTCAAAATTTCCTGTAGGTGTTGCAGCTCTCGTCGATGATGGTCGAATCGTCACTGGTTGCAATGTTGAGAATGCAAGCTATGGACTAAGTCTTTGTGCTGAATGCGGTTTAGTTTCAAATTTGGCTTTATCTGGTGGCGGTCGTCTCATCGCAATCGTTTGTGTCGATGCACAGGGTGAATTCTTATCTCCCTGCGGACGCTGTCGCCAACTTTTATTTGAACATGGCGGAAATGATTTAGTACATATGACACCTGAGGGAGCAAAAGATATGGCTCACCTTTTGCCGTGGGCATTTGGACCAGATAATTTAGATAAGTAGAAATGCTCGATTTCAAAAATCCAGACTTTATTGCTAATCCATATCCTGGGTTGGCAGAGTTACGCACATATGGAAAACCAGTCTGGCATGACGAACTCGGACTCTTTTTAGCGGCTAAACATCGTGATGCAAATGATGTTTTGCGCAATAAGTCCTTGGGAAGAATCTATCGGCCTCGCGTACCTGAGGATGAATGGTTTGATTTCAATTGGTTACATTCGGATTCGATATTAGATAGCGAACCACCAAAACATACACGTCTGCGATCATTGGTTGCGAAAGCATTTAACCGAGGCCGAATAGATGCGCTAGCCCCACAAATTCAAACTCTGACTCAAGAACTGCTAGATCAAATTGCACTAAAGAAGGATTTCGATGTCATCGCTGACTACGCAGAGCCACTTCCTGTAAAAGTTATCGCTGCGCTGTTGGATTTTCCAGCCGGAGATGAATATTTGTTACGTCCTTGGTCGCAAGCGATTGTGAAGATGTATGAGGTAGATCCAACACAAGAGAGCCAAGCAGGAGCAAGGCGCGCTGCCTCTGAATTTGCAACATATGTTCACGATCTGATGATTGCGCGAAAAAAGAAGCCTGGCACTGACCTGATTAGCGAATTAGCAATCGTGGAAGAAGCAGGAGAGAAACTCAACGCCCACGAACTAATCGCCACATGCATTCTCTTGCTCAATGCCGGGCATGAAGCCAGCGTCAATGGCTTTGGTAATGGAATCGTTGCTGCTTTCAAGGAAGAATCACAATGGAAGCTTCTCAAAGATGACCCATACGCTATTTCTACAACTGCAATTGAAGAATTTTTGCGCTTTGATGCCCCTCTTCATTTCTTCGATAGAACAGCAACTGAAGATACAGAAATTGGTGGAGTAAAGATCGAAAAAGGTCAGAAGATTGTGAGCTTGCTTGGTTCTGCAAATCGCGACGAAGATGTATTTGAAAATCCAAATACAATGAATTTACTGCGCGATCCAAATCCACATATTGGTTTTGGTGCAGGAATCCATTTCTGCCTTGGTGGTCCACTTGCACGTTTAGAGATGAATATTTCTCTTCCAGCACTCTTCTCTCGTTTTCCAAATATGAGCCTTGTTGGTGAAGCAACTCGTAGACCAACATTTTCACTACGAGGATATGAAAAGATTCCAGCCACTATCAATTGAAAGGTAAATATATGAATATTATTCTTGATGTAGATACGGGAGTTGATGATGCATTCGCACTTCTCTTTGCCGCGCGCTCTCCCCTAGTAAATCTCATTGGTATTACCTGCGTTGATGGAAATACTAACTTGGATAATGTTGTAGCTAATACTCTCACCGTTCTCGATGCCGCAGGAGCTGGCGATATTCCTGTTGCACGAGGTGCTGCACGACCGCTCTTAGAGCTACCAAGTTATGCCGAGTTCGTACATGGATCCGATGGAATGGTTGAAATGCAGTCGAGAGATTCTAAGCGTGTTCTTGATCCTCGCACTGCAATTGAATTGATGCGGGATCTCATCAATGCTAGTTCCGAGCCAGTAACACTTGTTCCCATTGGGCCACTTACAAATATTGCACTTTTTCTTAGAGCATTCCCCGATGCAGCAGACAAACTAGAAAGAATAGTTCTTATGGGCGGCTCAGCATCTGTTGGAAATGCAACTGCAACAGCAGAATTCAATATTTGGCATGACCCAGAGGCTGCTGCAATTGTCTTCACAAGTGGTGTTCCAATCACCATGTATGGATTAGATGTCTTTACCGATCTACAGATGACTCACAATGATGCTAAGAGCTTGATAGCCAAAGGCGATAGAACTTCACTTTTTGCAGGAACTCTTGTTGACCGCTTTATCAAACAAATGGGACATGACGTGACACTTGGTGATTATGGCGCTGTAGCAACTGCAATAGCCCCTCATTTAGCTCGTACGCAAAGTCTTAGAGTCGTTGTCGATACTACTCATGGACCAAATCGCGGACAGACAGTGTGTGATCACAGATCGTATGCCGACAACGCGCCAGAATCTGCACACACTAATGCTCCAAAAGTTGATGTGGTTCTAGAAATAGATATTAAAGCAATGAAAGAAATGTGGCTAAAAACAATAACTGGAAACTAAATCCCTATTGGGTGCCAGACTGTTTTATATTCCATAAATGCAAGCATTCTTTGAGGAGTATCCGAACTTGAGAATTTATGAATTCTCTTTAGATTATCCGCACCAGAGACGCGCACTTCCTTATCCAATTCTTTAGATAAGCCTGTTGCATCAATAGCATCGACATCCATATGCGCACCCATCCATGGTGCAAGCTCACTTGTAATACCGGTAAGTATATTGACAACTCCACCAGGTAAATCACTTGTGGCAAGGGCTTCACTCAGTGTTACTGCGCAGAGTGGGAACTTCTGGCTTGCAACAACTACTGCAGTATTTCCACCAGCAATAACTGGGGCAATTGCTTGAACTAGCCCCAGAAGTGCGCTCTTTTGTGCTGGAAAAATTCCAACAACACCAAGTGATTCGGGAACTGTGAAATTATAAAATGGACCAGAAATAGGATTTGTAGAACCTGCAACTGTTGAAATTTTGTCACACCAGCCGCAATACCAAACCCAGGTGTCTATTGCTTGGTTTACTTGTTTTTTGGCAGCGACTCGAGAAACACCTTCAAGTAGCGCAATCTCTTCAACAAATTCGTCACTACGTGCCTCCATCATTTCTGCAATACGATAAAGAATTTGTGAGCGATTGAATGCAGTCGCACTACTCCAGCCGCCAAGTGCGCCACGAGCTGCAGTGACGGCATCACGTAAATCTTTTCGAGATGCCTGAGCAGGGTTAGCTATGAAATTAGATTTCGCGTCCTTTACTTCATAAGTACGTCCAGATTCACTTCGAGGAAATGCTCCACCGATATAGAGTTTGTACGTTTTACGGATATCAATTCTCATTATTTCTCTCCGCCCTTCAAATATGCCGCTAAGCCATGTCGCCCACCTTCACGACCCCACCCTGATTCTTTATATCCACCAAATGGGCTTGCAGGATCAAATTTATTGAACGTGTTCGCCCAAATAACTCCAGCTTTGAGTTGCTTAGCAGCCCAGAGGATTCGAGAACCTTTCTCAGTCCACACACCTGCAGATAAACCATAAGGAGTGTTATTCGCTTTATCGATCGCCTCTTGAGGTGTTCTAAATGTTAGGACTGAAAGTACTGGACCAAATATTTCTTCTTGTGCGATTCGATTCGCTTGCGTTACACCTGTAAATATTGTTGGTGGATACCAGAAGCCCTTTTCAGGCAATGTGCACTCTGGACTCCAGCGTTGAGCTCCTTCTGTATCTCCGCTGGAAGAAATCTCTTTGATACGCGCCAATTGAGCAGCAGAGTTGATAGCCCCTAAATCAGTATTTTTATCGAGTGGATCCCCTACTCGAATCTGAGAAATACGTCGCTTGAGTTTCTCAATCAATTCTTCATGTACATTCTCTTGAACTAAAAGTCGTGATCCAGCGCAACAAACATGACCTTGATTGAAGAATATGCCGCTAACTATTCCTTCTACTGTCTGATCTATTGGTGAATCATCAAAGACGATATTGGCGCCTTTACCACCTAATTCAAGTGTTGCACTCTTACCTGTGCCTGCAATGGCGCGTGCGATTCCTTTACCAACACCTGTCGAACCGGTAAATGCAATTTTATCTATATCGGGATGATTGACGAGTGCTGAACCTGTTGCGCCATCGCCTGTAACAATATTTACAACTCCAGCAGGTAGCCCTGCCTGTTGGCAAACCTCTGCGAAGAGAAGTGCAGTTAGTGGTGTTGTCTCCGCAGGTTTGAGTACAACTGTATTACCAGTTGCAAGTGCTGGTGCAATTTTCCAAGCAAGCATGAGCAGTGGAAAATTCCAAGGAATAATCTGACCAACAACTCCATGAGGACGAGGATTATCTCCCGCTCCTGCATACTTTAATTTATCTGCCCAACCGGCGTGGTAGAAAAAATGTGCCGCAGCAAGTGGAATATCAATATCTCTTGTCTCGCGAATTGGTTTCCCATTATCCATTGTTTCAAGCACTGCAAACTCACGAGCACGTTCTTGCATGATGCGTGCGATTCTAAATAAATATTTACCACGCTCCTGAGGAGCCATTTTTGACCAAACTTTTGTATATGCAGTGCGAGCGGCAGCAACTGCCTTATCTACATCACTTGCTTGTGCATGCGCAATTTTTGAGAGAACTTTCTCAGTTGCAGGATTTATCGTATTGAATGTCTTTGAGCCTTTAGCATCGACGAATTTTCCATTGATAAAAAGACCGTACTGCGCGCTAATATCAACGATTGCTGTTGATTCGGGTGCTGGAGAGTATTCAAATGTCATTTCTAATCCAATGTCACGTAGTTAGGGCCGGCATAGTTACCGTTGCGCAATTTCATTCTTTGCATGAGCAGGTCATTGAGTAGAGCGCTTGCTCCAATTCGAAATAGTTTTGGCGTCAACCACTCTTCTCCTGCAGTTTCGCGAACAAGGACTAATTGCTTGATTGCATCCTTAGTCGTACGAATACCTCCAGCTGGTTTAACGCCGATTCGAATTCCAGTCATTGCATACCAATCTCTCACTGCCTCTAACATCACCAAAACTACGGGCGCAGTTGCTGCGGGAGATATCTTTCCTGTACTTGTCTTGATGAAATCTGCTCCGGCTGCCATGGCTAGGTGCGAGGCTTTGCGCACATTGTCCAAAGTGACGAGCTCTCCAGTCTCAAGAATGACTTTGAGATGAGCGCGATCCCCGCATAATTCTTTGATGTAAACGATTTCAGTAAAGACTTTTACCAGGTCTCCAGTGAGAAAAGCACCTCTATCGATCACCATATCGATTTCAGTTGCACCGTTGTTGAGTGCATCCAAAGTGTCTTGCTTCTTCACTTCTAAACTTGCACGTCCAGATGGGAATGCAGTTGATACTGCAGCCACCGGTATTGATTGTCCACCTATTGCATCTAAATGTTTTCTAGCAGTTGCAACCTTGTCATTGTAAACACAGATAGCACCAACACTTGGAACCGTAGAATCTGTTGGATCAGGATGCACTGCCTTAGTACACAGTGCTCTTACTTTTCCATCAGTATCGCAACCTTCAAGAGTTGTTAGGTCAATCATTGAGATTGCGCAATCAATGGCCCATTTTTTACTCGCAGTTTTAATGCTTCTTGTTGCAAGCATTGCTGCGCGTGATTCAGCGCCGACTTGATCAACTCCTGGAAGTTGCTTTAGAAAACGTCGTATTGACGAATCTGTTCCATCGACTAATTGCACCTTGAAATTATATCTGAAGAATGATTATCGTGAGAAGGGGTTGCTATAAATTACTCTTGTAAATGCGCTTATTTTCGTTAGCATTGGCGCTCTTAGACGAGTATTTCAAGTAAAGAGGAGTAACTACCAAATGTCCCAAATCCCTATCATTTTGGATTGCGATCCAGGTCATGATGATGCGCTTGCGATTATTTTGGCTGCGTATAATCCAAAAATTGATTTGCGAGGAATAATTACAGTTTCAGGAAATGGTGCAATTGATAAAGTTACTTACAACGCTCTTAGTATTTGTACTCTCGCAAAAATAAACGTTCCTGTTGCGCAAGGTTCAGGAGTTTCAATATTGGGTTCAGCTGAAGCTGCAACCGATATTCATGGCGAAACTGCACTCGATGGTGCTCCATTACCAAAACCAAACTTTGAACTTTCTAAAGAAAATGGCATCGACCTCATGGCTCGATTAGTGCGTGAATCAAGTGAGCAAATCACAATCGTTGCAACTGGCCCGCTAACAAATGTTGCAATTCTTCTCAAGCTCTATCCAGAATTGAAAAGCAAAATCAAAGAAATTGTCTTTATGGGTGGCAGTGCATCGCGTGGAAACCGAACTCCATACGCTGAATTCAATATCTGGATGGATCCTGAGGCCACCGATATCGTCTTGCATTCCGGCTTGAAATTGACGATGTGTGGACTCGATGTCACTCATCAAGCCTTAGTCACCAAAGAAGTATTTGCTCGCCTTGAAGCACTAAAGACTGATCTTTCAAAAACAATTATTGGTCTACTCACATTCTTTGCTCAAACGTATAACGATGTCTTTGAGATGCCCGATCCACCTTTGCACGACCCCGTGGCTATTGCCGTCCTTATTGACCCAAGCGTTGTATCGTCGCGATTCGTCAATGTCGAAGTTGAATTAGATGGAAAATTCACCCGCGGTGCAACGGTTGTTGATATATATAAGCGCGAGGAGCGCGCAGCCAATGCCACTGTTGCACTCGATCTTGATGCTAAGAAATTCTGGGATCTAATGATCGATGCAATAGAGGCTGCAGGAAAGTCCTAAATCTTCCCAGCGCTTCTATCGAAGGCAATAATCTCTCTCAGCCCTTGAATTGCAGTCTCTAGTAATGGATCGAGCGAAATTACTGGACCGATGCCATGCATCATCATGATTCCACCTGCGCGCTTTCGCAACATGGAAGAGATAACGAATATTGCAGAGGCTTCCATCTCTGAGCAGATTGCTCCCCCAATTTCCCATGCTTTCCAGCGGTCTTGAAGATTGCGAGCAACACCCATTCTCTCTGGTTCATGCTGACCATAAAAAGAATCTTTAGATTGAGTTATTCCGGTACGAAATTTCACGCCAGTCTTCTTTGCTGCGCGCTGTAGCGCCAGCGTCACATCTAAATCTGCAACAGCAGGAAATTCGATTGGCATGTAGTGAATTGAGGTTCCTTCATCTCGAATTGCACCAGAAATAATTGCTAATTCACCTGAAACGATATCTTTTTGAATTGCACCAGAAGTTCCAACACGGATAAATGTGTCAGCACCTACAATTGCTAATTCCTCAACTGCAATTGCAGCAGATGGACAGCCGATTCCTGTTGAAGTTACAGAAACTTTTTCACCATCGAGATAACCGGTATATGTAACGTATTCACGATTAGATGCAACTAATTTTGCATCATCGAAGAGCGCTGCAATTGGTTCGCATCGACCCGGATCACCTGGAAGTAATACATAACGACCCACATCACCTGGTGCTAGTTGAACGTGATATTGCTTTCCGTTGGCTTCCATTTATAACTCCTTGCTTAGTTGGTCAGCTTTAATAAGTTCTCGTACTCCTGAAATGGCAGTTTCAATCAATGGCTCAAGTGAACCAAATGGACCATCGCCATGCATAGCCATGATTCCCCCGGCTCTTACCTTTAGTGTGGAAGCAACGATGAAAAGTGCAGCTGCCTCCATCTCAGAGCAAATTGCACCACCAACTTGCCACGCATGCCAACGATCTAGAAGTCGACTCGTTACTCCCGAGCGCTCTGGTTCAACCTCTCCATAAAAAGAATCCTTAGATTGAGAAATACCAAGGGCGTACGGCAAGCCTGCTTTTTGTGCAGCCGTGCGAAGTGCTGCAACAATTTCTAAATCAGCAAGTGCTGGAAAAGCAACTGGTAAATAATGAATTGAGGTACCTTCATCGCGAATTGCACCAGTAACAATTGCTAAATCTCCCGAACGCGTACCGGGTTGAATTGCACCCGATGTTCCAACTCGAATAAAAGTATCAGCCCCGACGCGTACTAATTCCTCTAATGCAATCGCAGATGATGGACATCCAATTCCTGTCGATGTTACTGAAACCTTAACGCCATCTAAAGTGCCTGTGTACGTAACGTATTCACGATTTGTCGCTACATGAACAGCGCCATCTAAATGCTGAGCAATCACTTCGGATCTTCCTGGATCTCCGGGAAGCAATATATATCGGCCGACGTCACCTTTTTGAAGTTGAATATGATGCTGTTTTACATCAGATTTACTCACAACGTATTTACTCTTTCTATGAAGAAATCCATGAATGCTTCAACATCTACTTTCATCGCAACCTTACTATTCGGGGCTTTACCCATCGCCTTGAAGTGATCCGCCGAAGTCTTTGCAACGTTATGGTCACCCTTTAGCTCTACAGTTACGTGATAATCCACGTATTCAACTAAATCTGGCTTAATCAATAGTGCTGCAGCTAATGGGTCATTTATTGCACATCCATCAATGCTTTGATACTCATCATGAAATTCCATATAGAAACGAGTGGAATCATCAATGAATTTTCGAACTGCTGGGTTCTTACTTTGGATGCGATCCATATGTCTTTTCTGAAATAAGCACTCATACGTAACATCTAATGGAACTAAGGTAAATGCCATGCCGGCTCGAATCACAACATCAAAGGCATGTGGATCGCAGAAAACGTTATATTCCGATGATGGAGTTGCATTACCTGGCGCATGAATAGTTCCACCCATAAATACAACATCTTTTATTAATGGCACTATCGATGGATCACGCAAAATTGCTAATGCAAGATTAGTCATAGGACCAATACATAGCAGAGTAATTTCACCAGGATACTTGTGAACCAGATTGATGATGAGTTCAACGGCGGGCATCGCTGATAACTTCAATACTGGTTCAGGTAGTACTGCATAACCAAGCCCACCATCACCATGAGTTTCTTCGGCTACTGAAAGCGTTTTTACTAACGGTTCTGAAGCGCCGCGTGCAATTGGAACATTGACTAAATTACAAAGTTCGGCAATTTGTAGCGCATTCTTTGCGCACTTATCTACTGTCGTATTTCCGTGAGTGACTGTTATCGCTTCCAAGGAGATTTCCGGAGATGCTGCAAGTAATAAAAATGCCAGTGCGTCATCTATACCTGGGTCAGTATCTAGAATAATTCTGCGCTTATTCATGAATGAGAACTTTCTTCTGCGCGACTAAGCCAAAGAATGAAACGCATGTGGCAATTACAGCGCATCCTGAGACGAAATAGAAGCCATTCCACGCACCTGTTATAGAAACGAAGGTTCCCGAGATCGCACTTCCCAGAGTGATACCAATAGAAATCGCTCCACCAAGGAATGCAAAAGCTTCGTTGAGCCGCTCATTGGGAACAATATCTTTGAGAAGTGCGTTGGCGGCAATAAGAGTTGGAGAAATTGCTACACCTGAAATAATAAGCAGAAATGGTAAAAAGCTATATATATGAATTACAGCTGGAGCAAATGTTGCAATTGTCATGAAGAAGAGTGCAATCGCATAACGATGCGAATTTGAACTTTTCCAATGCTTTAGGCCATAGAGCGTGCCGGCAACAAGACTTCCGAGTGAGTAGATTGCCATGAGTAAACCGCCTTGACTTTCAAATCCTGCCTCTTTAGCCACTGCAAGAACTGCAATAGTGTTTCCACCAAAAATGCAACCGAGTGCAACTAGTGAGATCAATAACGGTTTGACCAAAACTATTTTTAGAAGTCCATGTTTATGTTCTTCAGGATTCTTCGAGAAATCATTCTTATTACTTGTTAGTGAAAGTCCTGAAGCGCCAATAAAGAGAAAGAGAAGCCCTGCAATCAAAGCGAATTTTGGACCATATTGTGCAAAAAGTAAGCCAGCACAGGCTGGACCTGCAACGAATGAGAACTCATCGAGAACTGATTCAATAGATAGTGCTGAATTGAGTTCCTTATTATCAGGGAGGGAGCGACCCCAACGTGTTCGGGTAAAGCTTCCAATATTTGCCAAGGATGCACCGGAGGTAGCAGCGAAAAGTAAAATTAAGATTATTGAAGATGAACTCAATTTAATGAGTGCACAGATAGAAAGAATATGAACTAAAGTAATTGGGATAAGTACTTTGCGGCTTCCATGCAGATCTGCAAGTCTTCCGATTCGTGGCCCTATAAGAGCGCTGGCTAAGGTGTAACTTCCTGATGCTAGACCTGCATATGCATAAGAATCTGTTGTCGCAGATATCAGAAGAACAATTGCAACTGGATTCATAGCCAGCGGTAATCGCCCAATTGCACCGTATCCGAGGGTCGCCAGTGCATGTGGTTTGCGCATAATCTGCACATACGAACTCAGCATCAATCCCCGGTTTCACAACTGTAAACGATTGCAGAAGTCTATGTCGCAAGGCATACTGATGTCTAGGTAATCCAAAACTTTCTTAGGAGTTTTTCTATGCGCATCTATTTTGCTGGTCCACTCTTTACTCCTTATGAAAGAGATTTTATTGATCAATGTGCAGCGAAAATGCGCGCAGCAGGAATGGAAGTGTTTGTTCCCCATGAGATTCCATTACCCGATCCCGTAACTCCAGCATTCATTTTCAAAATTGATTCAGAGCAAGTTCTCAAAGCAGATGCAGTTCTTGCGCTCCTTGATGGACCAATGGTTGATGATGGGACTGCATCTGAAATCGGAATTTTCTGGGCAGCAATGCAAAGTGATTCAACCAAAAAAGGGATTGTCGGCTTAGTAACTGATACTCGCGTCATACGTGATCGCAATATGATTGATGGAAAAGGAATAAACCTCTTCGTACGTGGATGCGTTGAAGATGTTGGAGAAGTTGTCGATACCTTTGAGAAGGGCTTTGCAATCCTTCTCAAATGGCAATCGGAGATGTAACTAGTACATCGTTGTAACTGTTAGGTGATGTGGCCAATGCGTTGCGTGATAAGACTTCCAGAGTCGGAAATCTACTTGTGGCATAAGTAGAGGTTCCAAGCCCTTTCTGCGCGCATTGATCTCATCAGTTAATCGAGCAATGCAATAGAGAGAGTTTGCGCGAATTTCAATTTCCGCATCACTATCTCGCTCAACAATTTTTAGCCCGTTGATCTGCTTCTCAAGTTCTGGAGCATATTCAAAGATGCCCATGACGCGCATACCTACAGGAACAATGTAATCAGCAAAAGCGGTGAGCAAATGAGCATCTTCTAATTTCCATGCTTTACGTGGTGAAAGAGTTAGATGCATCATCCAAATACCGAGTTGGGCAAGCTTATAAATCTGCACTTGATCACCCTTATAGGAAGAGACATCCTCAAAGCGTGGAAATTCCTTTGTGAGACGCTCTAAAAGCCCATCGCCATTTGAATATAGCTTTGGGGCACATGAGCGCACAAAGTTATGAAATTTTCCTTTGTAATCGGCAACGAGTTTTTCTCCAACAGCACGCAGAATTGTTACACGCTCATCGAGCATAGGCATCTCAATAGTTCCGCTAAATACCTTTGCCAGCTCCTCACGAGTTATTTTCGCAAGATATTCACCTTCGAAAAAAGGAACTCCTGCAGCTCGAGCGCGGTGTAGGCAGGCATTCATAGCTTCACTATCGCACCATCTTTTGCCCATGTAATCTGTTTCAAATTTAACACCAGTTTTGAAATCTGTGAAAGCAAAGTTCAAGGTATTTACAACGAGTGTATAGTCCATGAGAAAGTTGGGATCATTTCCAAAATCAAAGAGCATTGAACCATCCGGCTTAGCAAATTCTTCATATGCCATCCAGTTAGCAACTTCAACAATCTTCTCTTCATTAACGCGAACAAGTGTTGATTTCTCTAAAACTGGTTTCAAGCTTTTGAGAACCGAAGATTCCCAAAACGCTGACTCTGGCATCTAGTGCCCTTCTTCTCTTTCGCGGAATGGAACTGCGAGCATTGCAGGTGGTCGCAGCTTCTGCGCTAGTAAGACAAGCACGAGGATTGTTGCCAAGTTTGGAAAGAAAGTTACAAACTCATCTGGAATCTTAGGAACTTTCAGGAATATGACTCCAACAATGAGGGAGGATAAGGCTGAAATTCCGAATAATTTGTAGTTGCGTTGGAATAACTTCCACATTGCAAATAAGAGCCCCAGAATCACAATGACAAGAAGTATTGCGTGAACTGAAGTTGATTGGCGTACTCGCAAGGCATCAGTGAATCCAAAGAGGAAAGAACCGGCTAGTACACCTGTTGGTCGCCAATTACCAAAGATCACAGTTGCCAGGCCAATAAATCCACGACCTGCAGTTTGACCTTCGCGATACACACTCGCTGAAACCATACATAAATAAGCACCGCCAAGGGATGCAAACATTCCTGAGATGGCTAGTGCGATGTAGCGAGTGCGAAAAACCTTTACGCCAAGTGATTCTGCTGCAACTGGATTCTCACCGCAGAAGCGCAAGCGTAGCCCGAAACGTGTACGCCATAGAACCCACGTTGAGATAGGAACTAATAGGAATAGTAGAACTGTTGCATAAGAAACTTCGGTGACAAAGCCGCCGAGGATGCCTGCAGCATCTGAAATAATAATAATGTTTTTTGAATTGAGATCGATAAGAAATGAGCTTAGTCCTGGAATTGAGAATACCCCTGGTTGCTTTACTTGTGGAGAAAGACTTATGTCACCTCCGTTTGGTGCAAAGTAGATACTTGATAGATACCTCGCAGTGCCTAGTGCTAATAGATTAATTGCAAGTCCGGATACAGCCTGATCGATTCCTATCTTTACCACCAGCAATCCATGGAAAAGACCAATCAGGGCTCCGCCAATAGCTGCGCAAATAAATCCAACTAATGGACCATGTAGGAAACCAAACCAAGCACCGATCCACGTTCCTGCAATCATCATTCCTTCAAGACCAATATTGATAACACCAGAACGCTCAGCCCAGAGACCACCTAAGCCAGCCATGAGAAGCGGGACTGTAAAACGTAGCGTCGCACCTGTTGCGCCAGCAGATGTAATGTCGTCAGCTCCAGTTATTCGACGCACAACAGATGCGACGATGAGGACTACCGCGACAATAATTGCGATTCGTGATGGAGAAGAAACTTTTTTTATTAACTTACTTTTTATAAGAGAGCTCATTAGTTTTTCTCACTCTCTACTTTTGGTGCCGCTATCTGTTCATTGCTCGCGCTTCCAACCAATCTTTGCTCTTGCTTCTGATTGATTCGTTTAATAAGTTCATACGCAACAACGATAGAGAGGACGATTGTTCCTTGCATAATTGTGATAATTTCTCGAGGAACACCGTTGAGATCCAAAACCCCTGCTGAGCGATCAAGAAATGCCCAGAAATATGCGGCAAATGCGATTCCGACTGGGTGGTTACGTCCTAGCAAGGCAAGTGCTAAACCAGTTAGTGCATAACCTGCAGGAAAAGAGATGCTGTAACTGTGAGTCTCACTCAAAAGTGTTCCCATACCTGTTAGGCCAGCTATTGCACCCGATAGAGCCATTGTTACAAAAATCATTCGAGGTGCATTCACTCCTCCAGCTCGTGCTGCGCGAAAAGACATACCTGTTGAACGCAAATTGAAACCAAATACACTCTTATTGAGTAGCACCCAGAATCCGATTCCTATAAATACAGAAATAATTACAAAGCTATGAATCTCTCCATCAAGAAATTTTATTGTTGGCATCCAACCAGATGTTGCAAGGATAGGCGTATTCAAGTTATTAGAACCTTCAGCTTGTTCTCCGAGGCGCCCAGGTTGCAAAAGGAAAGCAACAAGACCGCC
>Ga0114970_10000029_pt1 | contig 79812 bp, 68 predicted proteins | sample M_140205_XF_Meta_FD_87030 | JGI IMG/M metagenome (GOLD analysis project Ga0114970, IMG submission 87030) | Freshwater microbial communities from Lake Montjoie, Canada to study carbon cycling - M_140205_XF_MetaG | ecosystem: Environmental > Aquatic > Freshwater > Lake | place: Lake Montjoie... | reverse complement strand
CGGTCCGACCGTCTGGAAGAAATCATTCCCCTTGTCGTCGATCAAAATGAACGCCGGGAAGTCCTCCACCTCGATCTTCCAGATGGCTTCCATGCCGAGTTCGGCGAACTCGACGACTTCGACCTTCTTGATGTTTTCTTTGGCGAGGATGGCCGCAGGGCCGCCGATGCTGCCGAGGTAGAAGCCGCCGTGCTTCTTGCAGGCGTCGGTGACTTGTTGGCCGCGATTGCCTTTCGCGATCATGATCATGCTGCCGCCGTGGCTTTGGAAAAGATCGACGTAGCTGTCCATGCGGCCGGCGGTGGTGGGGCCGAAGCTGCCGCTGGGCATGCCGGCGGGTGTTTTGGCGGGGCCGGCGTAATAGACGGGGTGGTTTTTGAAATAGTCGGGCAACGGCTTGCCGGCATCGAGCATCTCCTTGAGCTTCGCATGCGCGATGTCGCGGGCGACGATGATGGGGCCGTTGATGAGGAGGCGCGTGGTGGTGGGATACTTGCTCAGCTCGGCGCGGATCTCGGCCATGGGGCGGTTCGTGTCGATGCGCACGGCGTTGGTGTCTTTGCGATGGCGCAGCTCCTCGGGAATGTATTGCAGCGGGTTCGTCTCGAGCTTCTCGATGAAGACACCGTCACGCGTAATCTTGCCCTTCGCCTGGCGGTCGGCAGAGCATGAAACGCCGATGCCGATGGGCAGTGACGCGCCGTGACGCGGCAGGCGGATGACGCGCACATCCAAGGCGAAGTATTTGCCGCCAAACTGGGCGCCGATGCCGCACTCGCGGGCGGCCTGGAGCATTTGCGCTTCGAGTTCGACATCGCGGAAGGCGCGGCCGTGCTCGTTGCCGGTGGTGGGCAGGCCGTCGTAATACTTCGTGGAGGCGAGTTTGACGTGTTTCATCGTCGATTCGGCCGAGGTGCCGCCGATGACGAAGGTCAGATGGTAAGGCGGGCACGCGGCGGTGCCGAGCGAGGTCATTTTATCGCTGAGGAACTTCACGATGCTCTTCGGATTGAGCACGGCGCGAGTCTCTTGATAAAGGAAGGCCTTGTTCGCCGAACCGCCGCCTTTGGCGATGAAGAGGAACTTGTACGTGTCGCCATCCGTGGCGTAGAGATCGAGCTGGGCAGGCAGATTGGTGCCGGTGTTTTTCTCGGTGAACATGTCGAGCGCGGCGTTCTGCGAGTAGCGGAGGTTATTCTCCGTGTAAGCGAGATAGACGCCTTTCGAGAGCGCGGCCTCGTCTCCGCCGCCGGTCCAGACCTGCTGGCCTTTTTTGCCCATGATGATCGACGTTCCCGTGTCCTGGCAGAAGGGCAGCAGGCCCGCAGAAGCCACGTCGGCGTTCTTGAGCATCGTCAGCGCCACCATGCGGTCGTTCTCGCTCGCTTCCGGGTCGTCAAGGATCGCCGCGACCTGTTTGAGGTGCTTCGGGCGGAGGAAGAAATTGATGTCGTGGAAGGCTTGATTTGCCAGCAGCGTGAGCGCTTCGGGATTCACGACGAGCACTTCCTTGTCGTCAAATTTCTGCACGCTGACGTGTTCCTTGGTCAGCAGACGGTATTCAGTGTCATCGGTGCCGAGTTCGAGGAGTTCTTGGTAATGAAAGGCGGGCGTGGGCATGGTTCAGGAGATATGGAGGCGGTTTGAGCGGCTCGCAACGATTCGGAAGGCGTCGCGGGATCCTCGATTTTGCCGCAGAGGGGCAAAGAGGCAGAGGCGGCAGAGTTTTTCAGACAGTCAGAACCTTAGCCCTCTCTGCTTCTCCGCCTCTCTGCGGCAAATCCGAACTAACCCTGACTGACAAATACCGCCCGCTTCCAGATCGGCACGCAGGTCTTGATCTCCTTCAAATACCAGCGGCACAGGTCGAAGGATTCCGCGCTGTGCTTCGTGCGCACCTTGATGATGATGCTCGGCTGCTCGGCGGCGACGAAGCCGAGACGATGCTGAATGAAGACGCGGTGCGGCCCGTGCTCGCGTTCGCCACGCTCGACGAGTTCGCGCAGCATCCTTTCCGCCATGGGCAGATAGGCGCTGTAGTCGATGCCGGAAATCGCTTTTCCATCTTCCGTGCCACGCACCACACCGAGAAACTGCGCCTCCGCACCCTCGCCGGTTTTGAAGACCGTCGTGGCAGGCTGGATGGGCTCTTCGTTGAGGATGAAAACAGGTGGCATGGGTTCAGGCTACCACAGAGGGCACAGAGAATCACAGAGACATGCATTTCGGAACTCTGTGTTCCTCTGTGAACTCTGTGGTGAAAAAAGCCAACGCCAACTTCACCCCAAATGACCGATGGCGCATAAAAGTTGTCTGTCAGCGCCGCTTTCTGATAGCGTTTGAATTCTCCAACCATGAAAAGCATCCTTTTCGCACTCCTCGCTGCGTCCAGCCTTCACGCCGCCACGCAGATCACTTGGAAGCGCCAGCAGCTCCACGGTGACTTTTATTCCGAAGGTGCCGCGATCGGCGACATAAACGGCGACGGCAAACCCGACGTGGTCTCCGGCCCGTTCTGGTGGGAAGGCCCGACGTTTGAAAAGAAGCACGCCTACTACGAGCCGAAGATCTTCAGCATCAATGGCTACTCGGACAACTTCTTCGCCTACGTCCACGATTTCAACGCCGACCAGAAGAACGACATCCTCATCCTCGGCTTCCCCGGCAAGGAAGCGCGACTTTACCTGAACCCCGGCACGCACGACGACAAACCGTGGCCCATGCACATCGTCGCCGATTTCGTGGACAACGAATCGCCCGTCTTCACCGACATCACTGGCGACGGCAAACCGGAGGTCGTGTGCAGCACCGGCGGGAAATTCGGCCGGTTCGCGCCGAACTGGGCCAAACCGACCGAGAAGTGGCCCTTTGTCGCCGCCACGGATGACCTGAAGGTCGCGAAGTTCACCCACGGCCTTGGCGTCGGCGATGTGAACGGCGATGGGAAGATGGATCTGCTCGAAGCACGTCGCTGGTGGGAGAATCAAGGAGCGGGAGTTGCCAACTCCCGCGCGGACTTGGCAAGTCCGGCTCCTTGGACGCAGCACAACTTCGCCGCTGGTGTCGGCGGTGGCGCGCAGATGTTCGCGTATGACTTCGATGGCAACGGCACGAACGATGTCTTCAGCAGCCTCGCCGCGCATCGCTACGGCGTGGCGGTGTTTTTGCAGAACAAAGTAGCGCAAGCCTCTGGCTTGCCGAATGCAACCGAGACGGTCGCACCACATTGGCAGCGCGTCATGCTCGCCAGTGAGCAGCCGCAGGACAACGACTACGGCATCGTCTTCTCCCAGCCGCACGCCGCGTTCCTCGCCGACATCGACGGCGACGGCATCAAAGACATCGTCACCGGCAAGCGCTACTGGGCGCACAACGGCCACGACCCCGACGAGCGCGGCCACCGCGTCATCTACTGGTATCAAACCAAGCGCGACGGCAAAGGCGGCGTCGATTTCGTCCCGCACCTCGTCGATGCGGAAAGCGGCGTCGGTGTCGATGTGCAGGTCGGCGATGTGAATGGCGACACGCTGCCCGACATCGTCGTCGGCAACAAAGCGGGCGTTTACATCCTCACGCAGGAGCGGAAGGAGATCAGCGAAGCGGATGCCGAACTCCTACGGCCCAAGAAAATGTATGGAGCGCCAGCACCTATGGAGCGCCGACCAGTGGTCGGCAAAGAACAAGCAGGAAATGCCGACGAGTCGTCGGCGCTCCATAAGCCCAGCGGCCTCGTGCCGCAGGCCGAATATGCTAAAGGCCAATCTCCAGCCGATGCGCTGAAGTCGATGCAACTCCCCGGCGGTTTCAAAGCCGAGTTGATCGCCGCAGAGCCGGATCTCGTGCAGCCTATCGCCTTCACCTTTGATGAACGCGGCCGCATCTGGGTCGTGGAAGGAAACAGCTACCCGAAACCACGCGAAGTCGGCGCTGGCCAGGACCGCATCAAGATTCTCGAAGACAAAGACGGCGACGGCATCTTCGAGACGAAGAAAATCTTCTGCGAAGGCTTGAATCTCGTCAGCGGCATCGAACTCGGCTTCGGTGGCGTGTGGGTCGGTGCCGCGCCGTATTTGATGTTCATTCCTGACAAAGATCACGATGACAAACCGGACAATGCCGAAGTGCCGAACCCCGTTCCCGGTTTGAACTTCAAAGCGCAGATGCTCCTCGACGGCTGGGGCAGCCAGGACACCCACGAAACGCTCAACAGCTTCATCTGGGGCCCGGACGGCTGGCTGCACGGCTGCCACGGCGTCTTCTCGCACAGCAAGGTCGGCAAACCGGGCACGCCGGACGATCAGCGCAAACCCATCAATGCTGGCATCTGGCGTTACCATCCCGTGCGGCATGAGTTTGAAATTTTCGCCGAGGGCACCAGCAACCCGTGGGGGCTCGATTACGACCAGCATGGCGAGTTCTTCGTCACCGCCTGCGTCATCCCGCATCTCTACCACATCGTTCCCGGTGGACGTTATCAGCGGCAGGCCGGGCAGCACTTCAACGCGCACACCTACGACGACATCAAGACCATCGCCGACCACGCGCACTACGCCGGCAGCCTGCGGCCCGACATCAACTTCGACAAGACCACCGGCGCAGGTCTCGCCAACAACGACACCAACGCCCTCGGCGGCGGCCACGCGCACTGCGGCCTCGCCATCTATCAGAGCAGCCTCTTCCCGCCGACGTATCGCAATCAGCTTCTCTTCGGCAACCTCCACGGCCATCGCCTCGTCACCAACTACACCGACCCGCACGCCAGCAGTTACATCGGCAAACACGGCAGCGATTTCCTGCGGTCGAACGACATGCATTTCATCCCCGTCACGCAAAAAGTCGGCCCCGACGGCGCTTTGTATGTCAGCGACTGGAGCGACCAGCAAATCTGCCACCGCGGCAGCAACGCCGTCGAAAACTGGGACCGCAGCAACGGGCGCATCTATCGCATCAGCTACGACGGCTGGAAGCCGTGGAAGGGCGATCTCAGCGCTCAAGGTGAAAGCGAACTCACGGAACTGGCCCTCCAAACCAAGAATGAATGGGAGTCACGAATGGCGCGACGAGTGCTCGCGGAGCGCCTGCAATCCGATACGCCGAGTTCCACCGCCGTCGATGTCACAGCCACCACGCGTTTTGCAAAAAGCACCTCCACTTCCGAGCGCCTGCATGCCATGTGGCTCTTTCACACAGCGGCAAAACGTGATGACACTCGATCGCTTGGCGGAGCGTCTGAGCCACAAGACGAAGTCGCCGCCTGGCAGGTACGATTGATCATCGAACGTGAACTCGGAATCGCGAAACCCAATTGGAGCGACACCGCAGGCTTTCTGACCAAACTCCTTCAAGCGAAAAATCCCTCTTCACCGATCGTCCGCCGCGAACTTGCTTCTGCGCTTCAGCGCATCCCGCAGGATCAACGCAAAGACCTCGCCACAGCCCTCCTCAAGCACGGCGAGGACAAGGACGACCCGATGATCCCGCTGCTCATCTGGTATGGCATCGAGCCGGTGGTGGCGGCGGACCCGGCGGTGGGGATGCAGCTCGCGAAGGTGTCGAAGATCGAAAAAGTCACCGGCTTCATCTACCGCCGCATGTCTTCCGATGATGCTGGCCGCGCCGCGATGCTCGCCGAACTCGCGAAGGAACCCGCTGCCGCAAAGCGCGAGCCCGTGCTCGCCATGATCGTCGCCGCCGCACGCGGCAGTGGTAAACTGACGATGCCGAAGGATTGGCCGGAGATCTCGATGAAACTGCTCGTAATTCGGCCTTCAGGCCGTGCTGATGAGGATGAACGGGCTAAAGCCCAAACTACAAACACTATCACTGAACTCAGTGCATTGTTCGGCGATGCGGAGTCGCTGCAAGCCTTCCGCAGCCAGCTCAGCTCGGCCACGCTCGACACGCCAGCACGTGAGAAAGCGCTGGCGGTTCTCCTCCAAGCCCAAGACACCGCCACCGCGAAGCTCCTGCAACAAATCGTCGCCACCAAAGACGCTCCGTCGTCGCTGCGCCGCCAAGCCATCCAATCGCTTGCCTCGCTCAAAGACGCCGACACACCGAAAATTCTCAGTGCTTCGTTGTCTTCGTTATCTCCTGTCGAACTCCCCGATGCCATCAACACTCTCGCCTCAACGCGTGAAGGCTCCAAGGCGCTGCTCAAGGCTGTCGAGGCTAAAGCCGTACCCGCAACGGCCCTTTCACCCTTCCTCGTGCGCCAGCTCACGGCCTTTGATGACGCGGAGATCAACGCCCTCATCAAATCCGCCTGGGGAGACGTGAACGCACCGAAGGCTGACATGGCGGTGCGGGTGAAAAAGTATCGTGATTTGCTCACGCCCGCCGCCTTGGCCAAAGGCGATGCTGCGAAGGGCAAGATGCTCTTCACCGCCACCTGCGGCCAGTGCCACAAGCTCTTTGGCGAAGGTCAAAACGTCGGCCCCGACATCACGGGCAGCAATCGCGCCGATTTGAATTACCTGCTCGAAAACGTGCTCGATCCCAACGCCGTGATCGGCAAGGCCTACCAGCTCAATCTTTTCACCATGAAGGACGGTCGTGTGATGGGCGGTGTCATCAAGGACGAAAGCCCCGCCATCGTGAAGATCGCCATGATGGGCGGTATCGAGTTCACGCTGCCCGTGGCCGACATCGCCAAGCGCGAGGTGTCGAAGCTCAGCACGATGCCCGAGGGGTTGTTCGATGCGCTGCAGCCCGAGATGGTCGTCGATCTCGTGAAGTATCTGCAAAGCGGTGCCGCACCCGCAGGCAAGAATTCGGCTAAAGCCGAAGCTGCTTTGGTGCCCGGAGCGCTCGAAGGCGAATCACTCAAAGTCCTCTCCAAAACCGGTGGTAACACGCGCCCCCAAGGCATGGGTGGCTTCGGCAGTGAGTGGAGCGGTGGATCGCAGCTCTGGTGGACCGGGACGAAACCGGGTAATCAGTTGATCCTATCCCTTCCGGTGCCTGCAGACGGCACCTACAGCCTTAAAGGCGCGCTCACACTGGCCCGCGACTACGGCATTGTGGATGTGATTCTCGACAACAAGATGCTGGCCGCCGGTTGGGACGGCTACAACGGCCCCAAGGTCATCCACAGTGGCGAACTCGACTGGGGCACACACGAGTTGAAGAAGGGCGAGCACAAACTGATCTTTACCAGCGTCGGCAAACATCCCGACGCTGCACCCGGTTACATGCTGGGCCTGGATTATGTGCGGCTGGAGAAGAAGTGATCAAACCAACGCCAGTGCTTCATCAAAGCGTGCGATCAAATCCGCCGTGTCTTCCAAACCGGCAGACACGCGGATGAGCCAGCGGCTGACGCCGCAGCTTTCGGTCCAGTCGAGTTCATCGTAGTGCGCGAGCAGCGTGTAAGGGCAGGCGAGCGTGAAGTTGGTGCCGAGGCTCGGACCTTTGCACACGCGGAGAGCGTCGTAGAACTTCGCGCTGGTTTGCTCGGGGTTTTTCAGCGTGAAGGAGAACAAACAGCCGTAGCCGCCATTCTCGCGGCGGATGAATTCATAGCCGCGTCCGCCTTCGCTGCTCGCATGCCAGACGCGAGCAACCTTCGGATCTGAGCGCAGGTGTTCGGCGAGGGCCTTGGCATTGCGGCTCATCACGGTGGCGCGTTGCGTGAAGTCGCGGCTGTTGAGTTCGAGCGCCACGGCATCGCCGCGCCAGAGTTCGTGATCGGCGTGCGCGGTGAGGAACGCGGAGAAAGCGGCATGATGCGGCGATTTTCTATTCAGCACGACGCTGCCGGCCAGCACATCGCCCACGCCGGAAAAACTCTTCGTTAGGCTCGTCGTCACAACATCAGCAACACGGTGTGCATCGACATGCGCGACGGTGGAGATGGTGTCATCGACGACAATCGGCACGCTGGCCTGCGCAGCAGCACGAATGGCGAGCAAGCGCTCGAAATCGACGCAGCGGAGTAATGGATTACTCGGCGCTTCGCAGAAGATACCGGCCAGCAGCTCGTTTTGCAGCAGGGTGCGCAGATCGTCATACTCGCTGTCTTTGATCAACGGCAGGAAGTGAGCGCCGCTGCCGAAAAGCTGCTGGAGCTTGAGCACATCGACATACGGGAAGTCGAGCTGGGCGGTTTTGCGGCCAGGGAAGAGCTGCGTGAGCATCCGATGCACCGCAAAATTCGCCGCCATGCCGGAGGGGAAGAGAAACACATCATCAGGCTGCTGTCCGGCGAGCTGGGCGATGCGTTCGCGGATGATGCGGTTCGCCGCTTTTCCTTCTTCGGCGGTTGCGTTGCTCTTGAGTTCGCCCAGCGCATCACAGGCTTGGCGAGTGCTCACACATTCGCCGCAGAAGCGCCAAAATTTGCGTGCGGTGACGTAACTATCCGCCGGAAACACGGAGACTCCGAGTTGATGCGCGGTCCATTCGACCACGCGGCCGGTTTGAATGAACTGCGCGCAGCGCTCCGCATGCACGACACGCGGAAACACGAGGCAGCGCTCGCCTGCGGCCGCGAATTCCTTTTCAGCCGCTTCAAACAGCCGCGTGATTGCTGGTGGGCAGCAGAAGCGCGGGTAGCCGGATTTGAACTTCGAAACGATCTCCTGATCGCCCTCTTCGTAACCGATCACATGTTTCCACAGCGGGAGGCACACAGACACGCCGAGTTCGTGATCAGGGATCGCCTTGCCGAGGTCTTCGGCGTTGCAGAGAGGGTATTTGAAGAGGTCGGTCATTCAGAGCACTATTTCCTTCACGCAAAGACGCCGGGACGCAAAGGAATAGAATGCAAGACGCCGTTGAATGTCGCCGCAGGCAGGCTATGGGTGTTTCATGCCAGCTACCAACGCCATTTCACCTGCGCGGAGGAAACGTTCCGCCAAGCCGTCTCGTGGTCGGGTTGCAGAGAAGAAAAAACAGGTGACCGGTTTGATCGCCGCGCTCAAAAAAATGAAGTCCTCAGAAGAGACGCTTGAGGTCTTGCAGGATAAGCAGGCGATGAAGGCGATTCGTGATTATGAAGGGGGCAAAATGAAATTTCATCCGCTCACCGCCTTGGATGAAGGCTAAAGTCATCCTGTCCGATCAAGTGCTTGAGTTTATCCGGCAGCTTTCGCCGGTGCCTCGGAAAAACCTACGGATGGAACTGGGCAGGCTCCAGAACGGCAAAGCGAACATCAAGAGCTTGGTCGAGCCGCTGGATGGTTACCATCGGCTCCGATCAGGCTCGTATCGGGTGATTTTTCGCTGTCGGATGCTGCACGGCCAGCAGGTCGCAGAGTGCATCTATGCTGGTCCACGAAGGACCATCTATGAGTTGTTCCAAGAGGTGATCGTGAAAAACTGACGCATTACTTCCCGGCCAGCGCCCGGTCAATATCCGCCCACAGGTCTTCGACATGTTCGATGCCGACGGAGAAGCGCACGAGGCCGTCGGTGACGCCGGCGGCTTCGCGAGTGGCTTTGGGGATGGAGGCGTGGGTCATGCTGGCGGGATGGGCGACGAGGCTTTCGATGCCGCCGAGGCTCTCGGCTTGCGTGAAGAGGCGCAGACGGCGGATGAAATCGAGGGTCTTGACGTAGCTGAGGCCGAAGTCGGCCAGGAGCATGCCGGAACCGGATTTCATCTGCTTCTTGGCGAGTTTGTACTGCGGATGGCTGGGCAGGAACGGATATTTGACGCTCTTCACGCCTTTGCGGCCTTCGAGGCGCTTGGCGAGTTCGAGGGCGTTGGACGAATGACGTTCCATGCGCAGGGCTTCGGTTTTCGCGCCACGTGATGTGAGCCAGGTGTCGAAGGGACTGGGCTGCAGACCGATGGCTTTTTGCACAAAGATCATTTTCTCCTGCCACTCGTCGGAGTTGGTGCAAACAGCGCCGCCGAGGCTGTCGCTGTGGCCGTTGGTGTATTTGGTGGTGCTGAGCAGGGAGAGATCGGCACCGAGATCGAGCGGCTGCTGAAGCAGGCTGGAGGCGAAGGTGTTATCGACCGCAACGATGCTGCCGACGCTGTGAGCGGCGGCGCTGATGGCTTTGATGTCGAGGATTTTCAGCAGCGGATTGGTGGGCGATTCGAGCCAGACCAGCGCGGGCTTGAGATCGGCGATGAGGCCGTAGTTCGCGGAATTGGCGAGGTTGGCGTATTTGATGGTGACGCCGAAACGACGCAGCACCTTTTCAAAGATGCGGTAGGTGCAGCCGTAGATCTGCTGCTCGGAGAGGATCACATCGCCCGCTTTGAGTGAAAACAGGATGGCGGAGATGGCGCTGAGCCCGCTGGCGAAGACGGTGCAGTGCGTCGCGTTTTCGAGGCTGGCGAGAGTGGTTTGGAGGTTGCGGAAGTTCGGATTGCCGGAGCGGGTGTAGTCAAAGCCGGTGGGATTGCCGGTTTCAAACGTGGACGTCATGTAGATCGGCGGAATGACTGCGCCGGTCTCGCTGCGGTAGTCCTGGCCCACATGAATCGCGCGAGTTTCAAAGCGTGCGTCGGCGGGAATGGTCGGGTCGTCTTTCATGGCGTGATGAGTGACATGCAGAATTAGCTTTGCAAGGCCCCTGCGCTCATGCTTTATGATTCAACTCTGATCTTTCATGTCTGACCCCACTGCTCCTCGTAAATTTCGTCGCGTTCTACTCAAACTCAGCGGTGAAGCGCTGAGGCAACCGGGGAGCACCGACAACATCTCCCCTCCGATCGTCGAAGACATGGCGGCGCAAATCAAGGCGGCGCATCAAACGGGTCTCGAAATCGCCGTGGTCGTCGGTGGTGGCAATTTCTGGCGCGGTGTGACCGCTAGCAACAAAGGCATGGAGCGTGCGACGGCGGATTACATGGGCATGCTGGCCACGGTGATGAATTCGCTGGCTTTGCAGAGCATGCTGGAGGCGATGGATGTGCCGTCGCGAGTGCAAAGCGCGATCAAGATGGACAACGTGGCTGAGCCGTTCGTGCGCCGCAAAGCGATGCGCCATCTCGAACTGGGCCGCGTGGTGATCTTCGCCGCCGGCACGGGCAATCCGTTCTTCTCCACCGACACCACCGCCGCGTTGCGTGCCAGCGAGATCAATGCCGAGATCGTGCTCAAAGCGACGAAGGTGGACGGCATTTACGACTCCGATCCTGCCAAGAACCCGAACGCGGTGAAGTTTGACCGCATCAGCTTCCACGAGTGCCTGACACGCCAGCTCAAGGTGATGGACTCGACCGCTTTCTCACTGTGCATGGAGAACAACATGCCCATCGGTGTGTTCAGCATGAACGAGCCGGATAACATTCGCCGCGCTCTCGTCGGCGAATACATCGGCACGATGGTCGATGCCAACGGCTGATCTACTTTTCCAACCCACTCTGTTTTATGGACCCTGAAATAACCATGCTGGAGGCCGATGAGGCCATGACGAAGGCCGTCGAGCACGCCATCCACGAATTTGCCACCGTGCGCACGGGCAAGGCCAACCCGACGCTGGTCGAAAACATGGACGTGCATGTGATGAGCTACGGCAGCCACATGAAGCTAAAGCAGCTCGCGATGATCACCACGCCGGATGCGCGGCTGATTCGCATCGAGCCATTTGATCCTGCCACGCTCCAAGACATCGACCGTGCGATTCGTGAATCACGCCTCGGTTTGAACGGCAGCATTGAGGGTAAGGTCATCCGCCTTCCGATTCCTTCCCTGACCACTGAGCGCCGCGAGCAGATGGTGAAAATGTGCAAGACCCTCGGCGAAGACGCCCGCGTACGTGTACGTTCCGCCCGTCGTGATGCCCTCGAAGCGATCAAGAAAGGCGAGAAGGACGGCAGCATCACCGAAGATGACCTCCACCGCATGGAGAAGGAAATTCAGACCATGACCGACAAGAAGATCGCCGAGATCGACCAGCATGTGGTGTCGAAGGAGAAGGAAATCATGACGGTCTGAACCATTCGATGTTCCCCGCCCGCGACTACCTTGATCTCACTCATACCAAGCATGGCATCCTGTTTCCGGATGACTCGCCGGTGTGGACGTCGCTGACGCGGATCGAGTCGTACCTGGAATTTCGACTGCAGCGCGAGATTCGTGTGCAGGTGCCGCCGGGGGCGTTCATCGGCGAAGATGTGTTCATTGATGAAGGCACGACGCTGGAACCCGGAGTCGTGATCAAAGGCCCGGCATGGATCGGACGAAACTGCCAGCTTCGCGCGGGCTGCTACATCCGCGAAAATGTGATCATTGGTGATGGCTGCGTGCTCGGGAACTCGTGCGAGTTCAAGAACTGCGTGATCTTCGATGGCTGCGAAGTGCCGCACTACAATTACGTGGGCGACTCAATCCTCGGCCACAAGGCGCATCTGGCCGCCGGGGTGATCCTTTCCAATGTGCGTCTTGATCGTCTCGAAGTGACCGTCAAGACCGACACGGACGTCATCCCCACGGGTCTGCGAAAATTCGGCGCGATCATCGGTGACTACGCGGAGATCGGCTGCAACAGCGTGATCAGCCCCGGTAGCATCATTGGCAGACGCAGCATCGTGTATCCGCTGACGCATTTCGCGGGAGTGCTGGATGCTGACCTCTTGCTGAAGACACGACAGACACAGCAAGTGGTAAAACGTCGGAAGTAAGGACGATCGTTGAATACATCCTCGCGGTCGGGCGTCAGAGCCGCATCTTCACCATTATGAACTCGCGTTTTCGCTCCTTTTTAGTCATCTCAGCGCTTCTGCCACTCACGAGCTGTGACAAACTCACGCCGCCAACTGTCAGTACACCTGCTCCAGTCGCCCCAATGACAGCAGAGACGGAAAAGCAGCTCGCTGAAGCACGTGATGCTCTACAGCGCCAGGCACTAGAGATTGAGACGAAGACCGCGCTGATGGAAAAGCAGTTCGCCGACATGGAAAAGGCGCTCAAGGAACGTGAAAACACGGAGCTGCGCACCTCGCTGGATGCATTGAAGAAACAGAATGAAGATTTGCGTGTGCAGGCGGACACCGCACGGCGCCAGAGCAATGTGATCACTCGGCGCATCGCCACCAGCGCACCGCGTGTGAGCTTGCCGCCTCAAACAGCGGCTCCGCGTGACTACTCGGTCTTTTATCAACGTCTCGCACCCTATGGCCGTTGGATGGATGTGAGCGGCTACGGCTACTGCTGGCGGCCCACGATCAGCACCGCGCGCTGGCGGCCTTATGTGGATGGCAACTGGGGCTGGTCGTCCATGGGGTGGACTTGGCAGTCGAACGAGCCGTTTGGCTGGGCCACGTATCATTATGGTCGCTGGATCAATCTCTCGCGCCATGGCTGGGTTTGGGTGCCAGGCTGTGAGTGGTCTCCCGGCTGGGTTTCCTGGCGCCAGAGTCGCGATTACGTTGGCTGGGCACCGCTACCGCCTGAAATCGGCGCCTGCCGCGACGTGTATCGTGATTGCGACTCGCGCTACAATCTAGGCCCTTCGAGCTACACCTTCATCACCACGAATCATTTTGTGCGCCCGAGCTACACCACGGTGTGTGCGCCAGTGACCTACAATACCACGATCTTTCAAAGCAGTGTGAACGTGACGCAGATTGTGCGGCAGGATTGCCACCACCATGATCTTGGCATAGGCACCAGCCCCGTTTTCGTTCATCATGGCGGCCCGCCGCGTGCCCAGATGGAGCAGGTTTGTGCACAGGCTGTTCCGCAGGTGCAGGTCAATGCGATCCAAGCCGGTGAAATGACCGCACCGCGTCCTGGGCATCACCAGCATGAAGCAGTGATCGCTCCCGTCATCGTGGAACTACCACCTGCGAAGGCCGACGCTCCTCCCGTGAAGCCACAGATTGCTGATCGCATCGAAAAGCCAGTGCCCGTGAGTGGTTTTGAAGGTGTGCCTTTGAAAGCGGCGGCGGCGATTCGCGAAACGATTGCTGAGGACAAAACGACAGCCGCCGTGCAGCAGCAGCCTGTGATTGTCACGCCAGCTGCGGCCATCGTTGCAGTTAAGGAGCCAGAAAATCAGCCCAAGCAGCAACGCGAGTCCGCAGAGAAAGCGCCAGTGACGGAAACCGTGCGACCAGCCATCGCTGTGACGGAACAAGCGCCTGTGCAGACCACTTTGCCTGCTGCCGTCATGCCCCAAGTCGCCGAAACGACACCTCCCTTCGTCACGGCCGAAACCAAGCCAGCAACCGTTCCTGAATCCGCCCCAGTCGTGGTGATGCCTGCTCTTACCAGCAATACGCCAGACACAAAGATCGCAGAGAAGGTCGTTTCAGCCCCTGTGGTGACTCCGATGGTTGTTCCTACGGCCGAAACATCCAAACCGGAGGCAGTCGTGCCAGAGAGTACTCCGCCTGCTCCTACGATCGTTATGCCAGCCGTCGCCAGCACTCCTGCAGAAACCAGAGTCCCTGAAGGAAGTGTTTCAGCTCCAGCGCTCAATCCAGCGGCTTCTGTCGTCAACCCGACGGTTGAAGTGATGAAGCCAGAGGCGGCACCCGCTGCGGTCGTGCCAGAGAATGCTCCACAAGCCCCGACGGTCGCCATGCCAGCTGCTACACCGCCACCAGTCGATGCATCAGTCGCGCTGCAAGCTGCTGCTGAGAGGATGGCCGCAGAGCAGGCAGCCGCGGCCGCTGAAGCTCAGAAGCAGGCGCTGCAAGCAGCACAACAGCGCATGCAGGCCGAGCAAGCCGCCGCCGAGGGTGAAAAGGCGCGGCAGGAAGCTCAAGCCGTTGCCATGAAGCAAGAAGTCGCTGCTCAACAAGCCGCCGCAGACGCCGAACGTGCCCGCCAGCAAGCAGAGGCCGCCGCTATGCAGCGTCAGCAGGAAGATTCCGCTCGTCGAGCCGAGGAACAACAAATGCGCGCACAACAAGAAGCCGCACAGCGTGCCGCTCAGGAAATGGCGCAACGTCAGCAGGAAGAAGCCGCTCGCCGTGCCGAAGAACAGCAGATGCGTGCCCAGCAAGAGGCCGCTCAGCGTGCCGCTCAAGAAATGGCGCAACGTCAGGCAGAAGAAGCTGCTCGCCGCGCCGAGGAGCAGCAACAAATGCGTGCCCAGCAAGAGGCCGAACGCCGTGCGCAGGAAATGGCCCAGCGCCAGGCCGAGGAACAGGCACGCCGCGCTGAAGAACAGCAAATGCGCGCACAGCAAGAAGCCGCTCAGCGCGCCGCTCAAGAGATGGCGCAACGTCAGGCGGAAAAAGCTGCCCGCCGCGCCCAAGAAGAAGCCCAACGTGCTGCGGCAGAAGCTGCTGCACGTGCCGCAGCCGAAGCCGCACGCAATCAACCGCAGCCAGCGCCTCCAGGACAATGAGGCAAATCTTTGCGTGGGACTACACCCGCAGCATGTCCTTCACCACCTGCCAGTAGAGGAAAATGCAACCGCGCCAGGAATAACGAAATTCTCCGTTGCCAGTGGGTTCGATGACCCCGGCGGTGATGTTGTGATCGATCTGGGCGCTCATATCGCGCTCGATGTAGGCGTGCAAATATTCGGTGTCTTGGAGCGCGAGGTCTTCCGCTTGGATGCCTTCGTTTTGAAGGAAGACCTCATGTCGCTCCAGCAGTTCCTCAAAGGAAGCGGCGTGCGTGAAGCGGTTCAGCCGCTGCTTCGGTGAATGCTTCATGGTTGCGGCGAAGGGATAGTTCGTCGTGGTGAAGGTGACGCCGCTGTTCGCCCGTGACGTGAGGCTGACGTAGGAAAAGCCGAACTCACCTTGCTGCGCAAGGGCGATGGCGGCCTGGGTGCGCTTCTCACGATGGTAGAACAGACGCATGAAGTGATCGGTTTGGCTCCACTGCCAGCCCGTGTCGCCAACTTCGGTAAAACCGACATCCTCTGCCTCGATGCTGAGATCGCCGAGTTCAGGAAAAACGTCCCGCGTGGGCGGGAAGCGGTGTTTGACCTCACTCTTGATGGGAAACCGCAGCCGCCGGACGCGAAAGATGATTTCCAGCCATGGCAGCATGAACCACGCACCAATGAAGATGCCGCCGCCTACGTGGGTGCCGGTGAGGAAATAGCCGCCAAGATAAGAAGCTCCCAGCAATGCGAGCCAGCCGAGCTTCTGGATAAAGCGGTTGTCAAACGAGCGACACGCGATGGCAAAGACAATGGCCGCCGCGACATAGAGGATTTGCTGGAGGGTCGTTTCCATCGGGCTCAGTCACAAATTTGTGCAATTTTGTGTGAGCCTAAAGGAAAAGACTGCGCTAAGCAACCTCCCAAGAATCATCGTTTATGAAGCATTTTCTTTCCATCTCACTGCTTCTTGTTCTATGCGCTTCATCACCGGCCATCGCCCAAACCAAGCTAAGGTTGCGCGGTTCCGACACCTTGGGTGCCAAGCTGTTGCCGCAACTGGCGGAAGCCTTCAAGAAGCAGGCGGGCATGGTCAGTTTTGACATCGCCGCCGAGGGTTCCTCTACAGCGTTTACTAACCTACTCACAGGCACAGCGGAGATCGGTATGTCCAGCCGCAAGGTCAAACCCGACGAGAGCGCCGACTTCCGCACCAAGGGCAAGGACTTGCGAGAATTTGAGATCGCTTGGGATGTGATCGTGATCATTGTGAACAAAAACAATCCAGTGAGCGACCTGAAAAAGAAACAGGTCATGCAGATTTTCAGTGGCGACATACGCGACTGGAGCGAGGTGGGCGGAAATCCCGGTCAGATCTCCATTTACACGCGCAACACCTCCTCCGGCACCTATAAGGACTTCATGGGGCTGGCCATGAAAAGCCGCGAGTACGGCTCCAACAGCCAGAAAATGGCCGGCAATGAGCAGATCGCCGCCGAAGTGGGGGCGAATCCCAATGGTATTGGCTACCTTGGTCTGGCCTATGCTCATGCCAAAGGCACCAAAATTGTCACCATCGAGGGAGCGATCCCCAGCACCGCAGAGGTGAAAAAGTACCCTTATGCCCGACCAACCTTTCTTTACACCAATGGCGAACCTGCGGGTACGACGAAGCAGTTCATCGATTTCTGCTACAGTCCGGTCGGTGAAGCAATTGTCACCAAAGTCGGTTTTGTGCCGAAATCCCGCGCAAAATAAAGTGCGTTTGATCTTTTGCCCTGTTCGGCGGACGAGACGATTCTTGTCTGAAGAATGTTTCTGCCCTTGATCCCACTGTCATGAAAGACCCTGCCGCCAACAGCCGCCCTTCCTTGGGCAGCTTGCTGCTGAAAAGCCAGCGGCGGTCCTTTCTTGGCATCGAGAAACAACGCGCCATTCGGCTGTTCTTCGCCTCGAACTCAAGCGTCGCCATCATCGTTCTAGTCCTCATCATGCTGTTCTTGCTGCGCGAGGGGATGGACTTTCTGCCGACCTACCGACACGAGCTAGAAACCTACCGCCGTGCAGGTCTGGAGTTCTGCGACATCATCGACCGACCACTCGCCGACCATCAGCAGTTGTGCAGCAAACTGCGCCGCGCCGCGAGTGCCTCTTTGAACACCGTCACCAACACGGCCCGCCGCCGTCGTGACGCCGCCTACGAAATGATGCGCGAGGTTGAGGAAGAAACGCGACTGCAATCTTCCATCCTAGCTGACGCACTGGTTCAAATCCCGCCCGCATTACCTGAACACCTGAATTCGGTACGACAGGAATTGCGCAAGGCCACGCTCATAGCCTTAGAGCGCTTACAGGTTTCCGCAGTCCTCACGGTCGCGGAATCACAGCAATTGAAAAGTGAACTGGCATTGCTTAGCCCGGAGGTACTGGCGCTGCCTCCGCTTGTCACTGCTCTCTCTGCTGAGTACATTCGCGTGGATGATGAAGCTCACACCGCTTTCAAACCGCTCGTTGATGCAGTGGAGTCCTTTGAAGCCGTGCCCGATGTTCTACACACACTGCTTGATGAGATGAAAAAACACGCGCGTGAAACCAAGGCGCGTGTTACCGAAATCTACGGGACTGAAAAACAACCGCCGCGTCAGGAGTCGGTCGATTTTATCCGCAGCATCGAGGCGCTGACCTCACGCGTTCCCGAACTCATGGGCAAGGTCGAAGAATATGCCCTGCTGGCCAAAAAAACGGCAGCCGCACTCCCCCGCGAGGCAGGAACTCCGCAGGCCACAGAACTTCTGTCTGAAATGCGCGGGCTGCTGCCCGTTCATCTGGCAGAAATGCGCCAGGCTGCGGCAGGCCTGCCAGCCTGGAGGCACGACAAGCCGGTTTCATACTTTGATGTGATCGTCGCGTTTTTCTTTGGTGAGGCCTGGATCACCAACAGCTCCTGGCAGGATTTTTTCGGCTTCGTGCCGTTGTTGATTGGCTCCGTGTTGATCGCCGTGATCGCTGTTCTTATCGCCACACCCTTCAGTGTGATCGCCGCGATCTACACGAACCAGTTTGCCAGTGAACGGGAGCAGGAGTTCATCAAGCCCATCATTGAGTTCATCCAGGCCGTTCCTTCCGTCGTCCTCGGCTTCATCGGCATTTCGTTGCTCGGTGATGCGATCAAAGGCGTCAGCGAATGGAGCTGGCTGCAATGGATTCCCGGTTTTCCCATTCAGGAACGGCTCAACATGTTCAATGCCGCCTGCCTTCTCGCTCTGATGGCTGTGCCGACGATGTATAGCCTCGCGGAAGATGCTCTGAACAACGTTCCCCGTTCCTACCTTGATGCTTCTGATGCGCTCGGAGCCACCAAGCTCCAAACCGTCTTCCGCGTGATCGTTCCTGCGGCGAAGTCCGGCATCGCCGCCGCTGTGCTACTCGGGATGGGCCGGGTGATCGGTGAAACCATGGTTGTACTGCTGGTCGCGGGCAACCGCATCGCCATCCCTGACTTTAGCGCTGGTCCAGGCGTCATTTTCCAGCCCGCGCACACCTTAACCGGTATCATTGCGCAGGAACTTGGCGAAGTATCCCGTGGCAGCGCACACTGGCAGGCGCTGTTCATGGTGGGCATCGTACTCTTTCTTATCTCGCTGCTGGTCAACTGGTGCGCGCGGGCCTTTGTGCGACAATTCGAATTCAATAAGTCATGAGCCAGCCTGCTAGAGACAATCCTTTTGCAGGCATGAAATCACGCGCCGCGCTGCGTGAGATCCTCACACGCTGGTTGCTGCGCTTGGGCACATACTTCATCGTCGTGGTGACAGTCGGCATTCTTGCCCACATCATGGTCAAGGGCTCACCCGTCGCGTTTCGTTCCTCCTGGCCGTTCGTGAACGTGCAGTTCCTCACAAAACTGCCCTCCACGCTGCACGTCATTGAGGATGTCAAAGGAAACAAGATCGAGGTCGATGTTGATCAAGCGGACCAGGTCAAAAACCAGCTTGGCGACGCTTTTCATGCGGAAACCACGGTCTCCTACTCCGGCGGCGGCATTCTTGGCCCGATTGTCGGCACGGCTCTGCTCGTGATCGTCAGCATCAGCGTTGCGCTCTTCCTCGGCGTCGCCTGCGCCATCTATCTCAGCGAGTATGCAAGGCATGGGAACCCTTTCATTGAATGGGTGCGGCTCGCGATTCTCAATCTTGCGGGCGTGCCTTCGGTGGTCTTCGGTCTCTTCGGTCTCGGTGCGTTCGTTCTGACTGCACCGGTGTTTGTCGATGTGCCTGCGGATCGTTCCGTATTCGCCATTCCGCTCGGTTTTGCCACACTCAGCTTTCAAGGCTGGGACACCTGCGTGCTGTCCGGCGGTTTCACGCTCGCCTTCGTCATCCTGCCCGTCATCATCACCGCCAGCGAGCAGTGTCTTCAAGCTGTGCCGCAGGGTTTCCGCGAAACATCGATGGCACTCGGTGCCACGCGCTGGCAGACGATTCGCTACAGCGTGCTGCCCTTCGCCACGCCCGGCATTTTGACTTCCAGCATCCTCGGCATCGCTCGTGCTGCCGGTGAAACAGCCCCAATCATGTTTACGGCCGCGCTGGCCTTCAAAGACAAGCTGCCATGGCAAAAGGATCTTCCGTCGTTGCCTGCGGATGCGTCGATCTTCGCGCATTGGGAGCAGAGCGTGTCACGCTTCCTCGGCATCTTCACCGAGTCGGTGCAGGCACTGCCCTATCACATCTACACTCTCGCCGCGAAGATCCCGCAGAACGAATACGCCGAGCGCGCTCAATACGGCTCCGTCTTCGTTTTCCTCGTCCTCGTCGCTTCCCTAGCCGCCAGTTCGGTGCTGTTGCGCAAACGTCTGCGTGCGAAGTATCGCTGGTAAACTGCTTCTGAATTCATGTCTGCCGACTCCGCCGCCAAAGCCAAGCCACCACCTGTTGTTCAGGTGCGTGACATGGATTTTTGCTATGGTACGAGCAAGGCGCTCTTCGACATCAATCTTGAGGTCAAATACCACCGCGTTACTGCGCTCATCGGCCCCTCCGGCTGCGGTAAAAGCACGCTGCTGCGCTGCATCAATCGTATGAACGACCGCGTGCCCAGCGCTCGCGTGACGAAGGGCGAAGTGCTGGTGAAGGGCAAAAACATTCACGACGCCGATGTGGATCTCACCCAACTCCGCAAGCAGGTCGGCATGGTCTTCCAGAAGTCGAATCCCTTCCCCAAGAGCATCTACGAGAACGTCGCCTACGGCCTGCGCATTCACGGCGAGAAGAACAAGAATGCACTCGATGAAGCCGTCGAACGTTCACTGCGTCATGCTGCGCTGTGGGATGAATTGAAGGACCGCCTCAGTGCGAACGCCCTCGCTCTCTCCGGCGGCCAGCAGCAGCGTTTGTGCATCGCCCGTGCCATTGCCACGCTGCCCGATGTGCTCTTGATGGATGAACCGTGCTCGGCGCTCGACCCGATCTCGACGCTGAAGATCGAAGAGCTCATGAGCCAGCTCGCACGCGAGTACACCATCGTCATTGTCACGCACAACATGCAGCAGGCCGTGCGCATCTCGGACTTCACTGCCTTCCTGCATCTCGGCAAACTCGTCGAATTTTCCCCCACCGAAGAACTCTTCACCAATCCCCGCGAAAAGCTCACCGAGGCTTATTTGCGCGGCACGTTCAGTTGAAATGGCCGCCGATACTCCAGCACCCGCTTCCGCAGAGCCGCTCATTCAGGTGGAGAAGTTCAATTATGCCTATGGCGACCACCCGGTGCTCTTCGATGTCGATTTGAACATGCGGCGTGAGGATGTGACCGCGCTCATCGGCCCCTCCGGCTGTGGAAAAAGCACGCTTATCCGCTCTATCAACCGTATCAACGACCTCGTCGAGTCTGCACGCGTCGTGAGTGGCCAAATCAAGATCGATGGTGTCGATATCTACACGCCTGAAGTCGATGTGATCAGCCTGCGCCGAAACGTCGGCATGGTGTTCCAGAAGTACAATCCCTTTCCCCGTTCCATCTTTGAAAATGCCGTCTATGGCCTGCGTGTCGCAGGTATCAAAGACCGCCATGATCTCGAAGAAGCCGCTGAGCGCAGCCTCAAGGCTGCTGCACTTTGGGATGAAGTGAAAGATCGCCTTCACCAGATGGCCACCGGCCTCTCCGGTGGTCAGCAGCAACGTTTGTGCATCGCTCGTGCCATCGCCTTGCAGCCGCGCATCCTGCTGATGGACGAACCCTGCGCTGCGCTCGATCCCATCGCCACGGCACGCATCGAGGAGCTGATTCATCAACTGCGCGGCCAGTACACTTTTGTCATCGTCACGCACAACATGGAGCAGGCCAAGCGCATCGCCGACCGCACCGCGTTCTTCTACAAGGGCAAATTGATCGAGGAGGACGATACGATGACGATCTTCAATCATCCCGGCAACCCGCTCACTGAATCCTACATCACGGGGCGTTTGACGTGAGAAAGCAGTGCTCCCGCCTGCAATGCTGCGCGAAGCACTGCGGGCAGGGAGCTTTAGCTCGTTCGGGAGGTTGAAATAACCGTTTCATGCCCCACCTTGATGACATGAAGCCCATTGCTCTCGTTTTCATCTTCCTCACCACCGCTGCCTGGGCCGGCGTGGAGGTGGACGTGGATAAGTTTGGCGAGAGCCTCGGCGGCTGGAAAAAAGAAGATGGCAAGGCCGCCGAATACAAATTCTCTGAGAGCAACTACCGCACGTATAAGCCGGAGATCTCCAAAGCTCCAGATGGCGGCATCTTCATCTCTGTGCGCGTCGATCATATACGCGGCATGTTTTCATCCGATGATCACGCGAGTTTGGAAATGAGCTTCGGGCCCGACGGCACGCTGCTTTCCGCACAGGCTTATATTTCCATCCAAGAGCGCCGGATCAGCAGCGATATGTTCCGCAGTGGCAGCAGATCGGCCGCTGGCGCAGTCGGTAAGGTTGTCAACGGCACCGCCGCCCAAGCCGCAAAGGTCGGTGGTGAGGTGTTTGCCAATCTCACTGGCAAGTTGCTGCGCGAAAACGTCACCGAACCCGGACGTGTCGCTTTTCCTGCCGCGTTGCGTCACAACTACAACCTGTTCTATCCCTGTGTGCATGTGGAGAAAGACCCACCCAAGGCGCTGCCAGTGGAAGAGGGTGCAGGTGCCCCTAAGCCCGTCATTCCGCCTGCCACGGTTGAAAAAACCGCAGCGCCTGGTGGCACGATCGAAGTACGCACCTTTGGTGAGCCCCCGCCCGAACCTGCGCCACCGGCCAAACCATGAGCCAGAGGTTGCTCATCGACGTCGGCAACGGTCGCACCAAATTTGGTCTCGCTACGAGCGATGCGATCCTTGAACGCCGCGAGCATGCCACGCGCGAGCTTTCACCTGATGCCGTGCGTGACATCACCCGTGGCTGGAATTTCAGCAGCGCCGTGCTGTGCAGCGTCGTACCCAAAGCAGTGCCTGCGTTTCGTGATGTCTTCGGCGCTCAGCTCATCGAACTGCGTTATGACACACCGCTGGGCATCGGCATTCGTTATCCGAAGCCCGAAAGCATCGGTCCCGACCGCCTCGCCAACGCCGTGGCACTCGCGCATATGCATGGTGCGCCTGGCATCGTCATTGATTTCGGCACCGCCGTCACCTTCGACATTTTGAGTGACGACAAGTTTTACATCGGTGGCGTCATTGCTCCCGGCCTGCGTTTGATGACGGATTATCTGCACGAACGCACGGCGTTGCTGCCGCGCGTTGATTTGCGCGAGCCTGTCAGCGCCATCGGCCAGTCCACCGAATCGGCAATCCTTGCTGGAGCCGCCATCGGTTACCGCGGCATGGTCAAAGGCATCCTGGAGGCCTTAAAAAAAGAACTGGGCAACCAGAACGCTCATGTCGTCGCCACTGGCGGCGATGCCGAGTGGATCATTTCCGGCATGGCCGAGCGCATCATCGTGGACCCCGATTTGACTCTGCACGGACTGCGCATCGTCGGAAATCAGCATTCTTGATCATCGTCTCCGTCAGGCGAGCAGCTTCCGCGCTTCGGCGAGCGCCGCATCGACCTTGGACACGTCATTGCCACCGCCGCGGGCGAAGTCGGGTTTGCCGCCGCCTTTGCCGCCAACGATGGGGGCGATGGTTTGGATGATCTTCCCGGCTTGGACCTTGGCTTGGTGATCTTTGGCGACGCTGGCGATCAACGCGACGTTGCCGCCGCCGGTGGTGGCGAGGACGACAATGCCGTTGAACGTGCCTTTCAAGGCATCGCTCACGGCCACGGCGTAGTCGGCATCCACGTCACCGAGGTTCACGATGATGGCGTTGTTCTCGGCGGTGGAGAGGAGTTCCTTGGCGCGGGCGGAGGCTTCGCGTTGCTGGGCGGCTTTGAGGTTCTTCTCGAGTTCCTTCTGTTGAGCGAGCAAGGCTTCGAGTTTCTTCTCGATGTCATGCGCGCCTTGGGCGCTGACTTTGCCGCAGAGTTGCTTGATGAGATCAGCATCGGCGCGGGCGGCGTTGTAGGCTTCGAGGCCGGCGATGGCTTCGATGCGGCGGACGCCGGCGGCGACAGCGCTTTCGCCGACGAGGCGGAAGAGGCCGATCTCGCCGGTGCCGCGCGTGTGGGTGCCGCCGCAGAGTTCCATGCTCCAACCGTCGAGCTTGTGCGGCTGGCCGCCGATCTGCACGACGCGGACGAGGTCACCGTATTTTTCGCCAAAGAGGGCCATGATGCCGTTGTTGGCCTTGGCTTCGACGTAGGGCACTTCGCTCCATGAAACGGGATCGTTGGCGACAATGCGTTCGTTCACGAGCCGCTCGATGTCGCTGAGCTGCTGCGGGGTGAGCGCGGCGCTGTTGAAGTCGAAGGTGAGCTTGTCGGGCGTGACGCTGGAGCCTTTCTGCGTGGCGTCCTTGCTGACGACTTCATGCAACGCCCAATGCAAGATGTGCGTGACGGTGTGGTGGCGCTCGATGGCGTGACGACGCGGGGCATCGACGACGAGGCGCACGGTGGAGTCCACGGCGGGTGTTTCTTCTCCTTCGAGGAAGTGCAGCCAGGTGTTGCCGACCTTGGTGGTGGCGCTGATGGAGAAGGTGTTCGCGCCGAGGACCAACTGACCTGCATCCCCGATCTGGCCGCCCATTTCGGCGTAGCAGGTGGAGACATCCAGCACGACGGCGTTCTTGTCCTTCATCGAGACGACTTCCAACACGCGCACGTCGGCTTCGAGGTTGTCGTAACCGATGAACTTGGTCGGTGCCTTGGTTTCGACGTTACTGAGTGAAACGACCAGTTTCTTCTTTGCGCGATCTTCAAGCCCACGAAGTCTTTGTGCCTCCATTAGCTCGTTAAAGCCGTCAACATCGACACTCAAACCACGCTCTCTCGCGACGAGTTCAGTCAGGTCCAATGGGAAGCCATACGTGTCGTAAAGCTTGAAGGCATCACGACCAGACAGGATTTTGATTGTCTGAATGCCAGCAACATCAACCGCATAGATCTCACCAAGCACGATAGTGCTAAAAACATCGAGGCCTTTATCGATGGTGCGGTTGAATGCATCTTCCTCTCCTTTGAGCACGGACTTGATCTGATCCTTCCGAGCTCTCAGTTCCGGGAAAACGTCACCCATATGATTGGCGAGGACATCAACGAGTTTATAAAGGAACGGCTCCTTGAAATCCAAATCGCGACCATAGTTCACCGCTCGGCGTAGCATTCGGCGCAAGACATAATCACGCTCGTTGTTGCCTGGCTGGATGCCGTCCGCGATTGAGAAACTGAGTGTTCTGATGTGATCAGCAATGACTCGGAATGCGATATCTACTTTTTCCTGAACGGACGCGGCCTTGAGGCCTCCTTCCTTGTTCTTCCCCGTTGGCAGCGTGCTCTGGTAGGTCTTGCCGCACATCTTCGTCAGCTCGTCGAAGATGGGTTTGAAGACGTCGGTGTCGTAGTTGCTGATCTTCGCGTTCTCGAAGTTGGTGAAGTTCTTCGTGCCCTGAATGATGGAGCACACGCGCTCGAAGCCCATGCCGGTATCGACGTGCTTCGCGGGCAGCGGGACGAAGGTGCCGTCGGGGTTGGCGTTGTATTGAATGAAGACGTTGTTCCAGATCTCGATGCAGCTGGCGTCGCTGCCGTTGACGAGCTTGGCTCCGGCGCGCTGGCGGTCTTCGTCGAGGTTCGGGGTGCCGGGCGTGAGGTCGATGTGAATCTCGGTGCAGGGGCCGCAGGGGCCGGTGTCGCCCATCATCCAGAAGTTGTCCTTCTTGTTGCCGTTGACGATGTGGATGTCGGGATCGAGGCCGATGCTGCGGAACTTCTCGGCCCAGATGTCCCAGGCTTCCTGGTCGCGGTCGGCGGGATCGCCAGCGCCGGGTTGATAGATAGTGGCGAAGACGCGAGTCGGTGGGAATTTCCACTTCTCGATGATGAGTTCCCAAGCCCAGGAAATGGCTTCCTTCTTGAAGTAGTCGCCAAAGGACCAGTTGCCCAGCATCTCGAAGAGCGTGTGGTGGTAGGTGTCGAGGCCGACATCCTCCAGATCATTATGTTTCCCGCCGGCCCGAATGCATTTCTGCGTGTCCGCCGCGCGCGTGGGCAGGCCTTTGTGCAGCACGCCCGGCCAGGTATCCACATCCGCGCTGCGCTCACCGAGGAAGATGGGCACGAACTGGTTCATGCCGGCATTCGTGAAGATGCGCGCGCCGTCGCGGCTGGTATAGCCGACGTTGTCACTGGGGACGATGGTGTGGTCCTTCGATTTGAAAAAGTCGAGGAAGGATTGGCGGATCTGGGCGCTGGTCATCATGGCGGGGAAAAGGGAGCGCGGATGGTAGCGGGAGGATGCTGAAGGTAAAGGCAGGGTTTGTAGTCGCCGGACTTGATGAATGGGCTGCTGCGGCCCTACTGACTGGCTAGGCGGGGCATGGGAGATGATTTTGATTGTAAATTACTGTAATTACAGTAAAATATTGCTCATCCATGCACTTTGTCCTTCAGCGCTCTGCTAAAGCACGGCGAACCCAGTCCGGGTTTAGCCTGATGGAACTGTTGATCACCATCGCCATCATGGGGGTCATCAGTACCATCGGCGTGGGTGCCTTTGGCGGCGCCCGTCAAGGCGCTGAGGATCAGAAGGACAAGCGCAACGCCCAGGAAATCGCCAGCATGGCCGCAGTTGCTAACGCTGCCGGAGCTCCGTTTGTCGTTCCAGGTGACGAAAAGGCCAGCATTGAAAATCTACGCATTGGCAGCGCACCGAGTCGCGGGGCCTTCAAAGGTCGCTTGTTCAAACTGTCCAACATGAGTGAGTTTGATATCAAAGGTGCCATGCGCTTTCTGGCTATGAACGATAACGAAATCCAGTACCGTCTCGACGGTAGTGGCAGCCCTTGATCGGAATCCTCCCACAAGAACATAGGATCAACCGAGTGATCTCAGCGTCTTGCGTCCGCGTTCTTTAGTCTCAGGATCGTCTTTCTCGCGGTCAGGCATCGCGAGACCTTTCTCAAGCGATTGCTTCGCCTCCACCTTCCGGCCCATTTGCGCGTAGGTGCGCCCCAACTCAACATGATGAATCAGCCGGTCCGGTTTCAAGGCGATGGCCTTCTCAAAACACTGCACCGCCTCCTCATTCGATGCGGCGGGAAGTTCGCCATAGACGAGCTTGGCAATGGTGCGTGTGAGTCCACCAAGTTCGGCCATGGCCTGATGCCAGCGGCCGAGCAGATGCCAAGCGTAATCATTCTTGGGGTTAATCTTCACCGCTGTTTCGGCGGCGGTTTTAATGCGCCGAGAGGCCTCCACGCTTTCTTTGTTACTAAACAACGGCGTGAGTTTCCCCTAGCAAATCGCGAGCGCGAGGTGGGAGTCGCAGTCGTTCGGAGCCAATTTCACCGCTCTTTCCGAATAGGCGAGCGCAGTGCGGCCCGACTGAAGCTGATCGGCCTTCGCAGAAAGGTCGGCCATGCGATAAACATACTGACGCGCGATCTTTACCAGCAGCGCGGCGTTGTTCGGCTCTAATTTTTCGGCCGGCAGATAGTATTGCAGCGCCGCCTCCGGCTTAAGCTGGACATCGTAAACGTCCCCTTGCTTCATCAACTCCGCAAAGTTGCCGAAGGCACATCCCGCACCCAAAACGATAAAAGCGATGGCGACTTGGATTCTCATGGCTTCATGAAGCGATAGTGTGAAACGATCCACTCTTCGCCACCGCGGTAGCCCCACAGCTCGGCACAGGCGAGGAAGAACAGCCGCCACCACACCCACCACTTGGTGACTTGGTCTGCCCCATAAGTTTCGGCGAAGAGCGGCAAAATTTCGGCTTTGTGCTCGTCCATGTTCGCCAGCCAGGCCTCGCTCGTGCGGGAGTAGTGCTGGCCGCTGACGCACCAGTGGTCTTCGATCTTCAAATGATCCTGGAAGTAGAGCAGCAGATCATCGCTGGGCATCTGGCCACCGGTGAAGAAATACTTCGCCATCCAGTCATCATCGCTGCGCACCTCGTAGTGGTAGGCATATTCACGATGCGTGAAGATGTGCACAAAGAGCTTCCCGCGTGGTTTCAACCACGTGGAAACGCGACGCAGCAACTCCTGGTAGTTTTTCATGTGCTCAAACATCTCCACCGACACGCAGCGGTCGAACACGCCTTCTCCCACGCCTTCAAAGTGAATCATGTTCGCGGTGATGATGGTGAGGTTCTTCAAGCCGCTTTTGGCAGCCTCGGCATCGATGAACTGCTTCTGCGTGCGCGAATTCGAGACGCTGGTGATCTGCGCCTGCGGATAATGCTCCGCCATCCAAAGGGAGAGCGATCCCCAGCCGCAGCCGAGTTCGAGAATGCGCTGCCCATCCTGCAATTCAGCGCGTTCGCAGGTCAATGCGAGCATCGCGGCCTCGGATTCATCAAACGTGGTCGTTTCATCCGGCCAGAATCCGCTGCTGTACTTCAGATGCTTGCCAAGCACGAGTTGATAAAAGCGTGTGGGCACCTCGTAGTGCTGCTCGTTGGCTTCATCCGTCGCGATAGCGATGGGCATCTGCTTCAAATCCTGGACGTAGCGCATCAAGGCCGCGCGCTGCGCCTCGACCGTGGGCTGTTTGTTCTCCCGCAGCGTCTCGGCAAGCCGCTGACGAATGCCGAGGCGAATCATGGCATCAGGGAGGATGTTCTTGGCGAGGATGGCGTTGATGGTGCTCATTTGCGTTGGGTGGTTCAATCGGGTGGTGGCATTGGATTCAGCTTTTCGGCCACCACGGCACAAAGGCGCTCGTGGTACGCTGATACTCGCGATAGGCATCGCCTTTCGACTTCACCGCGCACTCCTCAGTGAGTGGAATACCGGTGACGCGGAGCAAAAAATACAAGATCATCGCAGGCGCATAGATCGTGATCCAACCCCAGAGAGAACCACACGCGAAGAGCCAGAAACCCCACCACACCACGGACTCGAAAAAGTAGTTCGGGTGCCGCGAAAAGCGCCACAGACCAATCTGGCAGACTTTACCTTTGCTTTGCGGGTCCGCTTTGAAACGCTGCATCTGCGCATCACTCAGCGCCTCACCACCGATGCCGAGCAGCCATACGCCAAAGCCAATCCACTCGATGATTCCAAGCTGCGGCGATGAATTCATACACGCAAGCAACACGGGAACGGATAGCAGCACGATAAGCACGGCCTGCGCCTGAAAGAAAAAGAAGAAGTTCCGCGCAAGCTGGCTCTGCCATTTCTCCCGCAACACCTCATAGCGCACATCTTCATGCGGATGATGCTTTTTGACGCGTATGAACAGATAGGTTCCCAACCGCAGGCTCCACAACAACGCCATCGTCAAAGCAATGAGCTTACGCTGGGTCAAACCTTCGCCAAAAAGCGCATAAACAGGTGCGATCACGGCCAACGCATACGACCACGTCACATCTACGAAGCTAAAGTTATTCAGCTTTAAGCTAAGCAACCAAGTGAGCGTAAACAGCGTGAAGGCCAAGGCTGTGCCGCTGCCAATCAAGAACCAAAAATTATGCGTCATGGCGTGTGGGATTGAGACGTTGGGAAAGCCGCTCGATGATCGGTCGGCTAATGAAATAAATCGTTCCGAGGAGCAACGGCGCGATGAGAAGCCACACCGTCACGGCATAGAGACCGATCATGCCAAAATCGGCCATGAAGCGGCCCGGATCGGCAAAGAAGCGCTCCATGAGCATCGGGATCGAAAGCGGCACATGCGCTGCACCGAACAAGGATTCACCCGCGCGCATAAACAGCAGCACAGTGGCAAGTTGCAGCGGATAACTCAGCTCTCGAAATACCTGCAACACCGGCTGGTTCAGCTTCATCGGCACACCAATAACCAGTGAGAGCAACGTCGACGTGCCGAGTAGAGGAAAGATGCCAATCGTTACTCCAAAGGCAATCGCCAGCGCAATCTTCCCTGGCGTGATGCCTTGGGTTAGCTGCGCAACGACGGGCTTCACCACCCATCGACGCCATACAGATTCACGCTGGGCCGATTCACTCATGCTCGGCGCAGTAGAATGTCTTCCATGCGCGCATTGGTCGGCACACGGAAGAGTTGAATGATCATGTAAACCGCCATGGCGATGTTTCCGAGCATTAGAATGCCGAGCAACCAACCGATACGGGCAATCCACGAACGCTCCTTATAAGCTACCCAGCAATAGAAGGTCAAAAACGCCCAGTAGGTGTCGAATAGCGTCGCGATAAACCACGGATGCCCACCCACGCTGCCCGGAATGTCCCAAAGGGCGCATTGCGTCGAAGCCCAGCTCGTGACGCCAAGCATCGAGAGCAGCACAACAATGAAAAAGCAGCGTAGGAACCAGATCATGGAGTTCAGAAGGCTTGGTGAAGCGTGGTGTTGTTCGGCCGCGTGTAAACTGCCTGAACAACGCTGATGTTCCGCATGGCAAAAGCGGCTTCACAGTATTGCAGGTAGAAGTTCCATTTACGGACGAAGCGTTCGTCAAAGCCTTGGGCCTTCACCTCAGCCAGCTTGGCGTTGAAGCGCTCAAACCAAAGTCGCAACGTTTTAGCATACGAAGAGCCGAGGTCTTCGAGGCCGTGCATGAACAGATCACTCGTGCGGTTGATCGCTTCATTGACGCGGCCCACGCTGAGAAGCAACGAGCCGGGGAAGATGTGTTTTTGAATCCAGTCCACGCCTTTGCGCAGGTCCTTGTGCTGGCAGTCGGCCACAGTGATCATCTGGAAGGCCAACAGCCCTTCAGGCTTCAACACCTCAGCGCATTTCGCGAAGTAAGTCTCTAGAAATTTATCTCCCACGGCCTCCAGCATCTCAATCGAAGCAATCTTGTCGAACTGTCCGGTGATGTGCCGGTAATCCTCAAGACGAATCTCAATGCGATCAGAAAGTCCTTCGCGTGCGACGCGCTCGGTGGCAAACTTATGCTGTTCCTCCGAGATGGTGACAGCGGTGACGCGCACACCATGGTGTTTCGCTGCATGGCAGGAGAATCCGCCCCAACCGCAGCCGATCTCGAGCACGTGATCGCCGGGTTTGAGCTGAAGCTTCTGGCACAGCGCCTCGTATTTCGACGCCTGCGCCTCCGCGAGCGGCTGCCCGGCATATTCAAAGCGCGCGGCCGAGTAGGTCATGGTCTCGTCCAGCCAGAGCGAATAGAAGTCATTCCCGAGATCATAGTGCTCCGCGATATTGCGTCGGCTGGTGGTCACGCTGTTGGGCCGCAGCAGATGTTGCACACGATTGACGACATTCAGAAAATTCACGAACGCCACCTTGCCCGACGAGGATTTGGATCCTTGGGTCTTCGAGAGGTTGAGAATGAACCACGCGATGACATCTGCAATGCTGTCTGTCTCCCAATCGCCATCCACATAAGCTTCGCCAAAGCCCACGTTACCGTACAAGGCGCTGCGCTTGAAAAACTCCATGCTGCAAATGCGCATTTCAGCCGTAATCTCTGCGCCCGGCGCTCCGAAAACACGCACACGACCGTCAGGATAAGTCATCCGCATACCGCCATGCACAAAGGGCTTGAAGCTTTGCAGCACGAGCCATTCGTAGAAGCCTGCTTTCGCGGTAGTGGACTGCGCGATGGTGGGACTTTGGTCGAGTGTGAGGGTCGAGTTCATGATTTGGCGGGGACGATGGAATGGTGTGGACGCAGCACTTGTTGCTGAAGCTCACGGTTCGCGCTCTTGCTGAACCAAGGCACGCGTTTGATCCAGAGCAGGAAGGCGTGCCAATGAATGAGAAATATCACCTTCAGCGTCAGCAGCGGGTATTTCACTGCGCAGATAAGCAGAGAGACATCGCTGAACTCACGCCGCGTTCCAGTGAGGACGCTCAAAAGCATCTTCCCCTGTTCGTCTGTGTCATCGACGGTGATGTGTAGTTTCTCGCCCGGCAAACGCAGATGAAAGTCAAACTTGAGATCAAGTGCCGAAAACGGGGAGACGTAGAAGAGCTTCGGTGTGACGAGCGAGAAGCCGCCTGCGCCAGGCTCTTTCATCACGTAAAATTTCTGCTCACGGTAGGTATTGGTGACCTGCGCCAGCGCGCAAAGCGGCGATCCATCAGCCGTGAACGTGTAGAAAAACGTGACTGGATTGAAGATGTAGCCAAGCACTCGTGGGAAGGCAAGCATCTTGATCGCGGCAATGCGAGTGGTGTCAATGCCATGTGCCGCGAGCACTGCTAACAAACCGCCCTTCACATTTTCATGCTCACCACCGAGATGATCGCGATCATAAAAAGAGAACAGGTTGAAGCGGTTCCGGCTAAACAATGCCAGATCGTTATCAAGAGCGTCGATGTCGTCGAGATCGAGCCACAAATAGAACACACGATAGGAGAAGCCGTGCCGCTTCGGGCGCAGGCGCTGGTGCATCACCGTGCATTCGTAGATGTGCGACGATTCCGGCATCACCAGGGTTCCTTTCCGAGTAAATCGCGGCACAAGGCCACCGCGGAACCAAAGGCATCCTCATGGAAGCCGTTGCGGAAGTAGCTGCCGCAGAAGTAGGTCGTTTGATCGGTCGAAAGGCGATTGAGATCGGGAAGTCGCTTCTGCGCATCAATGGCAGCCATATCAAACAGCGGATGCTCGTAGGCGATGCGTTTGATCACCTTGTCCTCGGGGATTTCATCGGCGGCATTGATGGAGACGATGTAGTTCGTCGTCTCGGAGACACCCTGCAGGCTGTTCATCCAGTAGTGCGTGCTTGGCTCGATGCCGCCATCGGGCGTCGGCTTGATGCGGTAGTTCCATGAGGCCCAGCAGCGTTTCGTTTTCGGCAGGAAACTCTCATCTGTGTGCAGCGTGGCCACGTTTGGCTGATAGTGGAAGCAGCCGAGCAACTCACGCTCCAGAACAGTAGGATCGGCGATCATGCGCAATGTTTGATCGGCATGACTGGCAAAGATGACTTTATCGAAGATTTCCGCCGCACCATCGCGTGGCGTTACTTCCACGCCTGCTGCCGTGCGTTGTATGCGAACCACCGGCGAACCGAGGCGAATGCGGTCTTTGAAAGGTGCGGTGAGTTTCTTCACATACGATTTCGCACCATTGGTCACCGTGCGCCACGGATGCTGAGTATGCAGGCCGAGGAAGCCGTGGTTATGCCAAAAACGGATCAGTGTGAGAGCCGGAAAAGCTAGCATCAACTCCGGTGGCGTGGACCACACGGCGGAGGACATCGGGACAATATAAAGATTGAGAAAATCATCCCCATAACCTCGGGCGGCGACGTACTCGCCCAAAGTCATGCGCTCAAAACGTGGATCATCGAGCGCCGCGACAGCTTCAGCATTGAAACGATTGATGCGCATGAGGAACTTCCAGAAGCGCGGACGCAAAAGATTGCGCCGCTGGCCAAAGAGATGGCCGAGCGAGGTGCCATTGTATTCGATACCGCTTTCGAGGTGCGACACGCTGAAGGACATCGAGGTCGGTTTCGTCTCCACGTCGAGTTCTTTGAACAGGCGTGTGAGCAGCGGATAAGTCACGTTGTTGAAGACCATGAATCCCGTATCAACCGGCAGCTCACGCCCGTCTTCGATAACGTTCACGGTATTCGTGTGGCCGCCGGCATAGTCGTTTTGCTCAAAGATGGTGAGATCAAACTCCCGATGCAGGAAGTGCGCGCAGCCGAGGCCGGCGACTCCGGTGCCGATGATGGCGAGGCGAGGACGGTTCATGCAGGCGCGGCTAGGATTGATTCAACGCATGCGCCTCGTCATAGACGCTCTGCGGCACTTTGCGGAGATCCCAAACCAGACCGGTCCAGGAAAGCACCTTCAGTAAATAATAGGAAACATCAATCTCCCACCAAAAGAAACCCTGACGTGCAGCAGAGGCATAGCGATGATGGTTGTTGTGCCAGCCTTCGCCAAGCGTCAGCAGGGCAAGCAAGAAGTTGTTCCGACTGTCATCAGAGGTTTTGAAGCGTTTCGAGCCAAACACATGCGCCAGTGAGTTTATGCAGAACGTCGCATGCAGAAGCACCACGGTGCTGATGAAGAATCCCCAGACAAACATCTGCGCACCATTAGTGCCAAGGCCGGGAGCGTAGCGTTCCAGCAACCAGCCCGTGAGCCACAGCAGCGCTCCATAGACAACGGGGACGAGTTGATCGTGGCGATTGAGAAAAACCAATTCGGGGAACTTTTGCAGATCACGCACCCGGCTGTAATCCGTGGGAAAATTCTTCGTGCTGGTGATCCAGCCGATGTGCGACCACCAAAAACCGTGAACGACCGGCGAGTGCGCATCCACCTCCTCATCCGAATGCTGATGATGATGCCGATGCACCGAAGCCCACCATAGCGGTCCGCGCTGACAGGACGAGTTTCCCAGAACGGCGAACAAAAACTGCACCACTCGTGATGTACGATAACTACGATGCGAAAGGTAGCGATGGTAAAAGGCCGTGATCGCAAACATCCTCACCGCATAGAGCAGTACTGCCGCGACTACCGCCACCCAGCTAACCCCCACCCAAAGTACCGCAAAACAGCCGAGATGAAGCACGATGAACGGCACGCAGCGCTTCCAATCCACCTTGTCCTCCTGCGCTAGCACAGCTTCAACCCCTTCGGGGTGAAAATCCGAGTCCACCCACTGCTGCAAAAAGACCTTCACCTGTCGGAGCAGGCTCGAACTTTGAGAGGGTAACGGCGTCTTGGGGGTATTCACTGGGACTACTGCGCTTGTCCTTGTAATCTGGATTCAAAAATCTCGCTTCTGGTTTGACGTGAAAATTCCATCCATAGTCAAAATCTGCCTCTAACGAACGTTCCTTTCATTGTGACCCGCCTCATCATCATTTTTGCCCTCGTTTCATCCGTCTCCGCGGAGCCAATCGACTTTTCCAAACAGATCCGCCCCATCCTGAGCGAAAACTGCTTCTTCTGCCACGGTCCCGATGAAAAGAAGCGCGAAGCTGGCCTGCGCCTCGATGACGAAACGAGCACGAAGAAGAGCAACGACGGTGTCATCGCCGTGGTGCCGGGGAACATCGAAAAGAGCGCCCTGATCGAGCGCATCCTCTCCTCTGATCCCGATGAGATCATGCCGCCACCGAAGCAGCACAAGACCATCTCATCCGCGCAGGTGGCTCTTTTGAAGGACTGGATCAAACAAGGTGCGAAATGGGGGAAGCACTGGAGCTATGAGAAAGTGGTGAAGCCCGCAGTGCCTGTGGGTGCAGTAAATCCAGTGGATGCATTCATCGTTCAACGACTGACCCGAGAAGGTCTCAAGTTTTCGCCCCAAGCCGATGCGGCTACGCTGATCCGCCGTGTGGCGCTCGATTTGACCGGCTTGCCGCCGACGCTGGAAGAACTCGATTCGTTGTCCAAGCAGCCGCATGACAAGATCGTCGATCACTTCCTCAACAAACCTGCTTACGGTGAGCATTGGGCACGCCAGTGGCTCGATCTCGCACGGTACGCCGACTCCTCCGGATATCCGAGCGATCAGCCGCGTGAGATCTGGGCCTATCGTGATTGGGTGATCCGCGCGCTGAATTCGAACATGTCGTTCGATCAGTTCACCATCGAGCAAAACGCCGGCGATTTGCTACCGAACCCGACGGATGATCAACTGATCGCCACGGCGTTTCATCGCAACACGATGACCCAAAATGAAGGCGGCACCGACGACGAGGAATTCCGCAATGCCGCGATCATCGACCGCGTGAACACGACCTTCGCCGTCTTTATGGGCACCACGATGGCCTGTGCGCAGTGCCACACGCACAAATACGATCCGCTCACCATCAACGAGTACTTCCAGTTCTACGCCTTCCTCAATCAGAGCGCCGACAGCGACAAAAAAGATGAAGCGCCTTTCCACAGCTTCGATACGCCGGAGCAGAAGCAGCAAAGCGATAGCTGGAACGCCGAACTCGCCAAGCTGAACACCAAGCTTGCCAACCCTGACGCGAAATGGCTCGCGGGACTCGATGCGTGGGAAAAATCGCTGCCGCTGCAAGCTGCATGGACTCCTTTGAAACCCGTCGTGGCCCGCAGCAGCAGTGGAACGAAAATGGAGGTGCGGGATGATTCCCGCGTCATTGCCGCGAAGCCAGCGAAGGCCACCGACAGCTATCATGTGGAGCTTCCCGTCACCGCAGGCAGTTTGGAGGCGGTGCGCATTGAAGCGTTAGCGGATGCAGCACTTCCTGGCGGTGGCCCAGGGCATGCGGGTGGAAATTTTGTCCTCTCGCAGATCAAAGCCGAGTTGGTCCCTGACGACGCGAAGCCTGCAAAGGCACGCCATTTGAAGATCGAACTCGTGAGCAAGAAATACGACTTCCTCGCTCTCGCAGAGGTGCAGGTCTTTAGCGGCGACCAAAACATCGCGCTCAAAGGCAAAGCCACTCAGATCAGCACGACTCCAAATGGTCCGGAGGCCAAACTCGCCATCGACGGCAACACGAATGGCGAAAGCGATAAAGGCAAATCCGTGGCCGTCAGTGGTGGCGGCACGGAGCATCAGTGGTGGCAGCTCGATCTCGGCAGCGTGCAATCTGTGGACCGCATAGTCATTTGGAAGCGTACCGACAAGGGCCAAGGCAGTTATATCGAAGATTTGAAGCTCACGCTGCTCGACGAACAGATGAAGCCCGTGTGGGAGCAGGAGGTGAAGAAGAAGTTCGAGCCGCGCGAAGAAGTCAGTGTCAGCGGGCGGCGTGAGTTGTTGTTCACGAATGCCTTCGCCGATGCCACGCAGGACACGTTTGATCCGAAGCAAGTCATCACCGACAAACCCGCGAAGGACAAAGGTTGGGCACTTGCCGGACACATTGGCAAAGATCACGCGCTCACGCTGCTTCCAGCACGCTCTGAGAAGATCGCCACGCCTTCGCGACTCATCCTCACGCTGAATCAAACATCGCAGTGGGCCGAGCACACCCTCGGAGCTTTCCGCGTCAGTGTTTCCAATGATGCGCGCATCGCCAAGTTAGCTCCACTACCCGCAAACGTGCTCAGCGCCCTCAGCACACCTGCCGCAGGCCGCAAACCCGCAGAAACGACAACGATTCGCGACTATTTCGTGCGCCAAATCGCACCCGAAACCAAAACCGAGCGTGAGTGCATCACCGCACTCAATAAACAACTCGCCGCGCTCAAAATGGTCACCGTGCCGGTCATGCGTGATCTCGATCCGAAGCAGCGTCGAGTCACCAAAGTGCAGCTTCGCGGCAACTGGCAAGCTCTTGGCGATGAAGTGAACGAGGCCACGCCGGCGATCTTTAATCCGCTGCCCACGAATGCGCCCAAGAACCGTCTTACGATGGCGAAGTGGCTCGTGAGCCGTGACAATCCGCTCACGGCACGCGTCACGGTGAATCGCTTATGGGAAAGCATTTTCGGCACCGGCATCGTGCGCAGCAGCGAGGAGTTCGGCAGCCAGGGTGATCTGCCTTTCCATCCCGAATTGCTCGACTGGCTCGCTGCTGAACTGATGGACAGCGGTTGGGACATCAAGCACATGCTCAAGCTGATGCTCACAAGCCAGGCCTATCAGCAAAGCTCCAAATCCACGCCCGAACTCAATGAGCGCGATCCCGACAATCGCCTGCTCGCCCGTGGCCCACGTTTCCGCCCCACCGGTGAGCTACTGCGCGATCAATCGCTCGCCGTGAGCGGTCTGCTTTCGGCAAAGATGTATGGACTGCCCGTGCGACCTGCCACACCCAACATGGGGCTCAGCACTGCCTTTGGCCGCAGCAATGACTGGACCGTCAGCGAAGGCGATGACAAGCACCGTCGCAGCCTCTACACCGAAGTCCGCCGCAACAGTCCGTATGCGAGCTTTACTACCTTTGACGCCGGCAACCGCGAGGTCTGCATGATCCGCCGCAGCCGCACCAACACGCCATTGCAAGCCTTCGTGACTCTCAACGATCCCGTTTTCATCGAAACGAATCAAGCCATGGCCCGCCGCCTCTTCGCCGAGGCCAAATCAACGCCCGAACGTCTGACGCACCTCTTCAAACTATGCCTCAGCCGCGATCCGACTCCACACGAGGCCGAGTCACTCACGAAACTTCATGCTGAGACACTCACCGCCTATCAAGCCGACCTTCCCGCCGCCACCAAGATGGCTACAGACCCTCTCGGCCCCGCCGATAAATCTGCCAATCTCCCCGAACTCGCCGCTTGGACGACTATCGCCAATGTGGTCATGAATTTGGATGAGTTTTTGATGAGGCGGTGATCATATTCGCAACTATGGCCACCAAAAAATCCATCGACATCCCCATCCATACCCTACGCGGCCAGCGTGTTGTGTTGGATTCTGATTTGGCGGCGCTTTATGGCGTGGAGACAAAAGTCTTCAACCAATCTATTCGGCGTAACACAGCCAGATTCCCAGAGGATTTTTCTTTTGTTCTGAATGGTGAGGAGTGGCTGGTTTTGAGGTCACAAATTGTGACCTCAAACGAGGGCCGTGGAGGACGTCGCTACATTCCTCGAGCGTTTACTGAACACGGTGCCCTAATGGCCGCCTCGGTGCTGAACAGTGACCGCGCCATCTCGATGAGCGTCTATGTCATCCGTGCCTTCATCGAAATTCGCGAGCAAATCGCCGCGAATGCCACGATCCTCAAACGTCTGGCCGAGATCGACAACACGCTGTTGATCCATGATGCCTCCCTGCGCGACATCTACAAGAAACTGATGCCACTACTGGCCCAACCGCCGCCTGCGCCCCGCAAACAGATCGGATTCCATCCCTGAATACCCGTCAAATTTGGTATCACAATCTGTGATATCAAAACCCGCACTTCCCATGAACCCCATCTTCCACGACAAACTTCAGCTCACCACGCGCCGTCAGTTCCTCGGTAACACAGGCCAGTTCAGCCTCGGAGCCATCGCCATGCATGCACTGCAGCAGAAGAGCGCCGCGAGTCCGCAGTCGGACAATCCGCTGGCTCCACGCAAGCCGCACCATGAGGCGAAGGCCAAGCGTGTGATTTACCTGCACATGTCGGGAGCGCCGCCGCATCTCGATCTGTTTGATTACAAGCCTGAGCTGGTGAAGCGCAGCGGTCAGGACTGCCCGGATTCGATTCTCAAAGGCCGACGCTTTGCCTTTACCACAGGCGTACCGAAGCTGATGGGCACGCCGCGCACGTTCGCGCAATACGGCAAAGGCGGCATCTGGATGAGTGATGCCTGCCCGAACTTCCACACGATCGCCGATGAGATGTGCATGATCCGCTCGATGAACACGGATCAGTTCAATCACGCCCCGGCGGAGTTGCTGCTGTTCACGGGTCATGCGCGGCAGGGACGGCCCTCAATGGGTTCTTGGGCGACTTATGGCCTTGGCACGGAGAATCAGGATCTGCCAGGCTTTGTTGCGTTGATCTCCAGCGGCACGCAGCCGAGCGGTGGGCAAGGCTGCTGGGGCAGTGGTTTCATCCCGAGCGTGTATCAAGGCGTGCAGTGTCGTAGCAAGGGCGACCCCGTGTTATTCGTCAGTGATCCCGCTGGTATGAGCCGCGATTTGCGCCGTAAGACGCTCGATACTCTGCAGGCGCTCAATCAGGAGCAAGTCGCCGAATTTGGACATCCTGAGACCGTCACTCGCATCGCGCAGTATGAGCTGGCCTTCCGCATGCAAACCAGCGTGCCCGAGGTGATGGACATCAGCAAAGAACCTGCAAACGTGCTTGAGGACTACGGCGCTAAGCCCGGTGAATCGAGTTTTGCTAACAACTGCCTGCTCGCACGTCGCCTCATCGAAAAAGGCGTGCGCTTTGTGAATCTCTTCGACTGGGGCTGGGATTTCCACGGCACTGGCGCCGACACGGGCATCACCGATGGCCTCACCAAGAAAGTGGCCGCCACCGATAAGCCCGTGGCCGCTTTGATCAAAGACCTGAAGCAGCGCGGCCTGCTGGATGACACGCTGGTCATCTGGGGCGGTGAATTTGGCCGCACACCCTTCCGCGAAGGCCGCACGGCCGCCAGCAAGGTACTGGGTCGCGATCACTATCCGGACTGCTACTCACTCTTCATGGCTGGTGGAGGCGCGAAGGCTGGATTTGAATACGGCAGCACCGACGAACTCGGTTTCAGCGTCGCCGAGAACAAAGTTCACGTGCACGATTTCCAAGCTACGGTGATGCACCTGCTTGGTTTCGATCACGAACGCCTCACCTACCGCTTCCAAGGCCGAGATTACCGCCTGACCGATATCCACGGTCATGTTGTAAAAGACCTGCTGGCGTAGTAGAGGCAGGCCACATGCGCCGCCTCGACCAACTACTCTCCTCACTCGGCTACTGCTCACGTCGTGAGGCAATGGCGTTCGTCAAAGAAGGCCGCGTGAAACTAGCGGGCGCGGTGGTGAAGCGGTCGGATCAACGCGTCGATTCAGCGCTCATCACGGTCGATGACCAGCCGCTTGAAGCACCGGAAGGGCTGCTTGCCATGCTGCACAAGCCGGTGGGTTATGCCTGCACGCATAGTGAAGACGAAGGGCCGACGATTTATGAGCTGCTGCCATCCCACTGGGTAGATCGCAATCCCGCAGTGACCAGCGTGGGGCGTTTGGACAAGGACACGAGCGGCCTGCTGCTTGTCACGGACATTGGTAGTCTCGTTCATCGTTACACGTCGCCAAAAGCGGATGTGGCGAAGGTTTATGTCGCCGACGTCGATCATGACCTTGATCCGACACTGATCGAAATTTTTGCCAAGGGCGATCTCATGCTGCGTAGTGAGGACAAACCGTGCCTTCCTGCCAAGCTGGAGATTGTTTCATCACGAACGGCTCGTCTCACGATCACTGAAGGGCGCTATCATCAGGTGCGCCGCATGTTCGCGAGCCAAGGCTGGCAGGTGGAGAAGCTGCACCGCGAACGGTTTGGCGCCTATGAGTTGGGCAGTCTCCCGGAGGGTGAGTGGCAGATGCTGGAAGTCACCGCATGAAGAAACAGCGCCCTCGGTGGATGCCGTGAGCGCTGCGAACGATGCCGGTGAGATCAACGGCAGTGATGATGATGCCCGCCGAATGAGCTGCCGCCATAGCCGCTACCAAAACCTGACCCGTAAGAAGAGCCAAAGGAACCAAAGCCCAATGGTGAGAAGCCAGAATTAAAACCGAACGGGGAGCCAAAGCCGCCGCGATTGTAGCCGTAGCTGCCGACAGAGGAGTAGGGACTGGCGCAATAGCTATTGCCATAGCTGTAGGGCCGTGAATAGCCGCCACCGTAGCTGCTGTAGGAAAGCAACGGCCGTGAGTAATAGCTGCTGCTGTAATACGATGGGCGAGCATAGGAGTTGCCATAGCCGTAGCCATAGGAACCTGGGTAACCATAGATGTCACACGAAGTGAGTGAACAAACGGCGACTGCTGCGCAGAGTAGGAGGAGAAGTTTCGTTTTCATAGCGGTGGGTATGACGCAGGCCTTGATGGTCTATTCAGAGAAAGTTGCGTCATCTGGGAACCACGGCATCATCGGGCCACCCATGCCTGCCGAATCCGTTACGCCCGCCATTTTGTTCACTCTCAGCCCTGAGGAGGCCCGCGTGATGGGATGCCTGCTCGAAAAGGAGATCACGCTGCCGGATTATTACCCCATGACGCTGAATGCGCTGGTGACGGCCTGCAATCAAACAACCAACCGCGATCCCATCGTGCGCTATGACGAACGCACGGTCCTGCGAGCGCTGGAATCGATGAAATCACACGGCTATGTCTTTGAAGTGACCATTGTGGGCGGTCGAGCGCAGAAATACCGGCACAATCTGAAGGGTAAACTTCCCGGCTTGGAACGCGCGCACATGGCGTTGCTCTGCATGCTGCTGCTCCGCGGTCCGCAGACCGGTGGTGAGCTACGCCAGCGCACCGAGCGGCTGCAAGCCTTCCCAGACATGGCGAGCGTGGAGAGCACGTTGGCAGAATTGATCGGCTACAACGAGGGTCCGCTCGTTCAGTGCATTCCCGCAGGGCCAGGGCAGAGAGTGGCGCAATTCATGCACCTTCTCAGCGGTGAAGTCGCGGGTGCCGCTGCGGCAACGATCATCGCACCTGCTCCAGCAGTCGAAGAGTCCTCCGATGCCGATTGGCGCGCGAAGATGGAAGCGGAGATCACACTCTTGAAGGCACAGGTCTCGCGTTTGCAGACGCTGATCGGCGCGGTGAAGTAATTCTATTGCCAGTCGAGGCGGAAATGAAGATGCTCGCAAAATGAAGCTATCATTCGTATGCTTGGGTGTCTTTCTCTGCACTGCTGTCTCCAACGCCCAGAACGAAGATGAGCCGCCGCTGAAACAAGCCGATGTTCATGCGCTGATCCGCGAGACGGCGGTGAAGATCGAGCAAAAATTCAAAGGAGTGAATGCAGAGGCAGACAACCTGCTCGAGCGCGTGGAGGAAACACTGGCGCTGCCGAAGCCGCCCGAGGTGAACAAGAACGACAGAAATCAGCTGCTCGCCTCAAAGATGACCTTGCTGACGGTGCAATCGAAGGCCAGCGCAAACCTCAGCGGCATTCGTGGTTTTGTGTTCGATGACAGCAATATTGGGTATATGCAACGCTACCATGATCTCGAAGCCACCAAGGCTAGTGATGCGGAAGAAGTGCTGCGCTGGCTGGAAATGAGCGAAGCTGCAGAGCATCTGAAATGGCAAGACAAGGAGGAGGTTTGTAGCCAACGGGCTTTGGGCGCAGCACGTGCCTTGATCGAACGTGAACCTAAGAACGCCGAGGCACAGGCTCTGCTGGCGGCGGCACTGGATTGGAAAGATGGTGCGGACAAACTGGCTGCTTTGCAAGCCGCGTTGAAGCTGGATCCGAAACAACCACGGGCACTGCAAATGCTGCTGGACCGCCGCATTGAGAAAGCATTCGAAGTGGCGGCGCTACGGCGTGAGTACGGTCTGGAGGAAAAGGCGCCCAAGGATGCGGACCGGGCGCTCTACGAGCAGCCTCTTCTGGAGGAAGAAGTCCGTGTCTTTGAAAAAAACCAGGATGCTTTGAAGCGTGAAGCAGACCAGTTGCTCCGTCTGGCGCTCGAACGCGGCAGTCTGGCCACCTATTTGAAAACGCTGGGCAACTTGGCAGAAATGCGTGGCCAGATAGACCTCATCGCGGCTGCGGGCAAACGCGCGCCAGAGGACAGCTTTGAACAATTCCTACTCCGTAAAGTATTCCTGCTCACCAATCTGGTTTTCACCTTGATCGAGAAGGAAGAGCATCTGCGCGATGCCCTTCAGCTTGCCGACGAGAACCCGGAGGCGATGGGAACCATCATGCTCATCTCCATGATCGGTGACGCCATGAATCAAATCATGCATCAAAAGACCCCAGCACCGGGCAAGGCAGAGCTGATTGAAACAACGCAAGCAAAGCTGATCAACATGGCCATTGCAGATGACAGCCTTAAGGCGGCACGAGCTAGTGAGGCGGTGGCAGTCGCCGAGTTCATGCGGTTGATGATGGGTAAGAAGCCTGAGGATGCCAAAAAATGCTACTGCGGGCGATCCGTCTGGATCCCTTCCGCCATCGCGATCTCGGGTTACTGCTGGCATATTGCATGTTCTCGTCGAATCAGAATGGCGGCTACGCCTTGACGCAGCTGCAGCTTGCCTTGTTACCAAACTTCGAAACACGGCGCATGTGCGCAGCAGCAGCCACCAGCCTGCACGACTGGCCCGCCGCGCACCGCTATCTCGACACCTGCCTGAGTGAGAAGCCGGAGGATGTTTCCCTGATGAATCAACGTGCGGCGACGCTGCTGAGAGAAAATCAATCCAAGGCGACCCAGAAGAAAGCCGCCATGATCTACGACAAGATCGAGCCGCTGCTCAAGGACCAAGGCGCCAATCTGAGCAAGGACGAGCGCCTCGACCTGCTGCGCAACCGTTTCTTGTTTCTCTGCATCTACGGCAAGAATGATGAAGCGAAGTCAGCGCTGAACGCCGCCATTCAAGGCAAGCTCATCAGTGAAGATGACAGCAAGGAATTGGAGAAGCTCCTGCGCTGACAGCTACTCCAGCCGCTTCAAACTGCCGATGCGATACGCGCCGTCGAGCAGGCGCATGTTGTCGCGTTCGGCGCTGAAGGAGTCGAGGTAGAGAATGTGCGGGAACTCGTCGAGTTCGATGACGTGCCAGGAATCCTTCGCGTTCTTGAACGCTTCCGCGAGATCGTTGAGGTCGTTGATGGCTTTGCCGTTCACTTTGTTCACCACTTGGCCGCCGAGTTTGTCATAGCCCTGCGCACTTGGCGTGGGCAGCACCATGCTGAGGAAGACGAGTTTCTTGCGGCCTTCTTCTTCGTATTTGTCGGGATGTGTGGCGATGCGCGTGAGGCGCAGGATGGCACCACTGCGCTGTTCTTCACCAAACGCATCGAGATACGGGCGTGACAGCTCCTGGAACAACAAGCCGCCCATAAGAACGTAACGTGGACCTTTGTCGAACTGATATGGTAGCACGAGGTAGTCATCGGGATTGCGCCGCGCGAGCTGGCCGTTGAGCGTGACCTCTTTGCCTTCACGGACGACTTTGATCTCCACCTTGTCACCGACATAGGCACGACCACGCACGAGATGGCTGGAGCTGAGAGCGCCGAATTGCGGATCTTTGTAGTCGCCGCGCGAGTCGATAGTGAAGCCGTTGATGGAGATGAGAATATCGCCTTTTTTCATGCCGGCTTTCTCAGCGCTGCCGCCTTTCATGACCGTGCTGATGAGAACACCGGGCGCATTGGGCTTGAGGCCGAGGTATTCGCGGAACTGCTCGTCTTGCGTGGATTGCAGCTCCATGCCGAGACCGGGAAAGCCTTCATACTTGCCGTCGGCCACGTCTTTCAGGAAGTGCTCAATGATGGGCGCAGGCAGGATGGTGGTGACTTGGTTTTTCGAGTCGTAGCTCAGCAGCAGACCGGCGAGTTTGCTGCCTTTGACCACCGGGAGCGTGAAGCTGTTCGCCTCGCTGCGAATGATGCCGTTCGCTTCATACACGAGGAAGCCGGAGCCTTCGACGTTGTAGCGACGCGTGAGCACCTTGCCAATGCGCAGCGGACTTTCGATGATTTCGCCCACGCGGCCGGTTTGCAGAATGGAAACCGCATCACCGATGCGTGCACTAGCATCGACCGCCATAGGCTTGAGTCCGGCAAAGAATGCTTTTTGCTTGTCCGAAGGCGGCGACTCTAACAGCGCAAGATTCGCTTCATAATCGACCGCCACGACCTTCGCAGGAATTTTCTGACCGCTCTCCGGCAGCTCCAGCTCAATGTAAGTCGCATCCGCCGCCATCTGGCCGGTGACGAGCACGCGGTTGTCCGCCAGCACGACGCCAAGACCGCGACGGCCCGAAGGCGATTCCTTCTGCCATGGCAGGTGTAAGTTGTACGGCTGCGAGGTGGCGTTCACCTTCACCAGCGAGCTGTTTTGCACGACGTTCTGCGCGACAGGACCACTGTCGAGCACAACCGGCGCACGTTTCTTTTTGGGTGCCGCAGGCTCGGGCGCGGAAGTCTGTGCCTGCAAGGCGGTGGCGCTAATAGCGAGGAGAAAAAACGGAATGAACTTCATGGGATCGTCGGGGCGAAAGGTTTCAAGGAATGTTCACGGGCTATTCATCACCGAGGTAGGAGTCTGCCTGGATGTTGTAGGTCTGCATGATGCGCTTGTGCGCGGCAGCGGCGAGTTTGCGCTTGAGCACGAGCGGGCGGTTTTTTTCCAGCAGCCGGATTTCAAGAAAAGGTTTGTCCTGTTTCTCCAGTGCCGTCTTCACATCCTTGAGCGACTTGATCTTCACGCCGTTGATTTCATCCACGATGCTGTGCGCGTAAGGCGTGAGCCAGGTGTTCACTTCATCCGGCAGCACGTTGGTGAGCACGACCGGCTCGGGACGTTCGACGTAGAGCTTGTCGGTGAGGAAGTTGTCGAAGATGTAGTTCACCGTGTCGTCACGCATCTGGTGCGCATCCATCAGGTTGCGGTCCAGCGGCTGAAACACGAGTCCGGCATGCACGATGTAACGCGGACGCTGGTTGTACTGTGCACCGAGGCGGACATAGGGATCAAAGCGCTTCAATGTGACCGTGGCCTCCAGCTTCTTGCCTTCGCGCATGTACTTCAGCTTGATTGTATCGCCGGCGAACTTGCGTTCGACGATCTCATTCATGTCCATCAGTTCGCCTTCAAAGCGGACGAGACCGTTGTTCATCACGGGATTGTCATCAATGCTCAAAATCACGTCGCCAATCTTCAGCAGCTCGCCCACGCTGCCTGCTGGCTCGACATCGCCGACCATCACGCCCACACCGTCACCGCTGATGCCGAGCGCCTTGACCTGCGCTGGATTTTCGATGGGGAAATCACTCGCCGCGAGATCGACGTAGTGGTCGTAGCGACCATCTTCGACATCTTTGAGGAAACGTTTGATCACCGGCACCGGGATCATGTAGCCGACGTTCTGCGCCACCCGGCCGCTGAAGCCCTGGAAGGCCACGCCAACGACTTTGCCCTCCTGCATCACCGGACCACCGGAGTTGCCGGGATTGATCGCTGCATCGACCTGAATCGCGAGATGCGAATCGACACTCGTGTGGCTGTAAGGCCGGAAGTCGATGCGCGAAACGACGCCGCGCGTCACCGAGATGCGATCTCCGCCGATGGGATAGCCAATCGCGATCACTTCGGTGTTGAGCTGCGGAATACCGCCGAAGTCGAGCGGCTTGAGCTTGTCAAAATGCTTGCCGTCCTCGGCTTCGATGATCGCCAGGTCACAATCATGCGCGATGTGAATGATCTTCGCCGGATGCGGCTCAGGATCGTTCGTGGTGCGGATCAAAATGCGCGTGGCGTTGCTGACGACGTGCGCATTGGTCAGAAAGCGATTCTTGCCGATGAGGAATCCCGTGCCGCTGCCGCCGCTGGGCTGCCCCGCATTCCACGGTTCGCGATAATCGGGAAACAGCATCGACACATCGATGTTCACGATGCCTTCCCAGGCTCCTGAAGCAACGTCGGTGGCCTGATTGGCTGCGGGAGGCGCAGGCGCGGGTTGCGCTAGGGCGGCTGAAGAAAGCAGGGCGAGTGCGAGAAGGGGCAGAAGCGGTCGGATGTTCATGCAGGTGACGTGAAGTCACAAACATACGCGGCTCGTAGCTTCTAACACAAGTTTGCTGAAGAAATAATCGCAGCGCAGGGCCGCAGTTACTTCTTCCCAGCCTTCTGCTTCGCTTCGTAGAGCTTTTTCAGGTCGGCCGCTCGCTTTGCTGCCAAGGCCTCGAGGCTGTTTGGATTCGCCGGGTCTGTCACCATGAGAAAATCATCCGTGCGGAAGGGCGTGATAGGCAGGCCTTCGGCGGAATAGACGTTGCAGACGGGATTGTCGGCCCACGCATAGCGCACGGCCACAGGTTTGGCGACGCCTTCAGCGCTGACTTCGATCTGGTTCGTACCTTTCTTCGAGCCACCGATGATACTGGCCTTCGCCCACACCCACTTTTTATCCTCGCCGCAGATGGCGAAGCCCTGAACCTCGTCCTTATCGACGGTGCGCAAGCCGGTGGGCGCATAATCGAAGGTGAGCAGCGCTTTACCGCCTTCAAACTTCGCGTCTTTTAACTCTGGACTGCGATAGACGATCTTCTGGCCGTAATCGTTCGCCAAAGCCCAGCGGGCGAGGCGTTCGGCCACGTCGCGCTTGTTCTTCGGATGGATGTCATTCGCTTCACCGAGGTCGGTGATGACGCACTGGCCGGTGTGCGGCAGTTTTTTCATCGTGAGCGTCTGTGCCTCGCGCAGCTCGGCCCAATCGCGATCATCAGGTTCAGCTTGGTAGTCCTTAAAATCCGCGAGTTGCACCCAGTAGAAAGGGAAATCACCTTGCTGCCACTCCTTGCGCCAATGCTCGATCAATAAGGGAAACAGATCGCGATACTCCTTCGCACGGCTCGCGTTCGACTCGCCTTGGTACCAAATCGCGCCCTTGATGCCGTAGCCGATCGTCGGATGCAGCACACCGGCGTAGAGATTGCCGGGACGATGCTGGCCGGCCATCGGATTCTGCGGCGCACGCGGCGCTGTGCCCGTAAACAGCTTGCCAGCCTTGAGCGCTTCTTTACGTGCCTGTGCCCAGGCATCGACCTTCGCCTTGTGATCAGCCACTTGCTTGTCGAAAGCCTCCTGTGTGAAGGCCGCTTCATCCTTCTTCCACTTCTCGATGATTGAGGCAAAGCGAGGATCATTTTCCAGCACGTCACGCTTCACCCAGGCCTCGCAGGCGCTGCCGCCCCAAGCATTGTCGATGAGACCAACCGGCACACCGAGTATTTCATGCAGCAAACGGCCGAAATGGTAACCCACAGCGGTGAACTGTCCCGCATTCGTCGGGCTGCACTCTTCCCACTGGCCTTTAAAGTCGTCTTGATTCTCCTGCGTACCGACCTGCGGCACTGAAATGAGGCGGATTAGCGGGAACTTCGCCTGCGCGATGTCCAAATCAGCATCCCATGTGCCGACAAGAGGGAACCCCATATTCGACTGGCCCGAGCAGACCCAGACTTCGCCCACGAGGACGTTTTTCAACTCACGCGTGCTGCTGCCCTTGATCGTGATCGTCGCCGGTTGCGCATTCGCTGGCACGGCGTCGAGCTTCACCGTCCACTTACCCTTCGCATCGCTCTTTACGGTCTTGGTTTGACCTGCAAATGTCACCGTCACCTCCGTGCCCGGCGCATCCCAGCCCCAGATCGGATTCGCCTGCTTCTGCTGCAGCACCATGTTGTCGCCAATAATGGCCGGGAGTTTCAATTCCGCGTGAGCGGTCAGCACGAGGCTGGCGAGAAGAAGGCAGAAGGAACGCATGGTGGGAGAAAAGTTGGGCAATTGGAACGCTGCGCGAACGCAAATCATTGCAGTGCGATGCAATGATTATGCTGCGGACCGTGCAAACCGTGTGCTAGCTTTTCGCGTGACTCGTTTCGTCTTCGCTACCGCTCTACTTCTTGCCCTCTCTTCCTGCGGGAAGTCACGACCACGTGCTGATCTCGTGTTCATCAATGGTGCCGAGCCGGAGAGCATCGATCCGGCGATTGTGACCGATCAAGTCGGCATGCGCATCGCCTCGGCTCTGTTTGAAGGGCTATGCCGCATTGATGAGGCCGGGAAGCCGCAGCCGGGCATGGCGGAGCGTTGGGATATGACGCCGGATCGCAAGACTTACACCTTCCACCTGCGCGCGAATGCCGTGTGGAGCGACGGTGTGCCGGTCACGACGCAGGACTTCCTCTATTCGTGGAAACGTGTGCTGAGTCCCGAGTTCGGCGCGGATTACGCCGGTCAGATGTATGTCATCAAAAACGCCCGCACCTATCACGAAGGGAAGCTGAAGGACTTCGCGCAGGTAGGTGTGACTGCGCTCGATGATCGCACGCTGCGGGTCGAACTCGAAAATCCCACACCCTACTTCATCGACCTCTGCGCCTTCACCGTGTTTAATCCTGTCCCACAGCGCATCATCGACAAACACGGCACCGCGTGGATCAAACCGGGCTCGTTGATCGGCAACGGCTCCTACACGCTCGAAGACTGGCTGCTGGACGACCGTATCGTGCTGCGTCGCAACGAACGCTACTGGGACGCCGCGAACGTGCCGATGAAGAGCATCGAAATCCTGCCGATCTCCGAGCCGAACACAGCGATCAATTACTTCCTCACCGGTCAGGCCGATCTCATCATGGACAAGGGCATGGTGCCCACCTCACTCACCGCAAAGCTCAAGCAGCAGCCGTATTTTCATACTGGCCCGTTCCTCGGCAGTTATTTCACGCGTTTCAACGTCACCCGCGCTCCATTTACCGATCCGAAGATCCGCCTCGCCTTCTCGCTGGCGATTGATCGCAAACGCGTGACAGAAAAAATCACCCAGCTCGGCGAACGCAATGCCTTCAGCCTCACACCACCCGGTGCCGGGCAAAACTACCAGCCGCCGCCCGGTCCCGAGTTCGATCCGAAGCGTGCACGTGAGCTTCTCGCCGAGGCCGGTTATCCCGGCGGCAAAGGTTTCCCACGCGTCGAATACCTCTACTTCCCGAAGCCGGTCGAGCGCAACATCGCCGTCGAGCTACAAGCCATGTGGCAGGAGCATCTCGGCGTCAGCGTCGATCTCGTGAAGCAGGAGTGGAAGATTTACCTCTCGTCGATGAAGGAGAAAAACTACCATCTCTGCCGTAGCAGTTGGGTGGGCGACTACAACGACCCCGGCACGTTTTTGGAGATGTTTCTCTCCAGCAGTGGCAACAACCGCACCGGCTGGGCCAACGCGAAGTACGATGAACTCATCGCCGCCGCCGCACGTGAGCCTGATCTCAACCAACGCAACACGCTGTTTCAGCAGGCCGAAAAACTCCTCGTCACCGACGAAGCCGTCATCCTGCCGATCTACCACTACGTCGGCGTCCAGTTCTTCCACGCTGATCGCCTCACGGGCGTGCAAGCAAACATGATCGACGACCATCCCTTCCGCTGCATGCGGTGGAAAAAGTAGTCCAGTTGCGGTGCAACTGAAGGGTCCGTGAAACTCACCGTTTCCTCGCCCTGCGTGCGTCGGCCACGCAATCCGCAAAATTAAGTTCCAACCCTTCCGCTATCTTGATGATGATCCAAAGCGAGGGCCTGCACCGATCCGCTTCGATATGTGTGATCGCAGCCCTGCTGACGCCGATCTTTGTGGCAAGCTGCGCTGCCGACAATTCCTGCTTCAATCGTTCCTCCTTGAGCGCGAGAACGATCTTTCGTTCAAGCGCATCAGTCTGGGATGCTCCATTTGGCACCCACGAAAGTTAGGCTTGCAAAGCTGAATGCACGGGTAATGAATTACCCGTATAAGCGGTGAGGTTATCCATCAGGCATACCAAACGCGAAGTACTCCGCACCATGACTGACATCCCAAAATCATCCAAGAAACAGATACCCGATGCGGTTTTGCGCAAAGTTGAGAGTATGGATCCCGTGAATCAGGCGGCTTTCCTTGACGAGTTTAACAAGAAGCGGAAGTCCGGTTTCATGGCCTTCGTGCTCTTGATATTTTTCGGACTTCATTACGCCTATCTTGGGCGCATCTGGATAACACTTATTTACTGGCTGACTTTTGGCGGGCTGGGCATCTGGTTTGTCATCGATCTGTTTCGAGTGCTCGGCATGGTTCGTGAGCGCAACAAGACTTTCGCTATCAACGTTCTACGCGACATTCAAATTTTAAACTGAGCGACCATGAACAAGGGCGAAGAAGCATACGACTTTATCGGCAGTTTGGCGATCGCGCTATACACCCAGAAAATTAAACTCCGACTCACAACCCTTCAAAAGATACTGAACGACAAGGGCGCTGACTACGGTGGTGGCATTGGCATGGGCAAAGTTGTGGCCGCAGCATATCGCCACTGGTCCAAGAAGGACTGGGTTGTTCATCATGCCATCGCAGCCTCGTTTACAGGTCAGAATGACGAGTACTTATTCGACTAGCGGAGAGTTGCGCTGCTGTTGCTGATAACTCTCCCGTCATGCAGAGGTATTGATCACTACGCCATCACACCCGGCAGCAGCTCGCGCACGCGGAGTTTCAAATCACGGATCGTAGTGCAGTGGAGCGAGGACGGCCATGACGTGAGGATATTACCGGCCTGCGCGGCTGCGGGCAACACCGCCATCCTCCAGTTACGGCGCAACTGGACTACTTCGCCACTCCCGCCACGGCGATGCCAATCTCGACGGTCGGCTCTGTCGCATCGTTCATCGGTGGCTCAGTGGCGGCTCCGTCGCTCGACTTGAGATCGTTGCCCACAGACCAGATGAGGCCACGTGCGAGGTTGTAATGCAGCGGAGCACCGGTGTAAGGATCGACCGGCACATCGAGCAAAAAATTGAAAGTGCGGAGCTGCTCCAAAGTTCCGGGCAGCGTCTTCTTTTCGGCAATGCAGCGGCGCACGGCGAACAAGGTGATGATCAGATTCCCACGCGCACGCGCCTGACCCAATAAAGCTGGCAGGCGCGTGTACTGCTTGGAGCGTTGATGAAAATAGACTCGTCCGGCGGAATTCGGCTGATAGGAACCTTCGACTGCCGGAATGTCTTTGAGCCGAACATCGGACGTCAGTGCAAGTGGCGTCTTCACATCATCCTTCAACTGTCGGAACGCAGTCGCAAAGTGCTGCAGGGTCTCTTTCGGTTTGAAAAACAAACGCCCAGGCCGCTGCAACTGCACACCACCGGGCATAGTGTCGAGCAGCTCACCACTCCTTGGGCCAAGGATCAGCTTCTTCTCATAGACGTAGAACGCATTCATCGCGCGCTCCAGCATCTCGACGCTGGGTTGGCAGACATTGAACTGCCGTTGATACTGGCGCAGCGTCGCTTCGGGTAACTTGGTCTGGCGCAGCAAATCAGCCAGCGTCTGCGCTGCATAAGCTTGTGCTTCGAGCGAGCGCTCATAGCACGAGGGCCAGGCCCAGATCTGCTCCAAGCGCCAGCCGAGTTCGGCAAGATCGATCGCCGCATTGAAAGCCTCCTCTTCCTGCATGCGCCGTGAGAGATATGCCGCCTCCGCCTGCTTCAAGCGCAGCGCCTGATGCCAGCGCGGATCGCTGCAAAGGTCTGTCGCGTGCCAGGCGGCATGCGTTGGATGCCAGTCAGCGTCTTCCAGCAGATCGCGCAGATTGTCGAGCGCCGCGCCGCTGGACTGCACAATGCGCGACAACGTAGGTGTGTCCCACAGCCAAGGCGGCTTGCTATACAAGGCCGTGTTCTCGAAGGGCACGATGGAATCCAGGAACTTTCGCAGCTTCTCCGGCGTCTGAATGGTCAGCGCTTGATCAACGGGTCGCTTCAACCGCAGATCTTCATCCGCACCCAAGGCTGGATCATCCAGATACTGCCAGACGATGAACACAAAGGCGAGCATCCCCATGCTCAGAATGATCAATGTGGACCATGAAGCCTCGCGCTCCACCGGCACTCGCGGTCTGCGTGGCGTGGTCACCAATCTTGACGGTGGTGCCACGTTCGGCAGCGGTGCCACCTGCTCCACGAATTCAGCAGGCGGCGCTGGCACCGTGGGCTTTGCCTTCGCTAAAGGCACAGGACGTCGTGGCGCTGGTTCCGGTTCAACTTCAGCTTCCTCGACATAGCGCTTTTTTTTCGCCGCAGGCGCATCCTGCCACTCCTGATCCAAGTCCCAGGGAGAACGCCACGCGCCACCGCCTTCACCGCTGCGCGCGGGCTTGTCAGCAGGTGTTTGGGGCGGCGTATGGGGCCGGATCATGTGGCGTAGTATGCACGCACGCACGCGTGCGGCAATACGCGTCATTGCTTCGTCTGCCGCAGTTCTTTCGCCTTACTGCCAAAGTATGGGTAGGTGTCCCAGACGTTTGTGGCAGCATCCAGACGCGGATCATTCGTCTCACGCATCCAATCATCGACCTTGGCCCCTAACGCGGTTTTGACAGGCTTGAGGCGTGGATCAGCGGCTAGGTTCACGAGTTGCTCAGGGTCCGTTTTTAAATCGTACAGCTCCTCGGCGGGGCGCTTTCCGAAGCTGAGTTCAAACAGAGCCTGCACCGCTGGCTCTTGCGCATGCGCCATCATATAGGCCTTCGTGCGTGAGCCGTCGATGTCACCATAGGGGCCTACAGCGAAGTACAATTCAGGATCACCCGCAGGCCAGCGTTCTGGCCGCAGATTGCGCAGGTACAAAAAGTCTGCTGTGCGAATACCACGCACGGGATAGCTCAAATCGCCCTTCCGCACATTGGCATGCCGCTCACGCTCGATGAACACCTGATCGCGCTGCACGGCGGATGTTTTACCCATCAGCACATCGACAAAGCTACGCCCCGTCATCTCCGGCCAGGCCTTGAGCCCGGCAAGTTCGAGAAACGTCGGCGCCAAGTCCGTCAGCGAGATGAAATCATGACTCACGCTGCCTGCTTTGACTTTGCCTGGCCAGCGCACCGCCAGCGGCACGTGCGTGCCGTCGTCATAGCAATGCGCGAGGCCGTGCGGCATCTGCCAGCCGTTGTCGCTGGTGTAAATGATCACTGTGTTGTCCAGATCACCGCTTCTCTCCAAGGCTGCAATTGCCTCACCAAACGCCGCATCCATCAACTCCGCTTGGGCGAGATAATCCGCGATTTCTTCACGCACCTCTGGCACGTCTGGCAGGCATTTGGGCACCCGCACTTTTGCTGGATCAATGCCGCGCGCCTTGCCACCACCTGCCTGCCATTTATTCAGTGCGGTATGTGTCGAACCATGCCAGAAAAAGAAGGGTTGTGCCTTCTTCCGCGCCATCAAGAAATCGGCAAAGCCTGCAAACTCAGCACCCGCTGGATTCAGTGCGCGCCCATGATCCTTGAAATTCCCTGGAGCCCAGCCCTTGCCAGTGAAACCGACGTGATAGCCCGATTCGCTCAGCGCATCGCCAAACACGCGGAACTTCGCGGGAAATTTGCTCCACAAACTCGCCGCATCCTCAAGTTGATGCGCAGCACGACCTGTGACGATACAGGAACGTGTCGGCGAGCACGATGGCACTGGGCAAAAGGCATTCGTAAAGCGCATCCCTTCCCGCGCCACGCGGTCAAACACCGGTGTGCGCACCACGGGATCACCATTTGCCCCCGCATGCGCGTAGGACCAGTTGTCCGCGATGAGCAGCAGCACATTGGGTGGTGCGGCTTGCAGCGATAATGAGGCTAGTGTGAGAAATAGGAGTGGCCGAAACATGTCTCCTGAAACGCGCCACTTCCGGCAAACTCTCAGCGCTCTGCCATGAAACGGTAGCCCCCGAGCGGATGAGATCGCACACTCACCCGCCACTCATCTCCAAGCCCCAGCGCTTGTCGCAATTCATCGCCGCGAAACCCCGCTCGAATACTCGCCTGCATGTCATGGCGCTGCACATGATTCAACTCGGCGATCTCACAAAACAACCGACCCAGGATCGTATGAATCCAATGCCGGGCCGGTTCAGCGGCCACAATCAACCGCGTGGCCGATGAAAGCCGCGCACCCAGCATTTGCAGACGATCGAAGGTAAAGTGATGCAGAAACAAGTTCGCGATCACGATCTCAGACTCAGGCAGATCCTCCACCAACACGTCGCCACAGGTCCATGCTGCCTCCTGCGGCCAGTGTATTGGCCTTGGGGCCAAATCCATCGCATGCATCGCTGCCGCAGGACATATCCCGGCATTTAGCAGCCGAAGGGACAATTCGCCATCGCCGGCACCGAGTTCGGTGATGCGCCAGCCGGTTTCTGCATGACGACGAACAACGCGCTCAATCCAGCGATGATTCCCCATGATACCGTTCACCAACAACATCTCCTCACGCGCACGGATCGCCGCAGGATCATTATGCGGCAGTGCGTCGAGCAATTCAGACTGAAGAATGCGCTTCATGGCTGGAAACGATTGAATGGCAAGTTCTGCATCGCAAACCATGGCGGCACATGATCTGAATGAAGAATGCTACGTATGATGAAGTCTCGCAGCAGGCTGCGCGTCACGCCACACCAGATGCCGAGGCCCATGCCCAACTCAGCGCGGTTTGCAGCAGTGCGTGCGGCGGTTTGACGTCGGTGCTCATAGTTTTGCAGCCAGTCATCAACGTTTTCACCGTGACGTAAGATCGCATGCAGCATCGCTGCCGCGAATTCAGCATCGGCAAAGCCTGTATTCATGCCTTGCCCGCCGATGGGACTCATCACATGCGCTGCATCGCCGCACAGCAGCACGCGGCCTTGATGCAGCCGCTCACAGTCCAATCGCCATGGCGAAAAAGAGCTCACATTGAGCTGATCTGCCGTGTTGAGGAGGATTCCCGTGCGCTGACGCACCTGCGGTACCAAATCAACAGCGTCATCCGTCTGCACGATCCAGCGTCGTCGTCCTTCTGGCAGCGGAAAACTCTCCACTGCGCCTGCTGCGGTGAAAAACAGGTGCGCAGCATCACGCATCGCGGTGTGGTCAATGAAATCGCCCATCACGAAATGGCAGCCGTAATCGCGCCGCTTCGTGGGGATGCCCAACATCTCGCGCACATGGCTGTTGCAGCCATCGCATGCCACCACGAACGCCGCATGAGATTCGGCCGCTGGCGTCTGGACCGTGACGCCATCCGCTTGTGACGAGAGAGCGATGCATTCCACTCCACGCATCAATTTCACTGTGGGCTGTTGCATCAGCGCTGCTTCCAGCAGCCGCATGGACTGCCGTTGCGGCAGTGATAGAATGAAACGATGCGCTCCCGCGATCTCGCTAAACGACAAATGGCCAAGCCGTCCCGTGTGACCATGCACATGACAATCGCGAATGCAGACGCCGCTTTGCACGAAGTTCTGCGCGAGGCCCAGCGTTGCTAAAATATCCAGCGATGGCGGGGTGATGCCGATGGCCTGCGATTGCTGCGGCAACTCCGTGCGCTGCTCCAATATCAGCACATGCAGTCCACGCTGCCCCAGCATAAGCGCGAGCAGCAATCCCACCGGTCCGGCACCGATGATGATGACATCGAGTTTCAACTTCGTGAGAAAATCAGCGCCACACTTGATCCGCCGAAGCCGCTGCTATTGCTCATCGCAATGCGTGGCGCTTCATCACAGCGGCTGGTGAGAATGGAAACACCTTCACAAGCCGGATCGAGCTCCTGAATCTTCGCGGAGATCGGCATGAAGCCCGCGCGCAACGCCAGACAGCAGATGCCGGCTTCCAAAGCGCCTGCAAGGCAGAGTCCGTGACCGGTGAGTGCCTTGGTGCTGCTTACCTTGGGCCTCTTATCGCCGGTGAAGACGGTTTTAAGTGCGTTTAATTCCGCCAGATCGCCCGCGTTGGTCGCTGTGCCATGCGCGTTGATGTAATCGATCTCGTCGGCAGCTAGGCTGGCGTCTTGCAGCGCGTTCGTCATCGCGCGCGCCAGTCCGCTGCCAGTCGGGTCAGGCGCTACCACGTCGTAGCCATCGGAGGCCTGTCCCCAGCCTTTAACCTCGGCGTAAACCGTGGCACCGCGTGCCGCAGCATGCTCGGCATCTTCAAGCACGAGCACGGCACCGCCGCCGGTGGTGATGAAGCCGTCACGATTCACATCAAAAGGACGTGGCGCCAGCGCCGGATCACTTTGCGCGCTGAGCGCCCGCAGCGAGGCAAAGGGCAGAATGCTGTGCAGATGACAGTCCTCCGCACCGACAACGAACATGATCTTCTGTCTGCCAAGCCGGATCATGTCACAAGCGTGACCCAAGGCATGCGAAGAAGAGGCACAAGCGCTGTTGAAGCCGAGCGAGGCACCTTTGATGGCAAAGCGTGCTGTGAGATTGAGATGCAGCGAGTTCGGCATACCGGTGATGACCACGGGCGCCGAGGTGCGGGCCGGACCGCGCGTGATCACAGAATTCATTGCTACTTGGGTCATCCACGGAGAGCCAGCAGAGGCACAGTACAAGCCGGTTTGCGGGCCGGAAACATGCGCTGGATCAAGCTTGGCATCACTGATGGCCTCTTCCATCGCCATCGTCGCGTAGGCCACGTTCGGCACCAGCGTGCGCAGTTGGGTGCGGCTGAATTGCACCTGCGGGGGAAAGGTCCAGTCGAGCGGATCGGGCGTTGGGAATTCAAAACCCTTCGGAATGCCTGCCAGCTTCACGCGGTCATTCACCGCAGCGAGTTCGGGCAGGAATTCGATGCCAGAACGGACTTCCCGCAGGCTGTCGAGAACTGCGGCACGGTCATTGCCGATGCTGGAGACGAAGCCGAGGCCGGTGACGACGACTCGGTTCATGCGTGCTTTGCCGCGAGCTTGGCGCTCAAGAATTGTTTCAACTCACCGAGTGTGCGGATGCTGCTCATTTCTTCCGTGGCAACGGTGATGCCCAGCACTTCTTCCGCGGTCATCACGACCTCGATCATGCCGAAGGAGTCCATGCCGATGTCCTCCATAAGTCGCGCATCATCTGCGACAGCGGCGATGCCGGTTGCCGGTGGATTGGCCGCATCACGCTCCAATACACCGAGGATGATGGCGGGCAGTTCATCCAGATGGTGCGTTTCTTCGAAGCGCAGCGCGGCAGCTACTGAGGCATCACTGCAACGTTTGAGTGACTTGGTGATTTCCTGAGTGCGTTCTTCGCTGATGGGCATAGTTGCTTGTTTTAGCTGGTTCTGGGATTGAATCAACCTTGGCATCCGATGGATTGCCCGTAATCACAGCACCACAGCGTTCGAGCACCGCCGTCTCCACAGTTAGTCCCGGGCCGAAGGCGATAGCGCAGGTCATAGCGCGATCTGTTTCGGCTTCCTCCAGCAAGCCTTTGAGCACAAACATTACTGTCGGGCTGCTCATGTTGCCGTAATCACGCAAAACGTTGCGTGAGATCTCCAATGCATCGGCCGGCAGCTCCAAGTGCTGCTCCACTTGCTCTAGAATCGCGCGACCGCCGGGATGTACGGCCCATTCGTCAATGTCTGCGGGAGTCAGGTCGCGTTTAGCCAAGATGCCGCCGAGCATCTCGCGAATGTTGCTGCCGATGAGATCAGGCACGTAGGCCGAGAGCACCATGTTGAAGCCGTTGTCACCGATATCCCAGGCCATGTGCGATTCACTGGAGGGCACCAGCGCGGAATTGAAGCCATGCACGCGATAGTAGGGCCGGTCTTTGGCGGGTTCACGCGCACTGATGATCGCCGCCGCCGCACCATCGGCAAACAGGGCATTCGCGACGATGCTTTCGGGTTTGTCGCTCACTTGCAAATGCAGCGAGCAAAGCTCCAGACACATCACGAGAACCACGGCCTGCGGATTTGCCTCACAGAACTGCGCCGCCATGCGCATGGCGGGAAAAGCGGCGTAGCAGCCCATGAAGCCGACGGTGTAGCGCTCCACGCTCTCATTGAGGCCCAGTTCACGCACGATGTGATAGTCCGGCCCTGGATTGGTAAAACCGGTGCAGGAGGCGAACACCACATGCGTAATCTCGCCCGCCAAAAATTGTGGGCACTCGACAAGCGTCTTCTTCGCGAGCTTCACCGCAAGTTCCCGCGCTGCTTTGGCATACAGCGCGTTGCGCTGACCCGTGGTGGGCGAATTGATCGAGCCGTCTGGCAACGTGTGAAACAGGCCGTCGTTCTTCAAGAAATCATCGATCACGCTATAGCGTGTGTCGATGCCGGTTCGTTCGTAAATCATGTCCACGAGACGCTTCGCCCGTGGCTCCGTGACCCAACTCTTCATACGCTCACGCGAGAACTCGTTGCTGTAAAGAAACGGCGGCGTGTCAGTGGCAATGTGATGAATATAGGCGGGCATGCAGGAGCTTATGTGACTTTTGGGACGTTGCTGCTAACAATCTACGCATGTCATCACCTCGCCGCTGGAAATCCATCGCTCTGCGCCTCTGGCGCGTGGCGCTACTGGCGGCAGCGGTGTTTGCGATCCGACGTTCGCATCAGCCGACGGCGATGGAACTGACGGTGGAGCGTGTGCGAGACTTTTTCCCGGCAGCGGCGGTTTTGACGCCACAAAACGGCATGCAGATGGTGAAGGACGAATCCGGCATCACGCTCGGTCATGTGATGCAGACGTCACCGGAAGCGGATGACATTATCGGCTACTCGGGGCCGACGAACACGCTCATCGCGCTGGATGCAGGCGGCAAAGTGATTGGCCTGCGCATCCTGCAGAGTAGCGATACGACGGATCATGTGGCCGAGGTGGTGGGCAAACGGTCGTTCTTCAAGCAGTTCACGGACAAAAAAGCCGCCGAAATGGCGAACATGAAAGTGGACGCGGTTTCGGGTGCCACGCTTACGAGCAGTGCGATTTCGGAAGGCGTGCTAAGACGTCTGGGCAAGAGCGCGACGACTTCACTGCGCTTTCCTGATGCGATCACACTCGATGAAGTGAAGAAGCTGGAGTCGCAGGCAGCGAAGCTGCGCGAATCGAAGACGCATCCGGGTTCGCAGGAAGTTCTGGATGCAAAAGGTGCTGTCATTGCGTTGGCGGTGCGCACGGCACCGAGTTCAGACGGCACCGTGGGTTACAAGGGGCCGAGCGACACGTTCATGCTGATGGATGCGGCCGGTGCGACGCTGCGTGGTATCGCATTGAGGCGGAGCTACGACAACGAAGCCTATGTTGGCTACGTCACGGGTGATGCGGCGTTTTTGAAGACGTTTGATGGCATGACGACTGAGAAGATTGCAAACATCGACTTCAATGCAGCGGGCATCGAAGGTGTTTCGGGAGCGACGCAGACAAGTTATGGCGTGGCGGAAGGTCTGCGCGTGCGGGCACAGGCATTGCTCAAGGAGAAGGAAGCCAAACGCGGCTGGTGGTCGCTGATTCGCTGGCGCTGGCAGGACACGGGGCATGTAGTCATCATTTTGGCGGCGTTCGTGATGTCATTCACGCCCTTGCGTGGTCGTGCTTGGTGCCGGCATCTGCATCATGCGCTACTGGTGATCTACGGTGGCTTCATCGCAGGAGAAATGCTCTCACAAGGACTGCTGGCTGGTTGGGCGGCGCATGGCACGCCGTGGCGGAATGCGCAAGGACTCGTGCTGCTGGCAGCGGTGGCGCTGCTGGGGCCGGTTTTCACCAGCAAGCAGGTCTATTGCCATCACATCTGCGCTCATGGCGCGTTGCAGCAGTTGGTGGCGAAACGGTTGTCGTTTCAATGGTCGCCGTCGAAACGGATGGACGCAATTTTATCTAAGCTGCCGTTTGTGCTACTCGTGTTCGTGCTGTTCAGCGTGGCGTTTGGCTTGCGGGTCGATTTGAACTCACTGGAGCCCTTCGACGCGTATCTGTTTCGTGTCGCGGGTTGGGCGAGCATCGTGCTCGCGGTCGTGGGGTTGGTCTGGTCGTTGTTCACCCCACTGGCCTACTGCCGCTACGGCTGCCCGACGGGTGCTTTGTTCAAACTATTGCGTTACACCGGTGATGCGGATCGCCTTGGCAAGCGCGACTGGGTGGCTGCCGCGTGTGTTGTTTGTGTTCTTCTCTTTACTCACGCCTGAAAACTGAATACGGAAGACCCTACATGTCCCTCATCCCAGGTTTAGAATCCAAGTTCGGTCGTTTCGCCATCCCCGGCCTCGTACAGGTCATTGCCATGTTTCAGTTACTGGTGCTGATCATGGTGATGTTTATGTCACCGGAAGGTGCGGCGGCGTATTTGTTCTTTCTGGATCTGAATCCAACACGCGTAATGCATGGCGAGGTCTGGAGGTTGATCACGCATGTGTTCATCCCCGGAAACTTCTCGCTCATCTGGGCGCTGATCGGCACACTGTTCATGATGTGGATCGGCCGCGCTCTGGACGCGGCCTGGGGAGCATTCCGGGTGAACCTGTATATTTTCGGCTGGATGTTTGTGGTCACGCTCGGCGCGCTCATCTTTGGCTGGCCGGCACCGGGTATGTTTCTTTATCAATCGCTGCTGTTTGCCTTCGCCACGCTGTTTCCGAACGAGGAAATCTATTTGTACATGATCCTGCCGATCAAAATGAAGTGGGTGGCTTTTCTTGCCGCAGGCATGATGGCTTTCATGGTGATGCGTGACCCTTCGATGCTGCTGCCCGTGCTGGTGGGGCACCTTAATTACCTCATCGCGTTCGGGCCGGGCTTTGTGAGCGAACGGGCCAAACAAGCGCGTGTCTTATCACGCCGCACCCGCTTTGAGTCCGCGCAACTGCCACAGGGCACGTTTTTCCATCAGTGCTCGGTCTGCAAAAAGACGGAGTTGGATGATTCGCGTCTGGAGTTCCGCGTGCTGGACTCCGGCGATGAAATTTGCAGCGTGTGCCGGGCAAAACCCACGGGAGGTTGAACACCATGGCCGATAAGCTCGCCGACGAATTCCTGGAGTTCATGGAGGTGGAGCGCCGTTCGTCGGAACGCACGCTGGCGAATTACGAACTGGCGCTGCGACAGTGTCGCGAGTGGCGCACGCCGTTCAAAGGCTGGAGTGAACTCACGGCGGATGACTTTCGCGCCTATTTGTTCGATCTGATGAAGAAAGAACGCGGTCGTGCGACGATTCGCCTTCAGTTCGCGGCGATGCGTAGTTTTTTCAAATGGCTGACGCGGCGGCGTGGCTGGAAGGCAAATCCGCTGCTGGAGGTGCAATTGCCAAAGCGTGAGAAAAAACTGCCGGTAGTTCTCACGGTAAGCCAGGTGGAGGCGATGTTGACGCTGCCGCTGACTCTTGAAAAATCCAAGCGTGACGCGGTGTGGGCACCCGCACGTGATGCGGCTATTTTGGAGCTGTTTTACAGCACCGGCATGCGCTTGAGCGAACTGGTAGCGCTGAACGTGGCCGACATCGACACCTACACCGAAACGGTGCGAGTGTTTGGCAAGGGCAAGAAGGAACGCCTGTGCCCCGTGGGGAGCAAGGCGTTGGAGGCGGTGCAGCACTACCGCGCGAAAGCCGGCGTGCATGATGGGGCGTTGTTTCGCAGCAAGCTGGGCACCCGCATCACCGGACAGGCTGTGGATGATGTGATCACGAAGTACTGGCGCGCCTCAGGCCTGCCGGTGCACCTCACGCCACACAAGCTGCGCCACAGCTTCGCCACGCACCTGCTGAACAACGGCGCTGATCTGCGCAGCGTGCAGGAACTGCTGGGCCACGCGAGTCTTTCGACGACGCAGATTTACACGCATGTCTCAACGCAGCGGATGAAGGAAGTCTATGAGGCCTCACATCCGCGGGCGTGAAGCCGTGACGTGTTATTTCGTCTTCACCCAAGTCGCAATCGGCGTCGCTGTGTGAGCAGCTGCTTCATCGAGCGCGAAGGTGATGCAGAGGCTCTGCGGGCCTTTGACTTCGGCGAGTGCGACCTTGAGAACTTTCACTTTCGCTTTCACCAAATCGCGGGCCTGCTCACTGGCGGGCTCGGGAGGGAGGCCGGTGCTGAAGGTGGCTCCAGCTGGCGAAATAATCGTGGCGACGAGGGTTTTACCACCCAGCGTGAGCTTGGCAGTAGCCCCCTCGGTGGTGATGTCTGCCATCGTCTGCATGTTCCAAGTCAGCGTCTTGCTGTTCTTCACCTGCAAATCATCTTGGATCACCAGATAGGGCTTGGTGGCACGCACCACCATCACCCCGCGGTGCACATCTTTCGCATACTTGGAATAAGCTTTCGTCATGTCCACCACGGCTACACCGCGTTCGGGTGTGGAAGCATTGATCAACACGCCAGCCTTGGCTTCCATGTCCTGGTTGTCATCAAACATCAGGGTGCTCTGTCCGGCGGTGCCAGCGAGATAGTTGGCAAAACGTTTCGTGCGGTCGGCTCCAGGCTTCACTTCATAGCCGGTGACGCGATCTGCCTCCGCCCCAAGCTCAATTCCCCAACGCTGACCTCCAGCGTCCAGTACGAAGCTACCGATGTCGAGTTGGGCCTTGTAGTCTTTGTTGTCGCCGCCTTTGACGCCCACAAACAGATCGGTTTTTTCCCAGCCGGAACGCACCGTGGCCACGATGCCGCCTGGCATCGCGTATTCCATGCTGTCTGCCTTGCCATCACCAGCCGCATGGGGGTTGTAGTAGATGTAGTTGCCGACGCCGCTGAAATACGAGGTGGAAACAGCCATCTTGGCACCGGCAGACACCGCAGGGATACCGGGATTGCCGTGGACGCTGCACAGCCATGTTGCCACCCAGGGCCGCGTGCCGCCGGTCGCAGCATTGTCACCAAAATTGAACGGCTGGCCCGTGGGGCCGTAAAGATGCATGCGCGCCGTGCCAAACTGCGGGAGGCCCTCCAGCATGCTAAGGCCAAGATCCTTGCCCGTCGCGCTGCGCAGCGATTGAATCACCATCGAGGCGTAATCCATCACGGCATCGCCGACCACGAGGCCTTCGGGCCACACTCCAGCCGGGGCAAAGCGTTGGATCCCTTCACCAAACACTTTGGCTCCTGCAGAGGCGGCTTTCTTGGCTATTTCGACATCCTCGTCAGCAAAGCAGATTGCTGCGATTAACAGTGCGGATGCCGCCGCCATTTTTTCGCCGCCGGGTGGCGCTTCTTCCACCTTGGCGGGTGGGCCTTTGGACTTGCCCTTGGCGGGTGCTTTCGTGGTTGCGGTCTGTCCACCCGAGACGCCTTTCGTGCTAGCTGGCACCGGTTCATCATGCACATGTGCCTCTAGTGCATCGATTCCTTTCTCAAGCAGGAAGGTGCGAATCACCTTGGCTTGCTCCTGGTTGAAGCCGTCGCGGAACCAGTCATAGCCGAGACAGACCGCGATCACCATATCCGCCACTGCCTGACATTCATCCGGGTGCCAATCACGGAAGTTGGACTTGTCGCAAAGCAAAATCACCTCACGCACGGCACGTTCCTTCCACTTCAGATCGCCGTCGCCATAATGCAACGCTGCCAGCAGGCCCATGCGATAGATCGCGCGCGAGCCTTCACTCACCGTGCCACGTATTTCGCCGTTGATGCGGTTCAATTCGGGATCCTTCAGCAGGTCTTCACCGGAAGCCTTCAGGTTCGTCATCAGCTTTGTTAGCACTGGGTCTGTAGCCAATTGGCCTTTGATCGCCTCCCAGCCCGCCGCGTTTTGCAGCAGGCGTGGACGGACCTTCGCGATGCCACTGAGGTAATCATTAGCCGAAGGTGCTTTGTACTTCGACACCGGCACAATGGTGAGCGCAGGCCGTGGTGGCGCTGGTTTGCTAGCGACTTTCGCGGCAGCGGCCGCTGGTGTGGCTGGCGGTGCGCCGGGAGTCGCTGCCGGTGTCGCGGGCATGGCCACCGCTGGTGCTGCAGGCGCAGGAGCAGCCTGCATCGCGGCGTAGCGTGTCTTGGCGTATTCAAAATCAGCCGGGCTGAGAGTAGCAATCGGCACATCAAATTCTTTGCCGTCCTTCATCTTAATCTTCAGTGTCTTCGCCACCGCATCCACGGATACCAGTGTGGCTTCGATCTGCTTGCCTGCGGTGTTAGTCCACATTCGAAACTCCTCTGCGAGCTGTGCATGCACAACGCTGACGGTAAACAGACCAGTGGCGATGAGGGTGAGGAAACGCGAGGCGGATTTCATGGCAGGATGCGGTTGAGCTAAAGCAGCGTTTTGTGGCTTGGTGGTCAAGCCTAAACGCTGCCTGAAGCTGCTAGATTAGCAGATTTGGCCCTTCAAGAAGCAGGATTCTTGTCTGAATCCTCCTGCCGGAACCAATGGCATGACTCCGGCGGAAGGAAATTTCGATCTCAAGCCTTAGCCTTTTTCTTTGGCGCTGTCTTGGGTCGTTCAGGCGGAGTGAGCGGTTCGGCGACCGGGGCCGGGGCCATGGGGATGAGCGTGAAGGGATTGGCCTGCGGCTCCATGGCGTACTCGCGGTCCTTGAGGATGCCGGGTTGTGGGACGGGATATTTGCCTTTCGCGTCGGCGATGAGGGGGGCAGGGCCGTCGAGCGTGAGTTTATCGACGCCGGGCGCGAACTCGAAGGCGCTGTTGATGTAGTCGTCGTAACGGACGACCTGGCCGGTGTGCGCAGCGGCGCGGCCCATGGCGGTGGTGACGCTGGATTTGATGCCGCGCTCGACTTCGTTGTAGGGCTTGTCCTTGATGATGGCTTCCACGAGATCCTGCCACTCGAGGTCGTATGGATTCGGCTCGGGCTGCTTGCCGCGCCAGATGATGTTCGCGCGCTGCATGTTCTGACTGTTGAAGGTCATCGCTTTCGACGGGAAGTGACCGGCGGTGGAGACGATGGCGCTGCCCTTGGTTCCATGCACTTGGGTGGCAAACTGGTTGTGCGTGCCGATGGCGGTGCGGCCTTCGAGGAAGAGCTTGGCACCGTCCTTGAAGGTGTATTCGCAACTGTAGTGGTCGAAGTTTTGGTCAATGTAATCACCACGGTCGCTGCGGCCGCCACTGGCTTGCACTTCGACGGGCCAATCGTTTTTCATCCAGCAGGCTTCGTCGATGTTGTGAATGTTGAAGTCGCTGAAGCCGCCGCCGCTGGCCCAAAGGAAGCTGTGGAAGCGCTGAATCTGCCAGGCCAGTTCGCTCTTGTCGACGTTCGGATCACGCGGCAGCGTGAAGGCGGAGCCGACGGGCCCTTGCATGCGGTAGGCGCGCATGAGCAGCAGATCGCCGATTTCGCCGTCCTGGATGCGGTTGAACAATTCTCCACGCACGCGGCAATGGCGGCACATGAGACCGACGCCTACTTTGAGATTTTTCTTTTTCGCTTCTTCATTCAGCGCGAGCAGGCGGCGTGCGGTGGGGCCGTCGGTGCAGATCGGCTTTTCCATGAAGATGTTCACACCTTTCTCGATGGCGTATTTGAAATGCACCCAGCGGAAGGCCACCGGCGTGGTGAAGATGGCGACGTCGCCTTTGCGCAAGCTGTCGATGGCGTTCTTATAGGCGTCGAAGCCGATGAACTTCGCGTCATCGGAGACAGACATGCGGTCGGGGTGCTTCGCGCTGAGCGCCTCAAAGCTGCCCTTCAAGCGGTTCTCGGCCACGTCGGCCATCGCCACGAGGCGGGTCATACGCGACTGAATGCCCATCGCATTGCTCGCGGCACCGGTGCCACGGCCACCGCAGCCGATCAAAGCGGTGCGGATTTCATCGCTGCCGGCGGCATGCACATACGGAATGCTGATGCCGGAGAGCACGGAGAGTCCGGCGGCGGTCTTCGTGGTGGTTTTGAGGAATTCGCGACGTGACGCGGTTGCGGGGTCAGAGGTGGTGTTCATGAGGGGCGCTCATGTACGTCGCCCATACATGCGAGCTTGCCGAAGAATCACTGCGAATGTCGCAGCCCGCTTAAAAAATCAGCCAAGCATGCCGCCACGCCTAGAGATCTCCGAGAACGCGAGTGAAAGGGCGTTGTTCAACTCGTGCAGTGTGGCCTGTTCGAGCTGCGGATCGAGTGCCATCACCAACGTCGTCGGCAGAATGACCGCCTGATGCTGGCTGCCGTTGCGCGCTACGACAGGTGGGGATGGTTCTGGAGCTGGTGGCTCCACTAGCACCGGATGCGGTGCTTCGAACAACGTCGCCATCGGATTGGTGCAGGCAGGATCGTCCACCTGCATGGACGCGTGAAGCTGATGCAAACTGGCGAGCTGGGCATCCATCTGGGCGTTGAACCAGTCCTTGGTACGCTGGATGTCCGCTACCAGCGCCGCCAGCTCATGGGTAAACTCTTCCCCGGAACGAGCGGGCAAACCCGGCGGTGGCAAGGTGGCATTGAGGCGGGGGAAACTCATGTGAATCCAAATCTATTAAAATTTCCATAAATTATCAAGCCTTCTTCACTCTCAAGGCCATGGAATTTCAAAATAACCGCCCTCAACGATCATCCCCGGCAACCGAAACCTAAAATCACTTCTTCTTCCCCTTGCCGGGCTTCTTTTGCACCAAAGGCCAGTCAGGATCGTCGGTACGGGAGGATTTCATCAGCACATCGGCTTTGGCAACGAGGTCGGGCTTGCTCTGGGCAAGGTCGTTGGACTCGGCGGCATCAGTTTTGAGGTCGTAGAGTTCGATGGGGCGCTCAGGTCCGTTGCGAACGGCCTTCCAGTCGCCAAAGTGGACGGCTTGCAGGGAGGTGCCTTCTTGGAGTTCCCAGTAAAAGTGATCGCGCTGCGGTGCCGGGCCGCCTTTCAAGAATGACACCAGAGAAAGACCGTCGGTTTTGCACTCGGCGGGAATCGGAGCACTGGCGAGTTCGGCGGCAGTGGGCAGAAAATCCCAGAAGGCCCAAGGTTCATCGCTCACCCGACCCGCAGGCACCTTTCCGGGCCAGCGCGCAAGCGATGCCTGCCGCAGCGCCCCTTCATACAGGCCACGTTTGTAGCCTCGCAGGCCGTTGGAGGCTTGATCAAACAGGCTGCCGACCTCGGACTTCGGATCGAACGATGAGCCGTTGTCGCCTGCGAGCATGACAAGCGTGTTTTCGTCAAGCTTGAGTTCCTTGAGCAGGTCGAGCAGACGTCCGACATCGCTGTCGAGTCGTGTGACCTGAGCGGCATACGATTTCTGCGTTATGGACCAGTTCTCCTTCGCATAGATGCCGAGATCGTCGATTTCGTGATTCCCGTGCGGCAGCGTGATCGAGTAGTAGAGGAAGAACGGCCGGTCCTTGTTCGTGCGCACGAATTTGAGCGTCTCATCGGCGATCAAATTCTGCGCGTAGGTCTTGCCGATGCCTTTGCCGGTGTTGCCCGGCAGGTCAAAACGCTGGTCGTCGTTGTAGAGATACGCGGGGAAGTAGCTGTGCGCGTGGCGCTGGCAGTTGTAGCCGAAGAAGTGGTCAAAACCGAGCTTCAGCGGACTGCCCGTCGTATCGAACATGCCCATGCCCCACTTGCCACAGCATGCAGTCGCATAACCGGCATCATGCAGGATCTGCGCCACTGTGATCGTGCCCGCAGGCAGCGGTTTCTGGCCTTCGGGCTGAACTTCACGATTCGCACGAATCGGGCAGTGACCCGAGTGCAAACCAGTCATCAACGATGAACGCGACGGCGCACAGACACTGGTGCCGCAGTAACCCTGCGTGAATCGCGTGCCTTCCTTGGCCATGCGATCGAGATTCGGCGTCTTGATGAGCTTTTGCCCGTAGCAGCCGAGATCACCCTGCGCGAGATCGTCGCTGAGGATGAAAATGATGTTTGGCTTCGCAAAGGCGGAGGCGGCAAGACAGAAAAAGACGAGGGCGCGAATCATGGGCCGATGAGAACGAATCGGCGGCGATGATCTTGACCTCAATTGCTCACGCCCGCCGTTTTCAACACCGCAGCGGCCACTTCAGCGGGCGAGACATTCGTCATGCAGTCGTAATGGCCGAACGGACACTCACGCTCGAAGCACGGACTGCACGGCACCTTGTGCTGAATCACGATGTGGCGGTCACCGAGCGGGCCGGTTTCAATCGGGCAGGTCGAGCCAAAGATGCTGACCGTCGGAATGCCGAGCGCGGCGGCCAGATGCATCGTGCCGGTGTCGTTGGTTAGCAGAAGCTGGCACTGGCGCAGCTTCGCGATGAGTTCTGTAAGCCGCGTTTTGCCGACGAGGTTCTCATGCGGTGCTTGCAGCATGGCGGAGAGCTTTTCGCCCATCTCCTTCTCACCTGGAGCGCCGAACAACTGCCAGTGGAACTGCGCATGCTGAGCGGAAACTTGATTCACCACCTCAGCGAAGCGCTCCAGCGGCCAGCGCTTCGCGGGACCGTATTCCGCTCCAGCACAGACGCCGACGCGGATCGTGCCATCGGATGAAGCAGGCGCAGATCCGGCATCCCACAAGCCGTCCTGCTTAATGTCGGCACCGATTCCAGCAGCGAGTCGCAGGTATCGATGCGCATGATGTTCTTTCGTGCCGTCGTTCGCTGGCTCCTTGATGATTTGATTGAGCAATTTCGCGCGCAACGAGCCTTTGAAGCCCACACGACGCGGAATGCCAGCAAGCCAGATTTCCAGCGTGCTGCGGGTCGAGTTCGTGCAAAGCACGGCGGCGTCAAAGTGAACGCCGGTGGCCTTGATGCGCTTCGCGACGGCGAACAGTCCTTCTTTAGCCGGTTTGCCGATGTAGCGTGAGACTTCGGGCATCGACATCCACAATTCTTCGAGTTTGTCCGGCCCAAGCACGGTGATCTTCATGTCAGGGCGGCCGCGTTTGATTGCGCGCACCATAGGGAAGGCCATGCAGGCATCGCCGAGCCAATTCGGGCTGCGAATGAGCAGCTCGAATGGCTGCAGCCGGTTCATATCGTAGCCGACAGGATACGCGACGCCGCGACGGTAGTTCGGCAGCAGGAAGTGCGGCTTCGGCAGTTTCCAACGATTGTGAACCCAGAACCAGCAGGCAAGCTGCTCGCGAATCAGCCCTTCCACGGCCGTATTGATCGCCACGGTCAAACCTTCCGCAGTTGGCTCTGCTTCGGCTGATTTCACTGCGGGCGCACAGACCAGCCGCCAGCGTGCCGGGCCGTCATCATAGACCATCATCGGCAGCACCACCGCGTCAGTTCGCATGGCCATGAGCGCGGCGATGGTGGTCGTGGAGGCCAGCCGGTCAAAGAACGGACTCCAAACGCCATGATCACCGGCGTGTTGGTCCACCAGCACGCCAATCTGGCCGTCGGCACGCATGAACTTCATCGGTGCATTGAAGCCCGACTGCCGGTCGAACAGCGCATACCCCAGTTTCTCACGACGACGCAGCACCAGCGCATTGAGCCAGGGATTGCGGAGCGATTGATAGATGGCCCCGGCTTTATGGCCGCGCACATACATGGACGGCACCTGGGTCAGGATCTCCCAGCAGCTTGCATGCAGCACCAGGTTCAAAATAGGCCGCTTGCCGTCATCGTAGGCTGCTTGGGCGCGCTCGATGCCCTCGGACCGCACATGCTTGCACAGATCGGCCTCATTCATCAGCGGCAGTTTGAAACCGCAGAGGATGTTGGCGAACAGGCTCTTGAAATGCTCGCGTGCGATGTTGCGACGCTCAGATTCGCTTTTTTCACGACCGAAGGCGATGCGTAGGTTGTGCAGCGCGAGTTTGCGGTATTTGCCCGCCACAAAGTAAGCGAGAGTGCCCAACATGCGGCCCGCATGCCAGATCACGATGAGCGGCAGAAGCCACAAGACGGCCTCGACGCACCGAAACAGCGCGTAAACCAACCACTGCCCGGTGCGCGTGAGAAAACTGGCGGATTCCGTGGCGCTGCCCATGCGTTTCTATGCCGCAACGCTTTCGTGCACGCAACCGTTCATGCGAGATCACTCCTTAATGCATCGTTTGGCGCTGCATGAAATGGATTATCGCCCTGCTATCGCTTTGCCCGTTGCTGAATGCTGCGGAATCGAAACCCAACCTCGTTTTCATCATTGCCGACGATCTCGGTTGGGCGGATGTGGCGTTTCATGGCGGCAATGCACCCACGCCGCATCTTGACCAGCTTGCGCGTGAAGGACTGGAGCTGACACATCACTATGTCGCACCCGTTTGCAGCCCGACACGCAGCGGTTTGATGACGGGGCGCTGCTGGAGCCGCTTTGGTGTCACGACTCCGCAAAGCGAACGCGCGCTGCGCTGGGACACCGTCACGCTGCCACGGGCGCTGAAATCGGTCGGCTATGATACCTGCATCACCGGCAAATGGCATCTCGGTTCAAAGCCGGCCTGGGGGCCGAATCATTTCGGCTTCGATCACAGCTACGGCTCGCTCGGTGGTGGTGTCGGTCCGTGGGATCATCACTATAAGAAGGGTTCGTTCACCGAGACCTGGCACCGAGATGAAAAACTGCTCACCGAAACCGGCCATGTGACTGATTTGATCGCGAAGGAGGCCTGTGACTGGCTTGCGGCACGCAAAGAGGCGCCATTCTTTCTCTATGTGCCATTTACAGCGGTGCATCTGCCAATCAAGGAGCCTGAAGAATGGCTGGCGAAGATCCCTGCGGACATCACGGGTGATGTACCGCGTCATTACGCTGCCTGCATCATGCATCTCGACGACGCTGTCGGTCAGATCATCACGACACTCGAAAAAAACGGCCAGCGCGACAAGACACTGCTCATCTTCACCAGCGACAACGGCGGCAGCACTGTCGAGAATAGTGGGCAGACCTATCCTGCCGATGACTACCCAACCGGCGCACTGCCCGGCAGTAACAAACCTCTGCGAAATGAAAAAGGCAGCGTCTATGAAGGCGGCATCCGCGTTGCCTGCATCGCAAGCTGGCCGGGCAAACTCAAGGCGGGGAAGCATGATGCGCCGGTTCAGATCATCGACTGGATGCCAACGTTCTGTGCCTTGGCGGGATACAAGCCGCAGCAGGATCTGAAATGGGACGGCATCAACCTTTGGCCACAGCTTGCCGAGGGTGCCGCACCACCGGCACGCACGCTCTACGCCGTGGCACCCGGCTTCAAATCACGTTCGCTGCTGTGTGATCCTTGGAAACTCATCGTGCATGGCGAAAACGAAAAGGCGAAGTTCGAGCTATACGACATCCGCGCCGATCCCAATGAAACGAACGATCTCGCCGCACACAACCCCGAACAGCTTGCTACCATGAAAGAGCGCCTGAACGTCATGGCGAAAGCCGACCGTGATGCGGTGGCGGATGACTGATAGAGCCAAAAAAACGGGCGATGCATATGCACCGCCCGCTGTAGAGATTGAAGCAGAAATTCGACCCTATTTCTCCACCCAGCGCACTGCTTCCATGAGCAATTCGCGTGCGGAGGCGAGGCCGAGCTTCTGGCGAATATTCGCCTTGTGTGCATCGACCGTTTTCGCACTGAGCGTGAGTTTTTCGGCGATGCTATGCGAATCAAAACCGCGCCCGACCATTTCGAAGATTTCGAGCTGACGGTCGCTGAGCATGCGAGCGGGTTCACCACGGGAGCCGCCACGTGGGCCACCACCGGAGACAATGCTGCCGAGGAGGGAAGCGCTAAAGAAGAATGAACCAGCGGCGACCTGACGCAGTCCTTGCAGCACGCGGGTGCTAGGCTCTCCCTTCATCACGTAACCCATCGCGCCAGCACGGAGGCAGCGCTCTGCGTAAACGTTTTCGTCGTGCATCGAGTACACGATGACTTGCATGTTAGGATGGCTGGCCTTGATCTTCTTGATGAGATCCACCCCGCTGCGATCCTTCAGAGTGATGTCGAGGACGACCACATCGGGTTTGAGCTTGGCAATCTGCTGTAGCGCTGCGGTGGCGTCTTCAGCACTGCCCACAACCTGCAAGTCTTCTTGCTGGTCGATTAGTTTCTTAAGCCCTTCGATAACGATAGGGTGGTCGTCGAGTATGTAGATTTTGCTTTTCACGGTCTTGCTAGCTGACGCCTTTTGAAAAGGATGTCAAGCCATCGTTCCTAAGAACGTCAGGTAATACATGGCACCTATGCCTTTTGCTGCTCGCGGGTAGTTAAAACATTCCCCCAAGATTTCATTCCCTCACACGTGAGGCTCAAACCACCCCTCCTGCACACTATGAAACGCCTCATCCACTCCGATACGACCGCTCTTGGTTTCCAAATCGCCCCGATGATCGATGTCGTCTTCGTTATCATGCTGTTCTTCATGGTCATGGTCGGCACCGTGAAGGTAGAGCGCGAGCTGATCACCAAACTGCCCTCTACCGGCGATCCGCTGGTGCGGTTTCCCGTTGATGAAATCACCATCGGCATCCTCGAAGACGGCACAGTCACGCTGAACGAGGAGTCATTCGACTCCCCACGCGATAAATCGCTGCCTACACTCACGAAAACCCTGCGACGTCTCGCGACCTCATCCGCAAACCAGAAGCAATCCGTGCTCGTCACCATCCAAGCTGAGGAACAGGCCAGCTACGAACGCGTGATCGATGTACTCAGCTCGCTGCACCGCGCACAGATTCAAAACGTCACTTTCACCGTCGGCAGCCAGGCACTTTAAGCCCGCCGACAGTCTTTTGCCGCAGCGCACGTTCTCTGCGCATGTCACGCTGCTTCCTGTTCCTGCTGCTCTCAGCGCAAGCCTTCACCCAACTCGCTAATCGCCCACCTTCGCCACAGTGGCTGGCTGCGACGGATACTGACATCATCTTCGCCAAAGAGGTGAAACACGAAGGTAAACTGCTCAAAGCCGTGCTCCTGACCGCCACGGATGCTGCAGTGGAGATCCTGCTCGACGGCAAGAGCATCGCGACGGTGAAAAGTGCTGAAACAGCAACCGGCACCGATCTCACGAAGCAACTGAGCGACGGCAAAACGCATCAAATCAGTCTGCGTGTGCCTGCGAAGGCCAAAGTAGCCGCGCTGCTGGAACTCAACGGCGATCTCGCCGCCGTGCGCTGGATCGTCACCGATGATTCGTGGCAAAATGCCCGCGTCATGGGCTCCACCGACGCCGATCCGGCCACGGATCCCTTCGACTTGAAGAAAACCTTCGATGCCTACAACTCTTGGCAACTCGCCAAGCCCGGCGCGCAAAATCAAGCCACCGATCCCTCCGCACTCACGTTGCTGCCCGGCTTCAAAGCCGAACTCATCCGCTCATCACAGCCCGGCGAAGACTCGTGGGTCTCCATCGCCTTCGATCCACAGGGCCGCATCACCCTTGGCAAAGAAAAGAAGGGCCTGCTGCGCCTCACGCTCAGCGGCAGCGGCGATCAGAAGGTCGAAATCATCGACGATGTATTGCTGGAGTGCCGCGGGCTGCTCTACGCACACGGATCGCTGTTTGCGAACGCCAACAACACCAAGGCCCTCATCCGCCTCACCGACAAAGACAACGATGGCAAGTTCGACGAACGCCAAGAACTCGTCCGCACCGAAGGCGGCGTCGGTCATGGCCGCAATCACATCAAACTCGGCCCCGATGGCGACATCTACGTTGCGCATGGCAACAACGTCCTGCTGCCAAAAAACATCGCGCCCGATTCCCCGCTCAAAAACTACGCCAACGACCAGCTCATCCCGAATCCTTGGGATGGCAGCATGTTCGACGGCAACGTCGAACTCCCCGCCGGCCACCTCATCCGCGTGAAGCCAGATGGCAGCAAAGTCACCCTGCTCGCCGGTGGTCTGCGCAACCCGCTCGACATCGCGTTCAATGGTGAAGGCGATCTTTTCACCTTCGACGCCGACATGGAGCGCGACGTCGGCACACCGTGGTACATGCCCACTCGTGTGCTGCATGTCGTTCCGGGCGCTGATTTCGGCTGGCGGCGAGGCACCGGCCGTTTCCCTGCATGGTATGCAGACACACTGCCGAGTGTGATCGACATCGGACTGTCTTCGCCAACGGGGATCTACTTCGGCTACGGCTCCGCGTTCACGCAGAAGTATCAAGACGCGCTCTACATACTCGATTGGAGCTACGGACGCATCATCGCGGTGCATTTGAAGAAAAGCGGCGTGAGCTACACGGCAGAGCAGGAGACTTTCATCGCAGGAAGGCCGCTCAACGTCACCGATGGCTGCATCGGTCCCGATGGCGCGATGTGGTTCATCACCGGGGGTCGTGGGACGCAGAGCGGACTGTATCGGGTGACCTATTTGGGAGATCGTGAGCTTGCTCAGAAAACAACGATCAGTGACAATCCAGTCTCTAAGGCATTTCTAAATCACGCGGTGCGAATGAAGCTGGAAGGCCAACCGGTGAACGAGTGGCGAACGGAGGCACTTCAATCCAAGGACATGAACGCCCTCCTTGCCCTAGCACGTATGGGTCAATCGAACGACCTATCTGCGATCCTTGATGACGTTTTCAAAACATCGCCAAAACCGAACCTAGACTCACTGCGGGTCATTTCGGTGGCCATTTCAAGGCATGGCGAGCCGCTGGTGGCAATGAAACAGAAACTCATGGCCTGGGCTGGAGCTTATCCACGCTCAGATGTTTTTCTGAATCGCGAACTCTGCCGCCTGCTTGTCTATTTGAAATCACCCACGGTCATCGAGAAGACGATGCCGCTGCTCAAAGCCGCGACGACCTCGGAAGACCTGCTGTTTTACCCCTTCATGCTGCGCTACCTCAAAGAAGGCTGGAAGCTGGATCAACGGAAGATCGTGTTTGAGGCGCTGAACAAGGCGGAGAAGATGAATGGCGCGTCCACCTTCTTCAAAGCCATTGCAGACACACGCAGCGAACTGGCGGCGGCGTTGAGGCCGGAGGATGCGGCACAACTGGCAGCGGTGATTCAACCAACGAAGCCTGCGGCGCTTTCACCGCATGCACTGCCGGGGCATTCGTTCAAAAACTGGACGCTCGCAGACCTCGAACCACTCCTAGCGAGGATGGATGCGAAGTCGCGCAACCGTGACAGCGCGAAGGACGCATTGATTCGCACGCAGTGCGTGTTCTGCCATCGCGTGAGCAATGATCCCTCGCTACCAGCGGGTGTCTTCGGGCCGGATCTAGTGCAAGTGTCTGCACGCTTCAATCGCCGTGACTTGCTGGATCACATTTTGAATCCATCGAAGTTCATCGACGAGAAGTTCCGCTACGTGACGGTCAAAACGAGCGATGGGAAGACCATCACGGGCAGTCTGGAGAGCGAGGATGACGAACGCGTCGTGCTGCGGCCGAATCCGCTCGCGCCGGAGAAAAGCGAAATCGCCAAGGTGATGATCAAGGAGCGCACGATCTCCGAAATTTCGCCCATGCCCGCCGGTTTGCTCAATTCATTGAAGGCAGAACAGATTCTCGACCTGCTGGCGTGGTTTGAAACGATGAAGTAGTCTTGAACCAGCGAAAGACCCCGTGTAGCCAATCCGATATGAACGACGACGATCTCAGCCACATCCTCAAGCGCGCCGCTTCGATCCTGCCTGCGGCGCTGCCTGCGTCGATGGAAAACACCATTATGGCGCGGGTGCGCACCGATGATGGCAGAGCGAAGCGCTGGCGCTCGTTCGTGCAATGGTTGCTGATCCTGGCCACCGTTGCCGCTGTGGCGACCGCCAGCATGATAGGATGGACACTGGCTTCGCGCGATACGACGCACACCACGCCACCAACGATGAATCTGTTCCGCGAAGGATTGCCGAAATGACCGCGCGCGTGAAATGGCTGCTGATTTCGATGATCTTCTCCGCTCTTTTGGCGGGTGGAACGGCCCTGTTCGTGACTGATTGGGCGCTGCATCGGCATGGTGAAGGTCATGCACATGATCATACGGAAATGGATTTCCATGCATGGATGCATGAGCATCTCGACATCACACCGGAGCAGCATGATAAGCTGGAGCCGATTGAAGCCGAGTTTGAGCAGCAACGCGTGCAATTGAGGAACGAGATTCGCGCAGCAGGTCTTGAAGTGGCCGCTGCGATTGCAGAGGCCAATGTCAACGATACGAAGCTGAAATCAGCGCTGGAGCGGCTAAACAAGGCCCAAGGCGAACTACAGCGGATGACGCTGGATCATTTCTTTGCCATGAAGCGCTACCTGCGGCCAGCGCAGGTAAAAAAACTTTTGGAGTGGACGCATGACAGCCTTACCCGCGAGCATTGATCTCCTGCTGACAGAGCCGGATGCTGCGACGTTGGAAGACGTGGAGCAGCAGAAGATCCGTGCCGCACAGGCGGGTGACATGGTGGCGTTTGAATGGCTTGTGCAGCAGCATGAGGAGCGCTTTTTTGGCTTCTGCTGCCGATGGCTGCGCTGTGCCGAGGATGCACGCGAGGTCTGTCAGGACATGTTTGTTCGTGCGTGGCAGGCACTGCCGGAGTTTGAGGGACGCGCCAAGTTTTCGCGCTGGCTGTATCAGATCGCGCTGAATTTGTGCCGTGATCGTTTGAAATCGCGTTCTTCGCGTCAGCGTGAGAATACGATTGCACTCGACGATGTCGAAGAGTCACCGCCTTGCCCGCAAAACTCACCGGACGCGAGTGCCGAGCTGAACAGCGACAAGCAAAAGCTGGAGCGTGGACTAGCCGTGCTCCCCGAGAAACTGCGTGCGGTGCTCATGCTAACCACGATGGAAGGCTTGAGCCATGAGGAGTGCGCCGAGGTTCTCAACTGCTCCGTGCGCGGCGTGGAAGGACGTCTTTATCGGGCGCGGCAGGTGCTGCTGCAATGGTGGAATGAAGAGGGTTGATCCTGCGACTGGCGCTGGTTTTTAATGCCATTTTGTGGGGTGTCTAAAAGGATGTCGTCAATAGGGGGTGACAACCGCACACCACGCATGCTGAGCCGACGCTTTCTCCCCCTTTCCATCACCGCCTTGCTACTACCAGGCTTCATTCAGGCGCAGACCCCCGTGAAAACTGACGAACTGCCAACGGAACTGGGTGAAATCATCATTGAGGGCAAGGCAGAGAGCCTCATCGGCATTGCCACTTCCGCCTCGAAGGGACAGACCAGTGCGAAGGAATTGCTGGCGCGCCCATTTTCGCGACGTGGAGAGCTGCTGGAGAGCATTCCCGGCTTCATCGCCACGCAGCACAGCGGCGATGGCAAGGCGAACCAGTATTTCCTGCGCGGCACGAACCTCGATCACGGCACAGATTTCTTGATGTACGTCGATGGCATGCCCATCAACCTGCGCAATCATGCCCATGGCCAGGGCTATGCGGACACGAACTTCATCATCCCGGAACTCATTGGCGAGCTAGAGTATTGGAAGGGCAATTACTTCGCCCAGCATGGTGATTTAAGCTCCACGGGTGCCGCACGCTTCAAGCTGCTGGATGCGCTACCACAAGGCATTCTCTCCACCACCTGGGGCGAGTATGAGTACTCGCGCACCCTCATTGCAGACACGATCCAAGCCGGTGCTGGTCAGCTCACCGTGGCCTTGGAGCATCAGTACTACAACGGCCCGTGGACCGTTAACTCGGATGCCACGCGTCTGAATGGCACGGTGCGCTGGCACTGGGAAGACGCCACGGACAAGATCAACATCACGTTCATGGGCTATCACGGCAAATGGACCTCCACGGATCAGGTACCGCAGCGTGCGGTGGGCAGTCTCATCGGTCGCTATGGCTCGCTCGATCCCACCGATGGCGGCAACAGCCAGCGCTACAGCCTCGCTTTCGACTGGGTACGCAACGAAGGCCGCACCACCACGCGCGCCAACGCCTACGCGGGGTTTTACGACCTCGACCTGTTCTCCAATTTCACCTACTTCCTCGACAGCATCGCCCGCGGTGACACGCTGGGCGACCAGTTCGAGCAGCGAGACCACCGCTGGTTTCTCGGCGGCGAACTGGCGCGTGACTGGCATTTCGATGCACTGGGCCAGGAGCAGCGCTTCACGCTGGGCATGCAACTTCGCACTGATATCATCACCGGCCTTGGCCTGTACAACACCTCGAAGCGTGAACGCTGGAACACGGTGCGGCAGGATGACATCACCCAGTCCACCTACGGCCTGTATGCCGAGGCGGAACTCAAACCCGTACGCTGGCTGCGCATCATACCCGGCCTGCGCGGTGATCTATTTCAGTTCAACGTTGAAAAGAGCAACCTTCCTGAAAATGCCGGCTCACTGACCAAAGGCATCGTCAGTCCGAAACTCAGCATGGTCTTTGGCCCGTGGGCGAAAACCGAATTCTATCTCAATGGCGGCATGGGTTTTCACAGCAACGATGCCCGTGGCGTGAACATCGTCACCGATCCAGCCACCGGCGGCCCGGCTGATCGCGTTGATCCGCTCGTGCGCACATTCGGAGCCGAATTCGGCATCCGCAATGAATCCATCCCCAAGTTGGTAAACACGCTCTCGTTCTGGCTGCTGCGCAGCAACTCGGAACTGATTTATGTCGGCGATGCTGGCACCACTGAACCGGGTCCAGCCTCGGTGCGCCGGGGCATCGAACTCTCCAGCTACTGGCGACCCGAGGAATGGGTCATGGTTGATCTGGAAGCTACACTCACGGATGCGCGTCTTCGTGGTGACACGCCGCCGAACCAGAAAATCCCCAACTCTATTCCGTGCACGCTCAATGGCGGCATCACCCTCGGTGGTGCGCAAGGATTCTTCGGTTCGCTGCGCGGTCGGTACTTTGGTGCACGTCCGCTGGATCCATCGCTCGATGTCAAAGCCCGCGAATCCTTTCAGGTAAACGCCCGCGTCGGCTACAGGCGCAAGAACTGGGAGGTTGCCGTGGACTGCCTCAACCTCATCAACCGCAGCGACAACGACATCGCTTACCTCTACGACTCCCAACTTCCCGGTGAAGCCGCCCCCGTCTCCGACGTGCATGTGCACCCCATCGAGCCGCGCATGTTTCGTGTGTCGATGACGTGGAGGTTTTGACCGCCCCTCATTCCGGACGATGAAGTAGCACGGTTGACACCGAGCATTGAGCTTCTCATACTCGCCCACTATGTCCTCCCGCACACCGCCATCTCTTTTTCTGCGCATTGCGCGGCTGGGGATTGTTGGCGTGGTGTGTCTCTCGCTCGGCATGCACTGGGCTTTGCTGCAAGGCATCGCGTGGACGGGGATGTTGATCTCGTTTGCGCGTGAAGGCGCAGTGATCGAGGCGGTGGAGAAAACCT